>Ga0207043_1060_pt1 | contig 15795 bp, 13 predicted proteins | sample Alteio_BWMinCont_71_FD_153304 | JGI IMG/M metagenome (GOLD analysis project Ga0207043, IMG submission 153304) | Enriched cells from forest soil in Barre Woods Harvard Forest LTER site, Petersham, Massachusetts, United States -... | ecosystem: Environmental > Terrestrial > Soil > Temperate forest >... | reverse complement strand
CCGATCCAATCTATCAGAGCGTGACTTTGGCCAAATTCATCAATAAGTTGATGGAAGGCGGCAAAAAGGCAGTCGCACGAAAGATTGTTTACAACGCCCTTGCAAAATTCGCCGAAAAGGTGAAGACAGAGAACCCTCTGGAAGCCTTCGAACAGGCCTTGGAAAATTCCAAGCCGTCCCTCGAAGTGAAAACCCGCCGTATCGGCGGCGCAAACTACCAGGTCCCCGTTGAAATACCTGGAGATCGGCGCACAGCTATGGCAATGCAGTGGATCATCACCCACTCCAGATCTAAGCCAGGCCGCGCAATGGAAGAAGCTTTGGCTACTGAACTGATCGATTGCTATAACAATCAGGGAACGACCATCAAGAAAAAAGACGACACTCACCGCATGGCCGAAGCGAACAAGGCCTTTGCTCATTATAAATGGTAAGGCGAGAACATGGGCAATAGACCTGAAACTGATCAACTTGAGAATGTGCGCAATGTGGGCATTATGGCCCACATCGATGCGGGCAAGACGACCACGACCGAAAGGATCCTGTTCTACTCAGGACGCCTTCACCGCATCGGCGAGGTGCATGAGGGCGCTGCAACCATGGACTTCATGGAGCAGGAACGGGAGCGCGGCATCACGATCACATCGGCTGCGACGACCGTTTATTGGAAAGGCTGTAAGATCAATATCATCGATACGCCTGGACACGTAGACTTCACCATCGAGGTGGAGCGCTCCCTGCGCGTCCTCGATGGAGCTGTCGCAGTCTTCGACGCCGTTGCCGGCGTTCAGCCCCAGTCGGAAACCGTATGGCGCCAGGCAGAGCGCTACGGCGTGCCAAGAATCGTATTCGTCAATAAAATGGACCGCATCGGCGCCGACTTCTTCAATGCAATCCGCACGATGAAAGAAAAGCTCCATGCGAATGTATTCGCCGTCCATTGCCCGATCGGCGCTGAATCAGAATTTAAAGGAATGGTGGACCTCATCGCAATGAAGGCCTACTTGTTCCACGATGAGACCATGGGAGCGAAGTACGATGAAGAGCCCATCCCGGCAAATCTCCTGGAGCAGTGCAAAACGATGCGCGCAGAGCTACTGGAAGAATTAGCGACCATCGACGAATCGAACGATGCATTCATGACGAAAGTCCTCGAAAATCCCGATTCTCTGACAGAAGATGAAATCCATGCCGTCCTACGCAAAGGCGTCATCGCCAATAAGATCAATCCCGTCCTCTGCGGCACCGCTTTCAAAAATAAAGGCGTGCAGCAGATCCTCGACGGCATTGTGCGCTGGATGCCCTCTCCCATCGACCGCGGCATGATCAAAGGGCATGAAATCGACTCAGATGAGCTTCTCGAGCTCAAGCCTTCCGACGACAGCCCTCTTTCAGCTCTCGCTTTCAAAATCATGTCCGACCCGTATGTAGGCAAGCTCACTTTTATCCGCATCTACAGCGGAAAATTAGCAAAAGGGGAAGCTCTCCTCAATACGACGAAAGACAAGAGAGAACGGGTATCCCGACTCCTCGAGATGCACGCGAACCAACGGAAAGACCGAGATGAGTTTTTCACAGGCGATATCGCCGCCTGCATCGGCTTGAAATATACGAGCACAGGAGACACCCTTTGCAGAGAAGACGACCCGCTTCTTCTAGAGAAAATGAACTTCCCCGATCCAGTGATTTCGATGGCGATCGAGCCTAAATCAAAGGCTGACCGGGAAAAACTCTCTAAAGCCCTTTCGGCTCTCTCCGAAGAAGACCCGACTTTCCGCGTTCAGACGAATGAAGAGACAGGTCAAACGATCATCATGGGAATGGGAGAGCTCCACCTGGAGATCCTCCGCGACAGGATGTTCCGCGAATTTGCTGTTGAGGCAAACGTCGGCAAACCTGAAGTTTCCTACAAAGAAACGATCACTATCCCTGCAACTACAGAGACGAAGTATATCAAACAATCTGGCGGCCGCGGGCAATACGCTCACGTCTGCTTGGAAATCGAACCCAACGAAACTGGCAAAGGAAACGAAGTTGTCAGCAAAATCGTCGGCGGCGTGATTCCAAAAGAATATATCACTCCTTGTATCAAAGGGATCGAAGAGGGATTGGCGACCGGCGTCCTCGCTGGCTATCCACTGATCGACATGAAAGTCGCCATCACCTACGGATCGTATCACGAAGTCGACTCGAACGAGATGGCCTTCAAGATTTGCGCTTCTATGGCAGTCAAGGATGCGGCCCGCAAGGGAAAACCGGTCCTCCTAGAACCGATCATGAAAGTCGATGTCACGACTCCAGAAGCGAATATTGGCGACGTGATCGGCGACTTGAACCGCCGCCGAGGCCAAATCCTCGGACAAGATTCGTTGAAAGGGACAGTCATCGTATCGGCTCAAGTTCCTTTGAGCGAAATGTTCGGCTATTCGACGCAACTCCGCTCAATGAGCTCAGGCCGCGCTACGTATACAATGGAGCCGAGCCACTTTGAGCGCGTACCTACAAAAATCCAAGAAGAAATCTGCAAGAAGTAAAGGACTATGGCAAAGCAAACACGTAAAAAAATTCGCATCCGGCTCAAGGCGTTCGACCAGCGGATGCTCGATCGTTCCGTCCAAGATATCGTCGAAACGGCGAAACGGACTGGCGCACGGGTTGTGGGCCCTATTCCCCTTCCCACAAAGCGGGAGATCTTTACCGTTCTCCGCTCGCCTCACGTCGACCGGAAGTCGCGCGAGCAGTTTGAGATGAGAACACACATTCGCGTTCTTGACCTTCTCGATCCAACGCTCGACACCATCGACAAGCTCAAAGTCTTGCCTGTCGCCGCTGGCGTCGACATCAAGATCAAAGCTTAAAACTTGATTTAAGCGCACTGTTTTCTGCAGTGCGCTCTTCTATCATTTATGCGATGTCCATCGCACATGCATGGCTGCTGTTTCTCGGCGGTGTCCAGCGACGACATCATTCGTAAAGTTTGCCCATCTGATAGCTATAGTTCTCGGCGAATTGGAAGGGCCGCCCCCTTTTACAGAACAAGCCTCTACGCATGCTTTTCCACAGCAAAGCCAGAATAAAGCCACGCTCCCTGCCGTGACCGCGCAGGTCAGCCCTATTCCCAATGGGGTACTGTAGGAAAAGGCTTCAACGAGCCCCCAAATCACTCCCACCCCTGCCGTTAGAGAAGTCACGGTGCAGCAAGCGCAAACACAAACTGGACATTCCTTCCAAGCTTCTCTAGGACATTCAACGAGATCTCGACAAGTACAATTGCAGGAACAGTCCTTAGGGCAACACCTGTTTAGATCCGCTTCAACATCTCTGAATATTTCTTCGCCTAGTTGTTTTGCCTGCTCCTCTCTTATCTGTTCCAGGCGTGCCGGAGTGCTGAAAGGCAGTACCGCTTGAACTGGAGCAGGTCTTGGAGGAACATAAGGAATCACATCTTGGGCTGCAATCGGGACAACGACATGATTGAATGAAGAATGAAGGGAGGCGGGAGGTCGCGATCGCTGTTCCATATATACCCCTCCTCCTGGAGCAGGAAATACGGTGGGGGCTAATCGCTGAGGTTCCATCATATAGCCTTCTCGGGAGGGAGCAGGTCCATTTGGTTCAACCGGGGTGACTGCCTTTTGACCCAAACTGCCATACCCGATATACCCGACTGCAGTTTTTGCTACATTCCCAGTATAAGAGACAGCGGCGCCAGTATAAATTCTTGCTTGCTGCCAAAAACCCTGAGAAGCTTGCGTACCCATAATCATTCCTAAAATGTTCACGGAATAGAATAAGGAGGCATCCTTTTAAAATCGAGCTTCTAAAAAAGGATTGAAAGTAGAAATTATTTGAAGAAAAGGCGGTCCTTTTAAGACCGCCCCATTTTTAGAAGATTCCGCGAGCTCTCACTTGCGCCATTGGAAGCGGATTGACCCAAACTAGATTGTCAAAAATAATCAGGCGGTCTTTATTCCAGCCCCTGATCGGTTCGATCCCCAGCTTGTTGAAAATCCGCGCCGATTGATTGGGATCATTATGCCGTCCAATGAGGTAATTCATTGCATGGCGCATGACCTGGTTTTCATCGTCCGGCTCCGTCAATGTATGCATTTCCTTCAGCAATGCAAGCCGCGCAAAGATCGCTATAGCGCCTAAGACAACCGCTAAGTGCAAACTGAACAAAATGGCTGCCGCTAATGCAATGATCAATAAGACTGATGAAGCATTGAACGCCATCAGCGTATGATTGAATTTGGATACGCGGAACATCAATTGCCTTTGATCCGCAGGTATAGGCGGCTGTTTCGCGTCGAGGACACGATTCGTCGCCCAATCGATCACTGTCGGTAATGAAATTGAGATTGCTGCCATAACCCTTCTCCTTAACCTTCGGCATCTACATCAGGACCATCGCCAAAACCCCCAAGTCCAAGTCCCCCGCCAGCATGGCCGAGAACATGCCCTCCAGCTTCGGCGCCTGCACCAGCTTCGCCTCCTTCTTTTGGAAGATAGGCTTTCCAAATAACTAAATCTAAAATGCTCACCACATCGGCGCCTTCCCATCTGACTCCTTCCAGGCCTGTATACCGAAGGATCTGTTGATCCCTGTTGGGGTGCATAATACCGATTTGTTGCAGGAAATCGCGCAGCCTGCCTGCGATATTTCTCGGCCATTCCATGCCGGTCTGATCCAGCGATTTCAGGAAAGAAGCACGGGATAACAAGGCGACGCAAGCGACAGCCACGAAGAAGAGTTTAAGCGTTGTGATCACCGCTAAAAATAGGCAAGTAACTGCGATCACGAAGGCGACATTGACGCCTGTCACTTTAAAATCGTAGGCGGCTCTCCTCGTCAAGATCGTTTTTCTAGCTTCAGGTAAATCCTGATGCGCCACAGTGCGGTCGGCATAACCATTGGCAAGTGAATTGACTGAAAGAAGTAAAGGCATTTTCCCCTCCCTATTAAAGATTTTTTTCGAGGGGCGCGATCTTAAGGAATTGAGAAAATATTTGTCATTGTTAAATTTTTTCTTGTCGAGCCAGTTGCAAAACTCGCTGCTCTGCACAAATTCGATGATTTTGGCTTTGGTTCGCGCCCCCACCCCAAAAATGATGCATTTTTGGGGGCCCCGGCGTCGCAAGTTGACATATCCGACTGGCCATAGGCAACTTGCGATGGGACCGAATCCAAGGGCAAAAGCGCGGATTTTGGGCCAGCATTGGGGTTTTGCAACTGGCTCGTCTTGTCTTTTAACAATTGATCTTCTATAAGTATGCCCCATTTTATTTGGAGCGATTATGGCATCAGCAACTTCCACCCCAAGAGATCCTGTAGAAAATAAAGATCAGTCGCTTCCTGCCTTTATGAAGAAGGAACCGTATCCGAATCTAGTAGCAGAAGCTTTGGGAAGGCTTTCGGGAAAATATGTGATCTTGTCTCCCAAATCCCTGAAAGCTTTAATTCGAGAAGAACAAGCGAAATCCATTTCTTTCACTTTGACTCAGGAGTTACTGTCAAAGTGTGTATTCATTCAAAAACAAGCATTCCATTCAGCAGATCCGGACGAATTCCGAGCTGGCATCTTTCAACCGATTGCAAATCCGCAGCACTCAACTCCAGCTCTCATAATTGAAATCCGATACCGCGACCGCCTTCTTAAAAGCAAAGAAGAGATCTTGATCTCTTCAGATCTAGTCGATGCCTTTTGTCCGAAAGTTGATTCCCCACCTTCTTTCAATGCTGAATTGGTATCCAAATGCATCTTCATAGCCAAGTCGGTCTTTGAGCCAACGAATCATGCGAAATTTACTTATGAAATCGCATCCGATGCATGCACGATTGTCCGCGAGAGAACCCAATTGAATAAAATTGTGTCTGAATTATCAGTGTGCGTGAGCGCAGAAATAGAGAACGACCCTGAGGATCATGTAGAGGTCAACGAAGTTTTCACCATCTATTCAATCGGTAGAGCTTGATTACTTTAGCGTTTCAGGCTCAGGGGGAATTGTCCCGCCATTCTGGGTCGTCTGCATATCATAGCTGTCGAACCCGTAGGGCAAAGGCGAGCTTTGCTTGACCTTTTTATAGACGACGATCCCATCTCTTAGAACAATGATATAGCGCCGCTCTTCCAGGTCCCGATAGCCGACCTTGATCCGCTCAATATACTCATATTCGACGGTGCCGTCTTCCTTACAAATGATGGAATAGGGCTCTCCGATCGCAGCGATCACCTGAGGAGCTGTGGTGCCGAGACAAATATCATTGAATCCATTCATCGTCATGCGTCCGCCTCCGATTGCACAGGAGGTAAGGAATAGTATTGGTATGATCAGTTTTTTCACGATTCCTCTTCGGATTCATCTTGGTCAGTGTTCGATGCTTCTTTGGATTGGGGCCAGATGCGCGCTTCGATTTGGGTGCGGAACTGGTCGCTTGTCACGTATTCCCCTTTCATCATATAGCTGCCGTCGGGCTGCTGCTGATAGGTTTCGTATCCTTCAAAATTCATATCGTTATTGCGGAACTCCCAAGCGATCATCTTATCATCAAAAACGCCAGTGCCCACGATGCGGCCCACATTTTGATTTTCCATGTCGACGGAAAAGGTCTTTGTCTGGAAATCATAAAAAGTGAGCTCGTTGCGCATGTTTTCAGATAAGCCTTGGATTTGGATATCTTGTGCGCACATCACTTTGCCGGCAAAGTCGCGGTTCTGGACCGCCCAGTTCGTATTGAAGATGAGCTCTTCTTCGACCATGTTCAAAACGATCTTTCCTTCGCCAAACCAAGTTCCAGGTGAAAAAATAAATGTATGGTTGAACATCAGAACATGAACCTTCTGCTATATATACTTTGGAGCAGTCCCAGGGCTGCCATGGTGGTCAAAAGGGAGCTTCCCCCGTAGGTGACGAAGATCAATGGCACCCCTGAAATAGGTAAAAGGGCGCACATCATCCCTATATTGACCAGCACATGCATTGCAAGGTAGACCGCCAGGCCGGCCGCTAAAAGCCGGCCGAAGGGGTCCTTGGCCACTGCTGCTACCTGGAAACTAAAATAGATCAAAGCATAAAAAAGGAACAGCAGGAACACAAGTCCCACAAAACCAAACTCCTCCCCAAAGGCGGCAAACACTGAATCCGTGTGGGGCGCTGGCAGCCATTTCCGGCCGGAAAACTCCGACTTATGCCACCCGGTGCCGGTAATCCCCCCGATGGCGATCGCCGTCTGGGCCGCCTTCTGGTGGTAGGTATTGGGGTTGAGCCGCTCATACTGGTATTCTTTCAAAACGGTCGTAAAAACAGGCCTCATTTTCTCATGGGAAAGGATACCCAAGAACAGCAGACTGACGACCAGAAGGGCAAAAACCCCTGCCCCTGTCAAAAACCGGAGGATCCCTTGATGGATGCCCGCATAGTATCCCATCACCAAGGCGATGGGATAGAGGATCAGGGCTGTCCCCAAATCAGGCTGCTTCAGGATCAAAAGGAAAGGAATTCCTACAATGAGCCCCATTTGCAAAGCGGTGGCAAAAGACCCGACTTGGCTCCCTTTTCTTTCCAAGAACCACCCAATGGCAATGACAAGGATCAGTTTGGCCTGCTCCGACGGCTGGATGCTGGCCATGCCGGGGATTTTGTACCATCTGTGCACATTCTGGATTGGATCGGCGAAGAAAAGCCCGATGAGAAGTAAAATCGCTACAGCGTAGAGAAATAAACTCCAATCGCGCAATTTCCTGTAATCGAAAGCGGAACAGACAAAAAAAACAACCCATCCGAGACAAAACCATCTGAGCTGCACTTTGACCAAAGAGGTCCAGAATTGAGGAGCTTCCCATTCGCCCGCTTCGCCAGTCATTGAAGAGATGACGAGCAGGCTCACGATCATCAAGCAAATGATGATTGGCAAGAGCCGAAAATCGATCCGAGAGAGTACACGATGGTCCCACATAGCAATATGGATTCTATTCCCCCGATTCGTTAGAATGCAATGCATGAATGAGATAGTGAACATTCATCTCGACAAGATCGATTCGACGAATACTTACGCGAAGAAGAACAGCCAGACTTTTGCTCCCGATACAATCACCTGCATCACTGCGGAAGAGCAAACAGCAGGGCGAGGGCGATTCCAGCGCACCTGGATCTCTCCCCGCGGAGTCAATCTCTATGCAACTTTCTATTTCCGCCTTCCTGTCAATTCACTCCATTTAATCAGCCTGGGGCAAGTGATGACCTACAGTTTTGCCTCAATCTTATTGAAGGAAGGGCTCCATCCAAAAATCAAGTGGCCGAACGATGTTTTGCTGAATGGAAAGAAAATTTCCGGGATTCTCTGCGAAACAACCTTTCATGAGCGGTTCGTCGAGATCTATTTAGGCATTGGGATCAATGTGAATATGGAAGCGGCAGCCGCTTCCAAGATCGATAAGCCCGCCTCTTCCTTAAAAATCGAAACGGGAAAGACTTGGGACAAAAATGCGCTTTTGAAAAAGTTGGAAAAACAGTTTCTTGTGGATTTGGAGAAATTCAAGAAAGATGGGTTTACCCCTTTTCACAGCCAATTTGAAAACCTGCTCGCGTATAAAGGGGAAACGGTCCGTTGTTTCGATGGGAAAAAGGAATGGACGGGGATCTGCCATTCACTCACAAATGATGGCCAGCTCAATCTCTATCTGCCCGATAAAACGATGCACAACGTCCTTTCGGGAGACGTCAAACCTGGCCTACCATAATCTGATTCAGTCGCTCTTGCACCTGGCGGCTTCTCATGAATTCGCTAAATGCCGTCAAGTCATCGCCGATTTCCATCGTTCGCGCTGCCTGCAGCCAAAGAGGAGAAGGTTCGGTCCCTGCCATGACGTCTCCTAAGACCACATCGTGAATTTTCACTTTATTTTGAAACGCTTTCGGCGCTGTTTCATTATACAAAGCACAGAGAGCGGGGTCTTTTTTAGTTAAGTCTTCTGTAAGAGAATCGGTCAGCTTCTTGCTGCTTACTGGAATAGATAGCATGACTAAACTTGGCATCAAGATTCTCAACGCCCCTGCCATCTGCGAAAGAGTGCCATAAATCTGCATGTCGATCTGTTCTGGGGTTTTTCCCTGGCGCCACTGCTGCCAAACGCCGTCGATCTCAGCTTGACGCTTCAGGTCGTTATCTTTCTTTTCCTGCTCCAATGGAGCCATTGCAGCATCGTATTTAGCTCTGGCCGTTTCTAAATTTTTTCTAGCTTCCTCTAACTTGGCAGGTACTGGATCTTTGGGATCAAATCTAGCCTCCATTTTATCCACGACGGCTTTCGCTTTTTCGATTTCGCTTGCAAAAGGTGTTCCCACGAGATCTCTTCTGCGAGTCCACTCTTCTTGCACTTCGCTGTCATGGTCCATGATCTCTTTTTTCTTTCGAATCACAACATGTAGTTCTTCCGGCAATGTTCCAATGAAAGTCTCCAATCCTGGAAGAATGGCTTTCAAAGCGGGAACGATCCAAGAATGCTCTTCGGCTAACTTCTGATTTTCTGGTTTTTCCATCTCGGTGATAAATTCGCGGATCTTTCCATACCATGCTACGTAGCTTTCATAGAGCTCCGTAAACTGCATGATGCGCGTCTTATCTTTTTTCCATTTGTAATCTTCCTGAACCCCCGCCTCAAGATAAGGGAGCATTTTGCGGCTTCGGTAATGGGATTCAAGCTCAGGCCTCATGGAGCCAAGCACATCCCATGCTTCCAAGAACAAGGGGTCGCTTCCACTCGCATAACTGCCTGGCAATACTGCTACTTCGCTGCTCATCAGCGCATCGAAATATTCCCCGATACTCTGAAAGTCAGCCTGTTGAAATTCTTCAAGGCGTCCGGAAAGAATGATCCGCGCCATACTGCGAGCCGTTAACATCGCTTCGAGTCGATCGGGTCCGGCTGTTGCGATCCGGTCATCGGACCATCCAGCATGCAAAATTTCTCGTTTCTTATCTTTAAGCCACTTAAATCTTGCAATCTCTTCTTTATTTCTACGCTTATAGAAGCCAGGAGCCGTTTCTTCCCTTCTCGATCTTTGCAGCAAATCGCGGCTGTCATGGGTCTGAAAAATATCCAGCGAGTCTTCAAAGCAGACCTCGATATCCCCTTCGGGATCGAGTGCAAAAACGCCCCCTTCATACTTCAGCCAAATGGATTCGTTCGGCATCTTGCGGTCAAGCGGTTTTTCTGCTTTTAAAAACTGTAAAAGGGCTGCAGATGCTGGTGGGGTTGCCAGTTGGGCTCGCATAGCAGGATCTCCCACTTTAGAGAGTCGGACAACAATCCATTTCCCTTGAGGATTTCCTTTGTTATCTTTCAGCAGGGGCTCTCCGAGGGGAAGAACATGGTAATCTCTCAATGGGGGATGGATATCTACTTCAGATTTGAATGGGGGCTGCTCCATATATTGCGTCATTGCATCGATGAGGGGGATCAAGGGAGATTGCAAAGCTCTTAATCGGTTCCGCTCCTCGATCAAATCCTTAGCTGAAGCTCCGCTGCCATCGCCAATTTGTATGGCGATCTCTCTAATTCGATCTTCGAGCTCCTGGTATTGTTTTGTAAACTCGACCTTAAACTGAACAATCGCATCCACATTTCGATCGATATAATATCGGGTGAAAGCAGATATCATCCTCATCTCTGGACTGGTGGCGTCGAGGTATTTCAGAGCGGCACCATAGGCTTCTGTATTGTGAAATTGTTCCAGATCTTGAATGACATCCAATAGCTGCGGCGCCACTTCATGACGTTTTGCAATCCCTTTTTGAAGAATTTCTGATAGAGGCTGGCCAAGTTCAGTTGCCTTTTTTTGAAGCTCTTGGATGATTGTTTGATCTTTTTTAGATAGCTTAGCTACAAAATCGTCTCTTTTCTCTTCAGGAATCTCAGCAAAAATCGTCAAGAGGCGGAACTCTGAGTCTACTTTTTGATAGAGATAACGATAGAACCCATCGATTTTGCTCAATCTCGATAGTTCTCTTTCAAAGGTCATCTGAGCAGTAACGGCTTTTTTGAGAAGCTCTTTATTGGGCACTACACGGTGGGCAGCTTCCATTGAATCGATCGAGAGTATCTGTTCCCAATCTCTTCCAATTTGTTGGCCAATGGCTCTTCTTTCCAAAACCATATCGATTTTATTGAACAGGCTCGCTTCTGAGGGAAGCGTACCATCAGCGTATATGGAGAAATATTTTCCAACGACCGCCTCGATTTCTTTTTCGCTATTCCGATCCGGGCGATACCGAGTTTCTAGTTGATTCCAAAAATCCTTCGCTCTCTCCATACGACCTACAAGATCGCCGAGCATCTGTAAACGAGCCTTCAAAGGCAAATCGCCCGATGCTTGCAAGCGCTGCCACAGGGTGGGATTTCTCTCCACTCGTACGGGCCAAGGCTTCCGAATGTTTGCTGCAGGAACACCGTGCCCAATCGCTTGTTGAACTTGAATCTCGTATTCTTCTCCGCCTCTCGCACTCAGGGTTTCCAAACCAACGTCAGCCATTTTTACAAACCCTTCGGGGATTGTGCAAACAGACAAGAGGCAATCCACTCCAGCTTCAGTATCAAAAGATTCTGTCCAAGCACCGGTGTCTCTCAGGAATCCTTTAAGACCGTCGAGCGCTGCTGTTCCGATTTCACTCTCAATTTTATTGAGTTTTAAATAATTTTCCGCTCGTTTGAGCCCTGCGCCTTTGTCATCGCGATCCCAGTAAACAGTTCTTAACGCCTCACGAACTGCATCGACGCCAAATTCATTTTCCAGTCGTTTCTTCGTTTGGAAATGTGTTTCTGCTTGTTTGAGCCACTCAGGTTCCAGGAGAAAATCTTTATAGGATCCGGCAAATTCCTCATGGACCGCATCGACGCCATACTCTGCTTGCAGCCGTGCGATCGTCCGGTCTTGCTCTTCAAATGCGGTATACCGCTTGAAAACATCTGCAAGGAGAGCCGATTTTCTTAGTTCAGTCAAAACTTGGGCCGGTTCAGAGAAGGGATACATAAACCCTGGCTTACCCGGATGAAGAATGGGATTGGCAACCTGATCAAAAGCTCTCGGCTTGTAAAGATGCCGCGTCGATTCGAATAATTCTAGCTGTTCTTGGCGCAGGTGATGCAGTTGAAAAAAGATATTGGCTTTGACCGCTTCGCTCCACACTTTCTGCCGAGATGCAGGAGGAAGAAGTGCATCGACGATTTCATCGCCGAATTCCTCTTTTAATGCTGCGATGAATTTTCCTTGAACTTCCATTATGGCAGCGTGCTGCTGCTGAGCCATAGAGAACAGCCTGCGCAAAGAGTCTTTGCTCAATACTTCTGCCTGGATTCCTGCAGGGACGATTTCATCGATTATCTCATCGCCGAATTGCTCTCTCATTTTCGCTACAAATTCTTGTTGGGACTGTAGTAGATGAGCGCGTCGCTGAATATGGAGTTCCAATTGAGTTTGTTCCATTGAAGTCCAAACTCTGGTCCGAATTTCTGGAGTAATGATGCGTTCGACAGCGCTTTCTCCGTACATTAATGTCCAAAACATGATCGTTTGATCTTGCGATTGGAGTGCCTGTTCAGGGCTCTGAAGGGCTATTTCCGTTCCCGGAGCAAAGAACACGGCCATCTCGTCATCAACAGGTTCTTCGACAGAATAAGCCGGCGGGTTGTTTGCAACCGTTCCAATCGCTTGAGAATCGCTCGTTGGAGCAAATGGATCTGCCGCATATTGTACAACTGGTTCAAATGGATTTTCTTCTTGAGGCACAGGACTATCAAATGGATTGTCTCTTAGATGAGCATCATCATCTTCTTTTGCCTGCGCTACCGCTGGTGCAACTGGCTGTGCTACCGCTGGTGCAACTGGCTCAGAGTCTGAAAGCTGGTCTGCCATTCCAAATGGATCGTAGTCGCCGTTTGCATCTTGGACCTGCTTCGGTCCTAAATTGAGAGGCTGAACATCAGAATCTAATAGATTGTCATCATCTTTTTTTGCCGGCGCTGCTACCGCTGGTACAACTGGCTGCGCTGCCGCTGTTGCAAATGGATCAGGGTCTGAAAGCTCATCTGCCGATTCGAATTGATCTTTGTCACCTAGTCCGAAATCAAAAGGCTCAACATTCCTGTCTTTCAAAGCTGGGCGAGGAGAGGCATGGGAGGGGGGGGAACTTTTTATTGGGGATTCTTCTTGGGAAGAGGTGCTGGGACTGATACGGTCTTCTGGAGGAGGAGTCCCTGCAATTGAGGGAATTAAGGGCAAAGCAGCGGCTGATGGCGCAGCTGCACCAGATAATGAATCTAATGTGCTCATAATTATCTTTTGTTATTATTTTTAATTAAATATGAAGAAATTATAACACAAATAGTTATAATTATAAATGCAAATGAATTAGTATTAATATATTAAAAATTAGATTTGAGGGGTCACGAAAAGGCTCGGATGGACCCGGGCCCTAAGAATTTTTTGAATCGCCGAAAGAGTGGAGCCCGTCGAGGAGTGGCAGGTTGTGCAGGACCCCTCATAAGAAATCAGGACTTCGCGCCCCTCATTGAGACTCAGGACTTTCACCCCGCCGGCATCGAGCTCGATATAGGGGCGGATCTCTTTATCGATCACTTCTTCCAGTATTTTAATTTTTTGTTGATAGGAGAACCCCTCCCAGTCGGGGATGCCTCCGGGGATCTCTCCAAAATCGGCTTCGATGGGGGTCGTCTCGTATTGCTCTGTATACGGGATATCGAGGCACTGGTGGGCCGCGCCATCGATCGCAGAGAGGATCTGGTTTAGAAAGCTATGGCACTCTTTGGGGAAGGCGGCCGTCTCTTTTCGATCTCTCACGTGCTGGTCCAAAAGGTCGGCTGTGATCCGGGACGCCTGGTGATAGTTCTTTCGAAGCACCAATTCACTGGCGATCTCTGCCGCGGCGATCAAGCCGATGGGGCCGTATGCCTGGAATTTTGCATCGGCGATGATCCCGTCCGACTCATCGACCAACCAATACAGAGACACCTTTCTCTCTCTCCCCACCACGAGCCGCATATTCTTTTCTTCGGCTTCTTTTTCAGTAAAAAAACCGACATAGCGGAGCCGGTCGATTTTTTCGCGAAGCTTCTTGCTGAAAAGCTCCCAGTAGAAAGGTTGAATGAGTTCCTGCAACGCCATTAAAATAGGTCCTTAGATAACAATTGAAGCTGCTGCACCGCTTCGGCGATGATTGCAGCGGCGCGAACGACTTCCACTTCCGTCGTCATGCGGCTGAGAGCAAAACTCAATGCGCACTCAGAGTCCAGCTCTGGTATCCCAGATGCGATGAGAGTCCGGCTTAGATGCTGGCAGTAAGGGCCTCCGAGGGCTGCAAAAACGCCTTTCCGATTGAGAAGATATAAAAGGGCTTCTTGATGGACGCGCGGGAAAACGATCGCAGATGTGTTCGGGAGGCGCAGAGTGTCTTGAAAAAGGGGTTTAGCTTCCGGAATCAGCCGTTGAAGTTCGCTCTCAAATTGATCGCGCAATCGGGCCGTTTCCAGGCTCATCGCATCTAAATAAAGGGCCGATTGCTGGATGGCAGCGCTCAAGGCCATGAATGAGGGAACATCGAACGCTCCTCCCCGGTATCCACCCTGCTCGGTCCCGCCCAAAATCAGAGGAGACAAGGGAGCTCCCTTTTTTGCAAAGAGGCCGCCTGAACTTTTTAAAGCATGGATCCGATCTCCGGAGAAAGTGCAATAATCGGCGCCGAGGCCGGCAAAGGAAAAAACCATTTTCCCAAGAGCGTAGTTGGCATCGACATGGAGGAGGACATTTTTTTCTTTCGCAAGGCGCGCAATTTCTTCGATCGGCTGGATCACTCCTGTCAATCCATGCGCGAGAGTTACCGAAATGAGCGCTGTTCGGGGATTGATGAGCTGGGCGAGTTTCTCCACATCGATCTCGCCGCGGGAGTTAACAGGCGCAATTTTGACGTAGCAGCCTAACTCCTCCAATCTTTTGAGCATCTGCATCGTGGGAGCATCTTCAATCATTGAAGCGATGAAATGGCATTTCCCCTCTTTGCGCGACATTTCCAGAAAAGCCGACCAGAGTACTTGATTGACCGCCTCCGCCCCCGATGAGGTGAAAACGAAGGTATCTTTCAGGTCAGCGCCCACAAAGTCGTAGATCATCTGATAGCGGGTATCCAAGGCCGCGATGAGCTCCTGTCCCATCCGGTGCGGCGCAAAAGAAGCTCCCCAATGCTCCGTCAAATAGGGCATCATCCGCTCAATGGCGGGACTGCAGGGGCGCGTTGCTGAATGGTGGTCGAGATAGATCATTCTTTTGTCCAACGCCCTTCTTTATAGGAATAGACGAGCGGCTCGCCAGTGGCCAGTTCCAAGGCGACCACTTGCTCTTTCGTCAATTTGTCCAAATCCATAATGATTGATCTCAGAGAATTCCCATGCGCGGAAATAAAGACATTTTTCCCTTTTTCCAAGAGAGGAACGATTTCGGTCTTGAAATAGGGAAGCGTCCTTGCAGCGGTCATCGCCAAGCTTTCCCCATCGGGAGGTGCGACATCGAAGCTGCGGCGCCAAATATGGACTTGTTCCTCGCCATATTTTTTGGCTGTCTCAGCCTTATTGAGGCCCTGCAGCTTTCCATACATCCGCTCGTTGAGCTGCCACGCCATGTAAACAGGGATGATCCCTTTTTTAGCCTCTTCGCTATAGATTTTGCCCCATTCCTCTAACTTCCCCCCGCCCGGGTGCTGGAAAATCGGCACCTTGCCGCTGGAGT
>Ga0207043_1058_pt1 | contig 16350 bp, 5 predicted proteins | sample Alteio_BWMinCont_71_FD_153304 | JGI IMG/M metagenome (GOLD analysis project Ga0207043, IMG submission 153304) | Enriched cells from forest soil in Barre Woods Harvard Forest LTER site, Petersham, Massachusetts, United States -... | ecosystem: Environmental > Terrestrial > Soil > Temperate forest >... | reverse complement strand
TGAGCGTGATGCTGCTATATCCAGAGATCTGTACGCTTCCCACAATACCTAGGGTAGGACTGCCGATTTGAATGTTGTTCCCAGGCTGCATGCCAATCGTCAGAGGAGAAACGCATCCTGGACTGCACGAGGCGATGATGGAGAAATTCCCGGTTGTTGTGCTGTAAACATTGTTAGTGAAATTCACAGCTATGCAAGTGTTGCCGGCAACTGCTGGAGATATAGCTGGCAAGGCTATCGGAACGGCAGTGCAAAAATTGGTGGAACAGGACACGCAGGTAGAGGGGGACAGGGCATTGGCAGGAGGGATGGCAATACCGCAGATCGAGGAGAGTTGAGTGGGTGGGACACAAGCCGTACCGCAAGGAGAGGATGTATTGGACGTGCAAGCACTATTGGCGCAAGTTGTGCATGGAGCAACACAAGCAGGGCCGCAGATTCCACCGCAGGTCGTACAGGGAAGCACACAGGCAGGTTGACACGGGACGGTGCATCCAGGGGCGATGCAGTTGGTATTGCATTGGGTCGTAAAACATGCGTAGTCGAGGTCCCACAAATCTCCCGCGTTGAAAGTAACTCCCGCTGCCAAGGTAATGCTCCCTGTTCCCGTGGTGAAGCCGTTCTCAATAATCACATCTTGGGCCGCTTTGATGATCAGCGAGGCTCCGGCAGTTCCCGTTGTCCCAAAGAAAAATGGATTGGCGCCATTGAGGATAGAATGGACATGGCCCCCGGCAAAAATCCTCGTCGTTCCGCTCGCGGCATTTTGCGTGGAAATAGTGCTAGGGAGAGGCCCAAAACCGGTACCGGTCGCGTCAATATTCCCGGCCACTGCGACACCCACATCGCCTGGAGCTACAATCTCAATAGGTCTCCCTGTCGCTGCTGAAGGGGTAAGGGTCATATTGCCATTTACAGCGACATAAGTATTAGCGGTTGTGGGACCGGAGGGACAGATGTTGCCGATGATTATGGAAAGATTGCTGCTGCCCTGAGTTAAGATATTGACATTTCCATTGACCAAGATTTCGACGATTCCATTTACGAGAGTAGTTGGAGAGCTTCCAATTTGGCATGCGTTGCCTGTAATGATTGTCTGAGCAGGAGTTAAAGGAGTGGGGCCGATATCTAAGTCTCCTCCAACAGAGGCGAATATATTCCCTGAGACCGTGCCTGTTGTTACACCTACTGGTCCAATTCCAAATGTGTTGTTCGCCTGTGTCTGAGTAAAAATCAAATTCCCCTGGCAAAGAACATTGATGTCGCCTGTTGCATTCAGAACGTTTTGATGCCCGATGGCCATCGGAACGACTGCTCCACCGCCGCTATTATTCGTCTGAATGATGTCGAGTGCCGATTGAACGGTAATATTGGCAGTTGCGCTGGGAGATGTTCCCATGAACCCGGTTGCCCCATGGCCGATGGATGCAATTCCCGAAGCCAAGACGACTAAGGCTGGTGTCGGCTGCATGGTGATTACTCCAGCTGCAGTTACGCAGATGTCTCCCGCAAAACTGCTGGGATTCGCAACAGTATTCAGAATGATTCCTCCTCCATGACCGATTTTCACATCTCCAAAGCCATTCCCCCGTTCGATGGTGATGAAGCCCGACGCATCGACCGTAATAGTTGCCGTTGACGTGGTGATCAAAGGAATAAAGAAACCTAAATCAGGCGAAAGGTGCCCTACGGAGGCCTCTCCAAATCCGGTGTTTGCCGAATGGATTGTTAGATTATTACAGGTCGCGTCGATGGGGCCTGTCGCAGTATTCGCAGCCACGGAAAAGTATATGAATCCCAGAGCCGCATTAAGTTCGCCATTGAGAGCATTGATGAAGAGATCGGGCCTAGATCTCCCACATCGTGGAAGTGTAGGATCGCCTACAATGGTCAGCCCATTTTGAGAACCAAAAGCGGCAGACACGCTTCCAGCCGACTGAATGGTGATCAGCGACCCAGTAGGGGCGATCAGGATCATATTTCCTGTATTTTGATTCAAGATCGTGGCGCCGATCATTACATTCCCGGCGGAAGTCAGAGTGTTATTCCCCGTAGTGCTTAAAGCGATGGCTCCATCGATTGTAAGGGGAGCCCCAGTCATGGAGAGGGTCCCGCTGGCGGCAGCTCCATTGTATGTGATCGTCCCTGCAGCTGCACTGGTGATCGTTCCGCCTGCATTGAAGGCGATGTTGGAAACGGACGAACTGTTGGTAATGGCCCGGTTGATCGCGATATTGGTACCAGCCGTAGCCGTAAAATTTCCAGTCGCGCCTGCATCGAGGGTAACGGCCCCTCCTATAGTAACGGAGGTGGCGGCGTTCATCAATAATGGACCGGTTGTTGCAGCGCCAAAAATGATTGCTTGGCCCACTCCATTGGAGATCGATCCCCCTGTCGAAGTGAGTGAGACTCCTCCCGCTCCTGACGATAAATAGTTGATACCCGTCCCGCCGCCAAACGTAATATTGCCAATGGCCGTCTCAATCAAATTCCCAGTTGACCCAGCATCAAAAGTGATCACATCGTTGTTCATGATCGTGGTGGCGGAGTTCACCGTCAAAGTGCCGCTTGACATCGCTCCATAAGTGATCGGATTCGGAAGAATGATCGACATGCCGTTCATCATGACCGTATCATTCCCATTGAAGTTATATGCGGCTGTTACGAGAGTGGGATCTATGCTTCCATTAGGGGCATCGAGAGTGAGATTTCCCGTCTGGTTGGCTGCAAAAGTGATCGGAGCTTCGGCCAAGACCGAGCCAGTATTAGAGGTCATGCTGACTGTATCTGTCCCATTGAATGTTAAAGGTGCAAGGGTCGTTATGGTCCCCCCCGCAATGAGAGTCATGTTCCCCATCGCGCCTGCTCCAAAAGCGACCCCGCCATTACCGATGCTGATCGTGGTGGCAGCAGTCATCATGACGGTGTTGTTCCCATCGAAGTTGAAAACAGACGCAGTGGGCGTCGCTATGAAACTATTCACAGCATTCAGAGTTAAATTTCCCGTGGAGCCCGCGTTATAGGTAATAGCAGATTCCAAAGCGATCTCCCCCGCTGCCCCAGCTCCGTTAGAAATGATCGAGAGACTGCCGGCGCCGTTGGACACGATGGGGTTAGTTCCAAAGATTGTGACATTCGTCCCGGCATTCAACGTAAGAGTATTTACGGGATCTAAGGTGATCGTGAATGCTGCGCCAGAAGTTTGGATGGAGCCTGTGCACTGAACAGTTACATTGCATAAGGCTAACTGATTCAGGAGGGTGGTGATTCCCAAAAGTGTATTCCCGGCATTCGTGTACATACTATTCGGGCAAACACTAAACGTGCTCCCCGCTGTGACTCCAGCTATAATCGTTACATTGACTGGGTCGAGAAGCAATGTGCCGGTCTTTCCAAATGGAGCCAAAAGATTGACGAGTCCTGTTACATTGAGCCCTTCCTTCCCTGACACTTCAGCGAAGCCTCCATCGCCGTTTAGAGGGCCTCCTCGCGCGGTAATCAGTCCATCGAATTCCGTGGCCCCATTGCTCCAGACGATGACTCTTCCGCCGTCTCCTTCAGCAAGAGCATCGGCTCTGATGACAGCCTCTGCATCGATCCAAGTTTGACTTGCATTTAAGATAGAGGGATTGTTTCCTTGGAAGTCGCCGCCGATGAGGATATTTCCGCCTTGGTCTAAGCCGCTGGCATCGCAAAGCGAGCCATTGTCCAGGAAGACAATATCCCCCAGAACAAAAAGATCTCCGCCGGAAAGATCTCCCGCTTGGCGGGCAAGGGTCGGCTTCTCGGCGATGTTAAAGGCGCCTGCAAAAAGATTGTCAGGGTCTGTTTCTCCCCAATTGGTTCGAACGTAGACCGTTTGATCGCTACCCAAAGAGACTGCCCTCGTCGCCAGAAGCCCTGCCTGGCCATGCGATTCTAATGATCCGGTATTTTCTACATGAGGCCCGATGAGGAACAGATCTCCATTGGTTTGAATGAATCCTTCATTTTCGACAATCGCATCGGACTCTCCAAAAAACTGGAGTTGACCTTTTGTCAGAAACAGCTCTTGGTTGATGTCGAGAGAGGAGGCGATAAAACTGCCCGTATTTATCTGCGCCTCATTCCCAACGAGGATCCCATTGGGGTTAATCAAGAGAACTTGGCCATTCGATTCCAAGCGGCCCATTAACCGGCTTGGGTTGGCTTCCATCACCCGATTCAGTACGGAAGCTTCCGTATTGGGCTGGATAAAGCGGGTGGTTTCCCCTGCTTCGATATTGAATTGGTCCCATTGGATGATCGTTTTGTCTGCTGCAACGATTTCAAGGAGATCTGGCGATTGTAGATTCAGGGACGCATCGCCGGAAAGAACCAACGGCTGCTGAGGCTGAGAGAAAGCAAAAATGGCCGGAAATAAAAAGATCAATCGACGCATGGAACACCTCTGCGTCTATTTTGATAACAGCTTTTTTCTTCGTTTACAATTTTTTTTTAACAACGCTTAATAAAAAAGCTGCGTCCATGATTTCGGCTGATTCAGGATATTAAATAGGCGTCGGCGGAGATAAAAGGGCTCCGACCCAAGCTCATAGATACTTGAGCTAGCCGATTTTCTGGAAACCGCATCTCCGGCAGCATATTCGAGGAAGAAGCGCTCCATCCAGCCAGGGAATTCATTGTAAGGATGCAGATCGACAAGGAACTGCGATACGATGATTTGCGCTTGCGGAGTGATTTGCTGCAGGCAGGGTTTATAAACGAAAGTGAAGGGCACGCCTAAACTGGAAAAGGGGTAGTTCCCTGCGCAGGAGAAGAAGGAGCACCACTGTTCATAAGGAGTGTTATTAAACGGTTTCGTCGGATAGCCGAGGCTAGATGGGATAATGCCATTTAAAAGAGCCGTCGGATCGACAAAGTTCATTCCCGTCCCACCCCCGAATGTTTGAGAGTAGGCCGTAAAAATCCGGAGCGGCGAGCCTGTGATGCTGGTTCCCGCCAGCATAGTAAAGCTTCCCGATACAGATGCGGGAAAGGGAGTCGATGTCATAACAGGATGGATATTGTCAACGATCAGGGTGACCTCATTGCTGGACGAAGTAATCGCTGTGTTGGGATTGAGGGTCATATTCAGGCCTGTAAGCATGCGGATTTGTCCTAAAGCGCTGATCAAGGGGCCCGGACCAGTAGTCTGGGTTAAGGTAGTATTGTTTCCGGCAAAGGTTAAAATCGTGCTTCCCGAAGAGACGACTTGCTGAGTCACAGTGAGATCTCCGAATCCCGCGGTCAAAGCGACAGGGCCGGCTGTGGTAATGCTGGGGGAGGCGCCGCTGACAGTGACATCATCGGCAGCAACGAGGGTGATCGCACCGGTAGTAGAAGTGGCCGAACCGGAGCCAGTGATACTGACCGTAGAATTTCCTGCAGGAAAGCCGGAGAGCATTCCAGTACTGCAGTTATTCTGGCTGCAGCCGAAAGTTCCAGCTCCTGCAAGCAAACAGATGTTTCCCGATGTGGAAGTGACTGTATTATTGATCGTCAGGTTGCCAACTCCGCTATTATCGGAGTCTGCGTTCAGAGTGATATTGCCATTTACAGACGTAACCGGCTGATCGATATCAATGTTATTTATAGCTATTCCAGTGATCGAGCCATTGACAGTCATCAGAGTTGGGTTTTTCCCATTGGCCAATATATTGCGTCCAGCGAGGAGGTTGATCAGGCCTGCTCCCCCTGTTGTCATTTGGCCGAGTCCAAACGTATTGTTAAAATTGATATCGAGGCCCGCAGTGCCGAATAGGCTACCCGTAGTAGATGTAATCGTTTCATCGACATTGATCGAGATCCCTGCGGTGAGGTTAACGGGTCCATCGACAGTCACAATCGAGTTCCCTTGGCCATTGACGAGGATATTTCCAGCGGTTGCGGTCAATAAGACAGAGCCTGCTCCGCCAGTATTGATTTGACCGTTCGGGAAATTAATGTTGATATCTGTGCCGGCTAAACCTGTGATATCTCCTGATGTCGAAGTGATCGTTTGATCGTCGTTGATCGTAGTCCCTGCTGTGAGGTTAATCAGGCCGGTACCCGTCACAATGGAGTTGGCTTGGCCATTGACGAGGATATTTCCAGTGGTTGCGCTCACCATGACTGTTCCTGCCCCGCCAGTATTCAACATGCCATTGGGAGTATTGATATTAAAATTCGTTCCAGCGGTGCCAGAGATATTCCCTGATGTCGAGGTGATGATTTGATCGTCGTCGACCTGGCCGCCAGCGGTGAGGGTGATATTTCCTGTTGTGGTCATCATCGAAGTCGCAGCCCCATTGACAAGGATATTGTCTCCGGCTGTAGCGGTAATGACTCCTGTACCCGAAGAAACTAACGAAGTATTGCCCGTTTGGTTAATGGAGCTCGTGCTCGTCGCTCCAGGAGATGTGGGTCCGGCAAGCAAAGTGATATTGCCATTGTTGGTCGTCACATCGACGTTGTTGATATTGACGTTTCCAGCACCTGTATTATATTCATCCGAATTGATGAGAATCGTCGATCCTGCTCCTTGGGTAATCACCGATTCGTTGAGGTCGATATCGACGCAGGCCTTTAAGGTGATATTCCCGGTATAGGTAGGGGTTGTGGGCGCGGTGGGGAAGGAGGCGCTCTGGTTGATGTTGAGGATGTTGAATCCATCGATGGTCACATTGCCCGAATTGGAGAAGATTTTTACCGTATCTGCGGCGTTGTCGGCGACCGTTCCGACGGAGAGGTTTTGCAGGGTCACTTGATCTGCCCGCGTGCAGCCGCTATGGATGTTGACGATCCCTGAATTGGTTTCCAGGTTGGTGAAATTCGCCACCATCGATACCGGATCGGTAAATACGTAAAAGGCGCCGAAATGATTGTTGGCCGCTGGATCGGTTGTTGTCCAAAAGGGAGATGCGGTGCCAGGGCAAGGACAATTACTAGGAGCGCAAAAAGTTCCGGGAGCTGTGCAGTTGCAGGCTGTATTGCATAGAGATGGGATCGAGGCATTCGGCAATTGAAGAGCTGCGGGAAGGGTGAAATTGCAAATTTGGGTCAGCGTGCTCGCCGTATTGGTCCAAAGAGGCGTAGGACCTGCGCTGAAATCAAAATCGGCCAGAAGATTGATGCTGCCAGTCCCCGCCGTTTCAAAATCAAAAACATTCGCCACTCCAGAGGTGTGGTTCGAGTACTGGATGTCGCCAACCGCCCGCATATCCAATGAGAAGGTTCTTGCCGCAACAGCTGGAGCGGCGGTTGATCCGAATCCAAAGGCCACTTGGGGCTGGGGGGCTGCACCTGATTGATTGATCCCTAAAATACTTCCGCCGGCCCAGATATAGGTAGTGGCAGGAGAGGCGGCAGAAGCATAGTTATTGGTCCCGAGAAAGAAATTGAACGCGGTGGGGGCTGCGGTCGTTCCGGCCAGAAATGAAATCTCGATATTCCCTCCCGCTGCCACAGCGACACTGCCAGGGAGCTCGGAACCTTCGATTCCAGTAAATTCATCGGCGGATTGCCACAGAATATTTCTGCCCGCCGCCACGTAGGTGCTGCTCGTACCTGTGAGATCGGTCGTGTACATCCCGATAGCGATCTCTGAACTTCCGGTACCTACAACGTTGGAATTGATGATGATGTCCCGATTGACTAAGAGTTCAAAATCTCCATTGATGACTGTAGCTGCATTAGTGGAGAGTCTCCCAAAACCGAGGGTGATTCCAGAAGTAGAGGCTGTTTTTGCAATATTTAAGTCGCGGCCCACCCGAATCCGTTCATTTCCAGTTAAATTCGGTATATTTACATTGGAATGTCCGAGAAAAACACTGCTGGTCGCAACGGTCGGATTCAGGGTAATATTGAGATCTCTTCCGGTAACGATATCGATATCGCCTGTTAGATTGCAAAATTCTCCTCCAACGTTCCAAAAACTGCCTATATGAATCTGATTATTCTGTGTATTTGTGATATTGAGATCGCATCCTGTAGTGACAGAGATATTTCCCGTCAATTGAGCGACAAAAGAGCCGCCGCCGCTATCTCCGATTCCATGACCTATGACTACAGTATCAAGCGTTCCTGCAACGGGATTGTTCATATTCATGTTGAGATTGCGCCCTGCCGTTACGGTGATATTGCCGATTTGATTGGCTGAAGGATCGGCGCAAGACGATCCCGCCGCGCGGAACGAGCCGTGTCCGATCCAGGCAAAAGCCTGCCTGATTCCACCCGTCATGGTGATGTCATTCCCCGCATTCACGGTGATATTGCTATTCAGGGTGGCTGTGCCGGTTCCCGCTCCGTTTGAGTCGGGATTTCCATGCCCGATCTGCGCCATGCCTATGAAGCCCACGTTTATGGTTTGGCCCAACACATTGAGATTATAACAACTGACATCGATCGATCCTGTAGCCTGTTGGCCGAAAGCCATATGGAAGCCCACCTGAGCTGAGCCGGCTGCAATCCCTTGAATCGTTAGATCCGCATTGGGAGAGTTGATTTGAGACAATCCATTGAGGGAGCCGAAGGCGATCGAGCCTCCGACAGATTGGACCGTCACTGTACCTCCAAATCCCGTTTTATTGAGGATGACATTTCCAGCCATTCCAACTGGCCCTGAATTTTGAACGGATGCTCCGATCAAAGTTGCAGTAGGGGCTGCGCAAGTGCTGCCGTTGTCGTTGATCGTAGTATTGCTGCTCCCCAATATGGTGATCGGTTTATTGATTGTGATCCCAGCATTCGCCGTCAATGTAAGGGGGGCCGTTGTTGCAGCGCTAAAATTAATCGCCCCGTTCGTCGTGATCGATCCCCCGGCATTGAGGGCGATGCTGCCGGTAGCTTGGGTGGAATTGTCCGTGATTGTATCGCCGATAGTGATGTTCCCAGCGGTCGCTTGAAGCGTCATCGCCCCGCCATCGTTGGTGATGGCGCCTGCAACGTTGCTTGTAAGGTTGCCTGTCGTTGCTGTGATGTTGACGGTATTCGCCGTCCCCGAGTTATTGTTAAAGGCGGCGTTGACCGCTACACCCGTTCCTCCAGTGATATTGACCGTGCCCGTCGAGCCCGCTTCCAGAGTCACAGCTCCCCCGAGGGTGATCGTGGTAGCTGCCATCATTTGAAATTGGCTCGGCGCTGCGCCGGAGAATGTGATCGCTCCCGCACCGTTGCTGGTGATCGAGCTCCCTGTCGAAGTGATGGTCATCGATCCAGTCGAAAAATCGTTGATAGGCGCATCAAGGGCGATATTCGCCGCAGCAGTCGCCGTGAAGGAACTGGTCGAACCGGCAGTAAAAGCGATGGGACCCGTCTGAGAGATGGTTCCCCCGGAATTGATGTTTAAATTGCCCGTGGTTGCAGGGCCGAACAGGATCGTGTTGTTGAGAGTGACGTTTCCTGTAGTGGTCGTTAAATTGACGTTGCTTGCCGTTGCGTTATTGGTGATGGCTCCGGCGGGGAAGATGGAGACGGCATTCATGTCCAAATCGCCGGTGGATCCTGCTGCGAGAGTGATGGTGCTGTCGTTGATGATTTCATTTCCGGCTGTCAGAGTGATGGCGCTTGTCGTTGTGGTGTTGTTATTCGTGAGAGTGGCAACGAGAGTGATGTTCGCATTTGCCTTCAAAGTCAAACTATTGGAACCGTTGGGGATGCTCAAAGCGCTCGATAAAATGATGGTTCCCGTTCCGGCGCCAGAGGACGTGGACGTGTCGATCGTCACACTGCAGCCGCTTAAGGCACTTAACAAATTGGCAATGGAAATGCCGACGACCGCTGGATTTCCGATAAATCCTGTAGGGCAAACATCGCTCCAATTTGAAGTGACCCCGCCGATCGATACGCCGGCAGGGTCGAGAAGAAGCGTTCCTGTTTTTCCTGCAGGGGCCAAAGCGATCACTGATCCCTGAAAATCGAGAAAGCCTGGACTGGAAACCTCAACAAAGCCCCCATCCCCGCTAAACTCTCCCCCCTTGGCAGATATCTTTCCATAGAAGAGATTCGCGTTGTCGCCCCAAGTAATGACTCTTCCCCCATCTCCATCCGAGAGCGCATTGGCGCGGATTGTCGCCTCCGGCGCAATCCATGTTTGCTTCGCATTAGCAAGTGCGGGATTGTTTCCTTGGAAGTCGCCGCCGATAAAAATCTTTCCTCCTTGATTATAGCCGCTGGCATCGCAAAGCGAGCCATTGTCCAGGAAGACAAGATCTCCTAGAACAAAAAGATCTTTCCCAGAAAAATCCCCTGCTTGATGGGCAAAGGTCGGCTTCTCGGCGATTTTAAAGGCGCCAGCAAAGGGATTGTCGGGGTCAGTTTCTCCCCAATTGGTTCGAACGAAGACCGTTTGATCGCTTCCCAAAGAGACGGCTCTCGTCGCTACAAGCCCTGCCGTGCCCTGAGCTTCCAGGGTTCCCCTATTTTCTACATGAGGCCCGATGAGGAATAGATCTCCATTGGTTTGAATGAATCCTTCATTTTCGACAATCGCATCGGACTCTCCAAAAAACTGGAGCTGCCCTTTTGTCAGAAACAACTCTTGGTTGATATCGAGAGAAGATGCGATGAAGCTCCCCGTATTGATCTGCGCCTGATTTCCTACGAGGATCCCATTTGGATTGATCAGAAGAACTTGCCCATTCGATTCCAGTCGCCCCTTCAGCCTGCTTGGATTGGCTTCCATCACCCGATTCAGAACGGAAGCTTCCGTATTGGGCTGGATGAAGCGGGTCGTTTCATTTGCCTCGATGTTAAATTGGTCCCATTGGATGATCGTTTTGTCGGCAGCGACGATTTCAAGAAGATCGGGCGATTGCAGATTCAGAGATGCATCGCCGGAAAGAACCAGAGGCTCCTGAGGCTGAGAAAATGCAAAGATTGCAGGAAAAAGAAAAAAACAAAGGGGACGCATAAGACAACTCTCCAACAGACATTGCCCATATTCTCAATTGGTAAATTATAAGAAAATAAATTTGTTTTTGAACGCAAACTCACTCAGAAAAAAAATAGAAGCGCTAGTTTTCGAAAAATTTTTAAGTTAGATACTTTTTATTTAAGTTGCTTAAATTAACTGACTCTTTTCATAATTGACATTCTTTTTCAGGAGGTTATTTATGAAGAAGACAATCACAACCGTAATTTTGACAATCGGGACTGTACTTGGATTCGCACAACAAACGATTCCTGTGCAGCCTGAAATCAAGCTACTTCCAATTGAAGTGAACGCACAAGCGAACGTAGAAGAAAAAACCTCTACAGCAAAGAAATCATTCACCTATCTGCGCATGGGAATCTCTGATTCCACGCCTGCAGAGCAAAACCTGAAGGATGTAAGAGTCGTTCCTGGACTCGGCCTAGGATATCGCCTGATCTCCGGTCCATCCGCGATCGACATTTCGGCGAGCTACAACCGCCGCTATGTTCGAGATGAAGAAGGGAAAAAAGACACCTATTTTTACACCCTTCCGAAAGCAAACTATCTCCATTACATCACTCCTGCGAGCAGCAGCAGCGCATATGTTGGCGCTGGAATGGCATGGGGCGGTTTGAAAAACAAAAACAAAAGCGAATTCATCGGTCTGATCCCGAACGTCGCTGCCGGCTATGAAATGAACCGCAACGCCGCATGGCGCAGCTTCGTCCAGTTGGACGTGAGCCAGCCTGCAGTCGCTGCAAGCCGCAAAAATGATTTCCCAGGACCTATTGCCGAACTTTCAGTAGGCGCAGGGTTCTAAGGAAACTTCTTATAAGGTCTGTTTTAACAGAGAACAATATCCTTATTCGATTAGGGGCAAGGGCAACCTTGTCCCTTTTTTATTTCTGAGGTATTGATTCCATCGTAGGCAAAGGATAAGGCGGAGCTTTCCGCTTCAGAGTTTCGTAGATCGCCATAGCCTCTGCGACCATCGATCCCGGATGTTGCAGATTGGAAGGGAGAACGATAGTATTCCCCTCTTTTGCGAGCTGTCTGAAAGCCTCGATGTATTTTTCTGCTATTTGCAGAGCTGCGGCCTTTTCGCCCCCGGTATGGCCCAGGGAAATCGCGATCAATTCGATGCCGTTTGCTGCCGCTCTGGAAAGCGATTCGATCGCTTCGGCCTCCCCTTGCGCTCGGTTGATCCGATCAATTTTTGCGGCTTCCGATTCCAAGACGATTTTTTCCCGCATCCCGATCGCGATGTTGATCTGAGCTTGCCTTTGCCCTTCCGATTCGTTGATCTGCGCTTGGCGCAAGCCCTCTGATTCCAAAATATGGGCCCGTTTTTGCCGTTCCGCCGTCATCTGAAGCTCCATCGCCTTCCGGATATCTTCGGGCATCTTGATATCCTTGATCTCATAGCGAAGGCACTGAATCCCCCAGGATACCGCCGCGAGATTGATCGCCTCGACGATCTTGGCGTTCAAGGTTTCCCTCTCTTCGAAGGTCTTGTCCAGCGCGATCTTTCCGATCTCGGAGCGCATCGTCGTCTGGACCAGCTGCGTCAAAGCGTGCAGAGGATTCTTGACTCCGTACGATGCGGCAAATGGATCGAAGATTTTCACATAGACAATGCCATCGAGAATGACGCTTACGTTGTCCTGTGTGATCGCAGTCTGCTCAGGAACATCGATCGCCTCTTCTTTCAGAGAGTGGCGGTACGCCACGATATCCGCCAGCGGAAAAATCCAATTGAGACCCGGCTCCAAACGGCGCTTATATCTGCCCAGCCGCTGCACGATCCAAACCTGCTGCTGGGGCACGATATACATTCCCTGCTGGAGGAAGATAAAACCGACAACCAAACTAATAATCACAAAAAAGAACATCATGGGCTTAAACTTAATAGAACCATTCTTTTTGGGAAAGCCTCAGAAAGAGCAAATATCGCTTTTTGCGAGTACAATGCCGGAAATCTCCAAAAATCTCTCCTTGACTCCAGTCTGAAAGCTTAGCTACTATTTTTCATTCGGAATAAAAGATTTCATGTTCTTTCGAGGCCCAAATGTTTTTTGACATAAAGATTTTCGCAATTAAATTAGCGGCCCTCGTCGTGGTTGCTCCATTTGTTGGATTCGCAATGTTAAAGTTTGCTGATCATATGGAAGTAGCTTGGAAAACAAATAATAGGAAGAAAAAATGGATCGTAATGAGCACAATATTTGCATTCATTGCTGGCTTAGCTGGGTGGCTTCACTAGTGTTATGCCTATTTCCTCTAAGTGCAATTTGCCAAATTGATAGTGCAAATATTGAACTCATCAGCATTGCTGAATCAGGAAATCCAACTGCAATAAAATTGAAATTTGATGAAATGCAAGAGATTTTGGATGTTTCCCAAGACCCAATTGCTGATGGTCAAAAAATTTTTCAATTATTGATAGATCAGATTAATATCCAACATGGTTTATCTCTTTCAATTCCAGACGTTTGTCATCTTATTAGAAACAACATCCATAATTTGGGTATTCCTCCTCAATCGATTGAATCTGTATTGATGACATTGGAAATACTCGAACCTAAGAATTTTGTAAGCCGAATCTCACAAAGCCATAAGTTTTATTGGCCTTGGGAATGGAATTGGTTTGGACTCAATAAGAATGAAAAAAAAGAATCCAAAACTATCAAATACAAAACAAAAACTCTTATAAATAGATCCCAGACGACCGATGCGGGCCTTATTGTTGGTACTTTAGAAATCATTGCCGGCGGATCTATTGCAATTGTTTTTGGAGAAACAATTATAGGAGGAGTCCTTGCAGGAGGCCTTATTGCAGATGGCATTCATCGCATATCAAACAAAGGTGAATCGGATATTGATTCTTTCTTAAAAGATCGAAGGCCTCAAGAACCTCTCTTAGACGAATAAACGTGATCAAATTAAAAATCAGAAAAATGGCTCAAACTTAATAGAACCATTCTTTTTGGGAAAGCCTCAGAAAGAGCAAAGATCGCTTTTTTCAAATCCGAGAGAGAATTTCCTGCATCGAAAATCAAAATTACGTCTCCCAAATCCTCGTCCCGCAGTTCAAAAAAATCATCTCCCGACACAACCGTATTACAAAATCTGAACCCTAACCATTGAGCAAAAATCTTTCCAATCCCCCTCGATCTCCCATCCGGCATCGGAACAACCGTATCAGGCGTTTCCCATTCCAACTGGATCCACTGATTCACGGCAAAACCGGCCATCGACTCGGCAGCCGCTTCCCGATAGCTCAATATCGGCGCTTGCCTCTCAAAGACAAACGCCCTGGCGATAGGCAGCTCCGGTTCTCTCCGGCATTGCGCGCACATCCCCTTCTTTTCCACCTCTTCGAAACAATGACGACACCTACCCAGAGGATCAGGTGGCGCGCACAGTTCCCAGCAATCGGGGCAAAAGAATTTGGTAGAACACTTCTCCTTGCAATGCAAGCAAAGAGGAGGGAAAATCAGATCTACAAAAGTCTTACATAAGATGCTCATTGAACCAGTTTAGATTCTTCTCCATAAAATCGAGAATCTGTTTGTATTCCATGCTCCTGTGAGTCATCCGCGGATAAATATAAAAAGCTGCCCTCTTATTGCTCTTTTTGAGCGCGTTGTAGAATTCTATAGATTGTGTAGTAGGAACTCTCATGTCATTGGCCCCGTGTTGGATAAGGCACGGCGTCCCCACTTTATCCACATAGAAAATGGGAGAGCGCTCCTTCAAGATCGCAGGATCTTCCCAACACTCCTTCCCAAAATAATTGGAAACGAAATAGTGCAAATCCATTGTATTCGACAAGCTCACCAAGTTGGAAGGTCCGGCGCCCATTGAAGCTGCTTTAAACCTTTTTGTTTGCGTAATGGTCCAAGCAGTCATATATCCGCCGTAGCTGAAACCCATCACACCCAATCTTTCTGGATCGGCAATCCCTTTTTCTACCAGTGAATCGATCCCTGTCATCAGATCTTCGAAATCCATTCCTCCCCAATCGCGGAAATTGAGCCAGCGGAAATCCTTTCCATAGCCGCACGAACCGCGTGGATTGGCTCTCAGCACAGCGTATCCCGCATTCGCAAAAGCAGCGATCGGATACGCGCTAGTCAGACCTACAAACGACTCATTGAAAAATCCCATCGGCCCGCCGTGAACGACCAGCAGCAAAGGAACTCGCTGCCCCTCATATCCCACTGGATAGCTCAACAACCCCTCGATCTCCATTCCATCGCTGCTCTTCCACCTTACAACCTCCGTCTTCACCTCAGGATATTCCAAAAACGACTCATTGACTTTAGACAATTGGACGCAGGTGAACTCTTCCAGCCTGGAGGCAAAAGCTTCTGGAGGGCGATTGACCGCTTGCGACGTGAATCCAATGAACTCCCCATTCAAAGAAGGCTCTGTAAAAAAACAGTCTCCTGTCTCGACCCTTCTGGCTTCGCTTCCATCAATACCCACCAAAAGCAATTGAAACTTCGTACCTTTCGGCTCGAAATATACAACCCGCCTACTATCCCCAGTCCAGCCGATATTATTTGGCCCCGTCAAAAAAGGGCCCTCATCGGGAGTCGGCGCCAATCTTCTCCATTCTTTCCCATCCCGCCCTTGAACAGCCAAATACCGTTCCAGGTCATATTTCGCTTGTGTTCCGCTCGACAAATAGCTGATCCATTTTCCGTCGGGAGAGTAGCGCGGCATCGATTCGTGCTGGCCCTTTTTTTCCCACGCCGTGATCGCACCGCTCTCCAAATCCACACTTGCAATACTGCTATTCAAATAATGTTCTTCCAGCGTTTCCCCATTTGTATATGCGAAGGTGATCTCTTTTCCATCGGGCGACCAATCGAATTCCTGATTGGGGACGGTCCCGAAGTCTCCCAGGCATCTGACAAAATAATCCCCCGAAACCCCCTTTAGAGTCCCATCAGCCACGTCGAGAATCCAGATCCCCTTCCTGACAGTCTGTTCTTCGAATTGATAAGAGACTTCCTTCATCTCCCTGTCAATAGTCTCAAGCAGGACCAAAGCGATTTTTTGACCATTTGGGCTCCAGGAGAACAATAAAATGGGATTTTTCGAATCCAGCAATACCCTTGCTTCTCCATCTCCCCTCAGCATCAGCTTGTTTCCTCCCGATCCGAGATAAGCAATCTGCTTTCCATCGGGGGACCAGCGAGGCATGAAGCAAGAGACATCCCTCTCGGTCAATGCTTCAGCTTCTCCGCCCATCTTTGTTCGATAAATCTGCGCATAGTATTTATTTCCTTCCTTCCTTGCTTCCGAGACGACGAACAGAGCCTCTTTCCCATCAGCAGAAACGCGCACATCCGACACGCTTTTTACTTTCATCATTTCGGACGGGGTCCATTTCAATTCCTCTGAAAACAGCCCGGTGGCCATTACAA
>Ga0207043_1057_pt1 | contig 16663 bp, 15 predicted proteins | sample Alteio_BWMinCont_71_FD_153304 | JGI IMG/M metagenome (GOLD analysis project Ga0207043, IMG submission 153304) | Enriched cells from forest soil in Barre Woods Harvard Forest LTER site, Petersham, Massachusetts, United States -... | ecosystem: Environmental > Terrestrial > Soil > Temperate forest >... | reverse complement strand
TCCCCATCGATGATCTCTTTCGCAAATTCTCACTACGCAAAAGACCATTTGCAATTCCGGGTGCTCGACGCCCGCGATCTCGATTATGAAGATCAATTCGATCTCATCACTTCATTTACAACCCTCCATTTTATTCCGGAACAGCTACCCCTATTGCAAAAGATAGAAAAGGCTTTGCGCCCCGCCGGAAGATTGATCATCGATATGCCTACAGCCTTGCCAGCGCCTCTTCAGCAGGCGGTGAATGAAACGATGGAGAAGAAAACCTGGTCTAGCTATTTCGAGGACTTTTCTCCCGGGTGGAGATTTTTTACTGTCGGAGAGTATGAGAAATTCCTCGATCAAGCCCATTTGGACCCCACCACCATTAAACAAGTCGTGGTTCCCCATACATTCCCATCGAAAGAGGCATTCACCGGTTTCTTGAGGCAATGGTTTCCCTACTTAAGGCCTCTTCCTGAAGACCAAAAGATGATTTTCCTGAAGCAAGTCGTCGACCGTTATTTGGAACTCTTTCCCGCTGACGAGCAAGGGCGTCCCACTTTTGAAGTGAATCGGTTGCGAGTGGAAGCGAGAAAAGGGGAATAGGTGGCATCGGTTCAGCTACACCCGGCCTAAGCTCTTGAGGGGTTGATTGTTTTTTGTGGATCACTTATGAAAAACAAAAACGACTCAAGGACTCAATGGATCCGCACGATATATGTCAGAGGGCTGCTATAGATGGGTATGATCTCTTAGAGGATCTCGCCCTGGATATGCGCTCTGCATGGAATCATAGTGCCGATGCGATATGGGAAGAGATCGATCCGGAATTATGGGAGCTGACGCATAACCCCTGGGCTGTATTGCAGTCAACATCCAGATACACGCTCGGGAGACTCCTGGCCGATCAGCAATTCAGAGGACTTGTCGATAAGCTCGTTAAAGCAAAGAGGGATGCGCTGAGCGCGCCCACTTGGTTCCAGGAAAATCACTCTAAGTCGCCCCTCACTTGCGCCGCCTATTTCAGCATGGAATTTATGTTGAGCGAGGCGCTTCCGATCTATTCGGGCGGCCTCGGCAATGTGGCCGGAGATCAGCTCAAAGCTGCAAGCGATCTCGGGGTGCCGGTCATTGGTATCGGATTGCTTTATTCTCAAGGGTATTTCCGGCAGTTCATCGATAAAAACGGAGAGCAGCAGGAACTCTACCCTTACAACGATCCGGGCCAATTGCCCGTAAAACCTTTGCGTATGGCAAATGGAGAGTGGCTCCGGGTGAAATTCGATTTTCCTGGCTGGCCCCTTTGGCTACGGGTATGGGAAGTCAAAGTAGGTAGAAGAACTCTTTATTTATTGGACAGCAATGACATAGCCAATTTTCCCGGTCATAGAGGGATTACCAGCGAACTCTATGGGGGGAATACGGAACTGCGCTTAAAACAGGAGCTTGTTCTCGGCATTGGGGGATGGCGTCTTCTGGATATGCTTGGGATACAACCTGAAATTTGCCACCTGAATGAAGGGCATGCGGCTTTAGCTGTATTGGAACGGGCTTTGTGTTACATGCAAAAGACGAAACAACCGTTCGAAGTGGCGTTGGCCGCAACTCGGATAGGCAATCTCTTCACGACCCATACGGCAGTGTCTGCAGGCTTTGATCGATTTCCTCCCGATCTTGTGGCGAAATACTTGGAAAGGTACGCACAAAAAAAACTCGGCATCCCGTTTGAGAGATTGCTCTCTTTAGGCCAGTTGAATCCGAACGATGATTTCAATATGGCCTATTTAGCCATCAGAGGAAGCGGCGCTGTCAATGGAGTGAGTCTATTGCACGGCGAGGTAAGCCGGCATCTGTTTAAAGATTTATTCCCACGCTGGCCTGAACAAGAAATTCCGGTAGGATCTGTGACGAATGGAGTCCACGTGCCGACTTGGGATTCATCGATATCTGACGATCTTTGGACGGAGGCTTGCGGAAAAGAGCGGTGGCATGGAAAGACAGAAGAGCTCGAGGAGAAAATCATGCTCGTCCCGGAAACAAAAATCTGGGAAATGCGCACCGTGTCGAGAGGGCTTCTCATCGATCATACCCGCTCGCGATTGGCTAGACAATTAGGAGGCAGGGGAGCATCCGATGAGGAGATTGAAAAAGCAAAATCCTTTTTAAATCCCGATGCTCTGACTTTGGGTTTCGCTCGTAGGTTTGCCGCATATAAAAGACCCACATTGCTTCTTTCCGATGAAGACCGCTTCCTCCGCATATTGACGAATCGAGATCGGCCAGTGCAGCTGATCATTGCTGGCAAAGCGCATCCCGCAGATGCGGGAGGACACGCTTTGATCAAAAGATGGATGGATTTCATTTCCAGGCCCGAAGTTCGCCCTCATGTGGTCTTCCTCAGCGATGATGACATGATTTTGACTGAACATCTTGTACAGGGAGTCGATTTGTGGATCAATACTCCCAGAAGGCCTTGGGAAGCGAGTGGAACCAGCGGGATGAAGGTACTCGTCAATGGAGGGCTAAACTTATCAGAACTAGACGGATGGTGGGCGGAAGCGTACTCTCCCGAAGTGGGATGGGCATTGGGAGACCGCCAGGAACATGGAGAAGATCCTGATTGGGATAAGGCAGAGGCAAACACCCTTTACGATCTGTTGGAAATGGAAGTGATACCAGAGTTTTATACTCGGGATGACAAACAGGTTCCCCTTGCGTGGCTAAAGAGGATTCGGGAGAGCATGGCGCGATTGACTCCCCATTTTTCTTCTAACCGCACGGTGCGCGAATATACAGAAAAATTCTATCTCCCTGCAGCAGAGTCCTATCGCAAGCGAGCGGAAAATAACGGCGCCCTCGCGAAACGGATCGTCGATTGGCAGTTTGCCATCGAACAGAATTGGGGCAAATTGGGATTTGGAGAATTAAAAATCGAAACCGGCAAAGATCTCCATCGATTCGAGTTGCAGGTCTATCTCAACAATTTAGATCGCCAGGCAGTTAAAGTTGAGCTCTATTCAGCAACCACGAAAAATGAAATGGAATATCAGGGGCAGATTCCCAATACTCCGAATGGGCATATTTATCGCGCAGAGATACCAGCGGCAAATCAGGCGTCCAGCTTCACGCCCCGGATCATCCCCAATTTTCCAGGCGTTGCGATTCCCCTCGAAGCGAATCAAATCTTGTGGCAAAGGTAATCCATGAAGATCAGCCCTCTTGCAGGAAAGCCTCCACCGCCCTCAATTTTGATCGACGTCCCGAATCTGATCAAAGCATACTCTACTGGAATCCCAGATCCATCCATTCCGGACCAGCGGGTTGCATTCGGCACGTCGGGACACCGAGGCTCTTCCCTAGACAAGAGTTTTAACGAAAACCACATTCTCGCGATCAGCCAGGCGATCTGTTTATATCGGAAACAGCAGAAGATCGATGGCCCTTTATTTCTTGGGATGGACACCCACGCCCTTTCCGGGCCTGCCCTAAAAAGCGCTCTTGAAGTCCTCTCGGCGAATGGAGTGACCGTGATGCTCTCTTTAGATGATGAGTATACGCCGACTCCAACGATTTCCCACGCCATTCTCACATACAACCGCGGGAGAAAAAGCCAGCTTGCCGATGGCATTGTGATTACCCCCTCGCACAATCCTCCAGCCGAGGGAGGTTTTAAATACAATCTGACGAACGGAGGCCCTGCAGAAGCTAACATCACCAATTGGATTCAAGAGAAAGCAAATGAGTTTCTAGAAAACAAAATGTCGGGCGTAAAAAGAATCCCCTTTGACAAAGCATTATCTACGGCAAAGAGGCACAATTATCTGAAAGCGTACGTTGCCGATTTGGGCAATGTGATCGATATGGAGGCCATTCGCAAATCAAAGATCCGCATTGGAGTGGATCCGCTGGGCGGCGCTGGCGTTCACTATTGGAAACCGATCGCCGAAATGTATGGAATCAATCTCACTGTCGTCAGAGAAACCGTCGATCCTACTTTTCGCTTTATGACCGTCGATTGGGATGGGAAGATCCGGATGGATCCCTCCTCTCCCTATGCGATGCAAGGCTTGATCGGGATGAAAGACCGTTTTGATATTGCGTTTGCCTGCGATACCGATCACGACAGGCACGGAATCGTCACCAAGAGTTCCGGTTTGCTTCCCCCGAATCATTATCTTTCCGCCGCTATCCTTTATCTTTTCCAGCATCGGCCTAATTGGAATCAGAAAGTGGCCGTAGGCAAGACTCTCGTCAGCAGCCAGATGATCGACCGCGTTACGGCAAAACTGGGACGAAAACTCTATGAAGTGCCCGTGGGATTCAAATGGTTCGTGGATGGTCTATTCAATGGGTCTTTAGGCTTTGGTGGCGAGGAGAGCGCCGGGGCTTCCTTTATCCGTTTGGATGGCTCGGTATGGACGACGGATAAAGACGGGATCATTTTGGCTTTGCTTTCTGCGGAAATGACCGCGAAGCTGGGCAGAGACCCTGGGGAAATCTACAACGATTTAATTCGTGAATTTGGAGAGCCTATCTATAGCCGAGTCGAGGCTCCTGCTACGCCCGAGCAAAAAGAAAAATTGAAGGCCCTGGTTCCCGAAAATGTCCATTCCAAGAAATTAGCCGGAGAAGAGATTCGCTCTATTCTCACCAAAGCTCCGGGAAATGGGGCTCCCATCGGAGGGTTGAAAGTGGAGGCGGCCAACGGCTGGTTTGCAGCCCGCCCTTCAGGCACAGAAGATATCTACAAAATTTATGGAGAGAGCTTCCTCGGAAAAGACCATTTGGACCGCATTCTGAAAGAGGCCCAAACCATCGTTGATCAATCTTTAAAAGCTAATTAATTCCGATTTTTGATATTATAAAACAATGGAATTTAAGTTAGCTCGACAGAAAATTAGTCATAAATTAAAGCTTTTTGGTTCTAAAAAAATTAGACAAAATAAAATTTATGTCCCTCTTGCGACAAAAAATAATTTGATAGAAATCGCCGCAATGGCTCGGAAGATCCAAAAAAAGGGTCTTCCTAAACATCTGGTTCTCAAAAAACTAAATGGGAATCTTGGACATGGGATTTTTTTACATCCCGAAGCCAAACCCATTATGATGGGGGAGACGATCGCCCCTTATTCTGGAGAAGTTTACATAGCTCCTCAAAATATTGGGGAAAACTCAGACTATGTCTTTTCTTTGATTTCAGATCTGCTCCTCACAAAAGAAGAGCAGCGTCTTTTGGATCCCAAGAGCCGATATCACCCCCGACGCCTCTATTCATTGGATCTGGATGCTTATAAAAAGGGGAATTTTACCCGATTTATCAATCATTCTGATAAACCCAATGTGGAAGCTCAGTTGCTTCGAATCCCCGTCAATTCTTTGGGACTGCAGCCAGCCCATTTTGAGATGATATATATTGCGAAAAAAATGATCCGCCCCGGGCAGCAGCTTCTCGTTTGTTATGATGGAGAAGATAAAAGTTATTGGGGCCCTTTGAAGATCAAGCCTTACCAAATGACTCCAAAAACATTTCAGCTCAATTCTTCTCTTCAAATATTCTAAGTATATAACTATCTGAGGTATGTGAAACAACTTCACTGTCCTCGAGCATCAAATGTAACATGGAAATTGCATTATAACATTCATCATGTTATCGTTCATTTATATAGTTAGTGTTTGATGGATATCCCATGGATGTGATACAGGACTTTGAGCGCTACCTCAGAGAGGTTCTCGATCTGAGGATAAAGGTAATACCTTGGAAAGATGAACGAGAACTCCCTGCTTTTTTGAGAGCATCCTATCTTTTCTATGAAGTTTCGTTGTTAGGAAATCGGTGTCTTGCAATGGTGCTGAGAGTGAATGAAGAAATCACTCCCTCAACAATCAGCAAACACTGGAACCAGGTGCAAAAGAAATGGAATGGCTTCTGCATTTATATATGTAAAGCAATTTCTTCTTATAATCGTAAACGCCTTATTGAGAACCGAATTCCATTTGTTGTTCCTGGCAATCAGAGTTATCTCCCAGATCTCGGGATTGATCTGCGTGAACATTTTCGAAAACAGCAGAGAGGTGGTAAACTCTTCTTTAGTCCTGCAACTCAAGCAGTAGTGATCTATGGGTTGATGGCTGACGAAAACCAAAAGTTGAATCCTTCTGAATTAGCCAAAGAATTGGGCTACACATCAATGACGATATCTCGAGCTTTTGATGAATTAGAATCCATGAATATCGGTGAAGTTCTGCAGAAAGGAAGAGAGCGCTGGTTATATTTTTTAAATGATAAGGAAGCATTTTGGAACCAGGTGAAACCATTGATGCAAAGTCCAGTTAAGAAACGCGTATGGATAAAACTAAGCAAAGAGGGGATAAAACAGATAAAGCGCTTGGGGACTATTTCTGGACTTTCGGCACTTGCTCAGTCCTCGATGTTAAATGATCCCGATCTTCCAGTATATGCAGTCAGTGATGATGTGTGGAAAACGATAATACAGATGGAAATCTTTGAAATGCTCCCATCTTCTGAAGAAGCAGATGTGGAAATAGAAATATGGAGTTATAATCCGAAACTCTTTCTTAAAAATCATCAAGTCGATCCATTTTCACTTTACATGATTTTACAAGAGTATGAGGATGAACGAATCGAGTCTGCTTTGGATAAATTCATGAGGAAAATTAAATGGTGAGAGGCTTGGATCGATTCAAAGAACACTTTGTTCCCTTCAACAAGAGCTATGTGCTAATTGGGGGTACGGCTTGTATGCTTGCTATGGAAGAAGTGGGGCTTCATTTTCGTGCAACAAAGGATCTCGATATTGTGCTATCTGTAGAGGCTCTAGATGAGGAATTTGTAAGAGCTTTCTGGGAATTTATCAAAAGTGGGGAATATCAATATAGGCAGAGAAGTACCGGAAAGAAACTATTTTACCGATTTCATTCTCCTAAAAATTTGAATTTTCCAGAAATGCTAGAGCTATTTTCTCGAAAACCCGATGCGATTCAGCTAACAGAAGGCAGTCATTTAACTCCAATCCCCATTGATGAGGAAATCTCAAGTCTGTCTGCAATTTTGTTAGATGAAGACTACTATCGGTTCATCCATGAAGGGAAACGTGAAATTGAAGGATTACCCGTTGTTTCTCCAGCCTATCTTATTCCTCTAAAGGCTCGAGCTTGGGTGGATCTTTCTTCTCGACTCGATGCGGGCGCTTTAATTGATGAAAAAGATGTTCGCAAGCATAAGAATGATATAATCAGATTGTATCAATTGCTCCCGGCCAACCTTCGGATTCCTTTGCCGAAAACCGTTAGAAAGGACATGCAGGCTTTTTTAGGCCGGATGAGAAGCGGTCTTTCTATCGATCTTAAGACCCTAGGACTAAAAAATATAACTTTTAGTGAAGTAGTGATCAATCTAAGCCAAATTTATGATCTCTGAGTTCAATGAATATTCATTTTAGGCGTTTCTTTCTGCTGGCTTTCCTATGTCGACCAAGCATTATGGCACGTAAGTACTTAAGAAACGGATCGCGTCCATAGCCGCCATGCATCCTGTACCCGCGGCTGTAATGGCTTTGCGGTAGGTAGGATCGCTCACATCCCCAGCGGCAAATACTCCAAGAACGCTTGTCTCAGTACTGTGACCATCTACAACAATGAGTCCCGAAGGGGCAATTTCGAGCTGTCCTTTAAAAAGATCAGTATTCGGCTGGCGCCCAATGGATACAAAGACCCCGTCGCAGGGAAGAAGGCTTTGTTCCTGCGTCTTCACATTCCGCAAGAGAATTCCTGTCACTCGATCTTGTGTTATATCGTAGATATCCTCTACGGCCGACTCCCAAATCACTCGAATCTTCTCATGAGCGAAGATTTTTTCTTGAAGATAGGCCGAGGCGTTGAAGCGATTGCTCCGATGAATGAGAGTCACTCGTATAGCATATTCTGTTAACGACAGCGCCTCTTCCAAGGCTGCATCGCCTCCGCCGACCACAACGACTTCTTTACCTTGAAAAAGGGGAGCTTCGCAAATAGCGCTGCTGTGAACGCCCTTTCCTTTGAGAGCCTCTTCGGAATCTAACCCAATCCACCGTTTTGCAGTGCCTAGCGCAATGATGAGCGCTTCAGAATAAAAGGTCTGCCCATTGTTCAGCGTGAGGCGAAAGGGACGCATTTTTAAGTCGATGTCGACAACAGTCCCTGGTTGAAATCGGGCGCCGAATTGATTTGCTTGCACTCGCATCTTTTCGATCAGTTCATCACCACTGATCCCTTCAGGAAATCCAGGAAAGTTTTCCATCCGATAGACAGCTGATAACTGGCCGGCGCATTCATTTCCCTCTAAAACAAGCGGCTGCAGTCCCGCTTGACTTGCATAGATGGCTGATGTTAGACCCGCGGAGCCGCCCCCCAGGATCACAAGTTTTTCAATGGATTCTTCGCTAAATAGCGGCAAGGAAACTACCAGTAGAATGAGAATGAATTTCATGCAAAACCTCTTCAGAAAATAAGCATTCTACTACAATTGTAGTATTTGTGTCTGCATAAAAGGTGAGTTTCTCTATCGAAAAAGGCCCTGATCTGTTTACAATCGCATCCTTCAAATGAGGTGGTCGATCTTGATTAAGGCACTGCTTGCATTTCTTATATTAGGCCATTCTCTTTTTTCTGCTGAGAAAGGGGATACCCTTGTCTGCGTCCATGGATTTATGGGGGCTCCTTGGAATATGCATTTTCTAGCGAAAAACCTAAGAAGAGATGGCTGGGACGTAGTCAATTGGAAATATCCGAGCAGAGATCGAACCATTTCAGAACATGGAGAACAATTCCTACTAAAACTAATCGATTTAGCAGAGAGAAAACCGGGACAGCCCATCCATTTTGTGACCCATTCTTTGGGGGGATTGGTCTTATTATCCGCTCTGAATCATCCTTCATGTCCTCAGGAAGCTAAAATAGGGAAGGTTGTCTTGATTGCACCCCCTATAAAGGGAAGCTCTTGGGGAAGATGGGTAGGTCAATTTTCTCTGGCGAGATGGCTTGCAAAAGACTTTTCTGGCCACGAGCTGATGACCCAGTTGAACTTTGATGATTTGGGAAATTTTCCCGATTCATTGGAACATATTCTAGTCATTGCTGGGAGTCTTGGAATCAATCCTCTCCTCCCAAAAGGAAATGACGGAACTCTGGCAATACACGAAACTTTTTTATCCACTCCCCATGAACACGTAGTGGTAAAAAGGGGACATAAGACGATCGTTTTCAGTAAAAAAGTCTGTGGTTTGATCCTCCAGTTTTTTGAAAAGGAAAAAATATGAACCCTCTCATCGCTTTCTTTCTAATCTCCCTGCCGCTTTTTGGTGATCAGTTCTTTCAAGATAAACTAGGGCAGGAAATTCGGCTGGCTGTGGTCCGCTCCGCTGATGAAATTGTCTTGGACCAAGGGAAAGATATTTTGGTGAAAAGTTTCATGAATGGGTACGAAGACGTGCCTCTTGCGGAGCTGAATCCCAACTTCAAATGTATCGGCGATGTGCGCCGTTTCTACGAGAATTATTTCGAGAGCGAACTCGGCCATTTCAAGAAGGGAGAGCTCATTTGGGTCCAGGCATTTGCGGGCGATCAGCTTGTAGGCTGGGCCACGTTCCACCTTGAGGCGAAGGAGCTGGACGCCGCCTATATGAATCTCCTCATTGTCGATCCGGATTATCAGAGGAGAGGGATCGGCGAGGCGCTGGTGTTTTCCATACGATCGGACGATTTATTTCCGAACCTTCAAGCGATCAATGTCCTGATTCGAAAAGTGAATCAGAAGGGTCGGATTTTCTATCATAAGATCGGCTTTATTGATTTTGACTACAAGGGCGAAGACAATTACGTCGACAACTCCCTTCTTACCGGCCTCCGCTGGGAGAAGAAATAAACACGTCGCGGGGGAAACCCCCGCACCCCCAATTATTCACCAACGAGGACACCGAGAGCGCCGAGATAAGATACGGGGGATGCCCCCCGTACCCCCATTACTAATAACCAATATTTTTTTGGGGGCTGCGGGGCATCCCCGCCTCTGTGATCTCGGTGGTGAAATTTTTTTCTGGGGGTGCGGGGGCATCCCCCGCCCTGAAGGTTCCCTGTTTTATTTTTTACTCCTTTGATTGACAAATTCGAGAAATCTTTGGTATGTTGCGCGCCGTTTTTTGAGATTCGGAGTGTATATGGCCAGATTTATATTGTTTGCAGTTTGTGTCTTGTTTGCCTTTGAGGGCGCGGCGGGGATTGAGATCCTCGATTTAGATATCATCCCCTACGAAGACTTTGTTCAAGGGAGTCCTGAAACTATGCAGCTGCTGGATTATGCTTTGCATGAAAAAGGGATCGTAGGGATCAAAGGCGTTCCCGGGTATCGAGAAAAAGTGCAGAGATTTATCCAAAGAGCGCGTGAGTTTTCCGCTCTCCCCGAAGCCGTCAAAGATCAATATGCGCCAAACCATGAACTCGGAGAGACCTTTCTCGGCTATGAAATGGGCAAAGAGAAGTTCAAGCTGCCTGATGGGAAATGGGTCATCGACGATCTGAAAGTCTCCTATTACGGATTTATTCCCGATATCTCGATCAACAAATGGCCTGCCGAGGTGGATCTGAAATCTCCATTTCAAGAAATAGGCGCGTTGATGGTCGACATGGGCGAGGCGATCATGAAGAAAATTGGACTTATAGGACCGATGACCGGGATCGAAGGAGGTCTTCGCTTAGGGCGCATGCTCTATTATCGGAAAAATGAAAACAGCGCAGCAGAGAATCCCTATTGGTGCGGGGCCCATTTTGATAACTCCATGTTCACGACCCTTCTTCCCGCTTTTTATTTTTCCAACGGCGAAGCTGTGCCAGAACCCTTAGAAGCGGGGCTTTTTGTTAAAACAACTGCGGGAGGAACCTTCAAGAAAGTGGTCGCAGACGATCCCGATGTGATGATGTTTCAGGTGGGGGAATTTGGCCAGCTAGCGACGAATGATGCGATCCGAGCTACAGAACATCGCGTTCACAAAGCTTCAGGCTGCGTAGAGCGCTACACCATGGCCCTCTTTTTCAATGCCCCGGCGGATGCTGAAATCCGTTCATATTCCGTGCTGACTGAAGATGCCAGATATGGCGCCGCTCCGGGAGAGCCCTGCTCTTTTGGGCACTGGAACAAAGCCTCTTTCGATCGATACATAGTGAAAGAATCAGACTAGTACGTCGACGAATTGAAGTTTGGGGTTCTCTTTCATGCAGTACTGTTTTTCCCATTGGCTGGTAAAGAGAACCATAGGCCGCTGCCTTCTGTCTTTAACGAGCAGGCAGCTGGTCGTTTTTTTGAGAGTATTGACGTCTCCCAGGATCCAGGCGCTGCACTGATAGGGCAGGGGAGTGAGAACCGTCTCCACGCCGTATTCATCTTTAAGGCGGTACTGCATCACTTCGAACTGCAGTTTGCCGACAGCGGCGAAGATGAGATCTCCCTCTTGCTCGTAGCCGTGGAGCAGTTGGATGGCCCCTTCGTCTGTTAACTGCAATACCCCTTTATCAAATGACTTTCTTTTTCCGACCTCTTTTGGATAGAGCCTTGAAAAAATCTCAGGTTGGAATTGAGGCAGAGGTTTGAAGGTGAAGCCGCCAGTTACCGAAATGGTGTCCCCGATCGCAAAAAGGCCGGGATTGATGACGCCGATGACATCGCCAGGATAGGCGTAATCGAGGGTCGTTCGTCCTCCGGCTAACATCCCATGGGGGCGGGATAAGCGGATCTCTCTTCCAAGGCGAATGTGCTTCGCTACGAGATCGCGCTCAAAGCGGCCTGAGCAAATGCGGATGAAGGCCATGTTGTCTCTATGCCTCCGGTCCATGTTCGCCTGCAGTTTAAAAACGTATCCGCTGAAGGGGGTCTTGACCGGATCGATTTCGATTTCCGTTCCATCGAGGCGATCGGCGAGGCGGCCATGGGGGCAAGGAGCGAGATGGATGAACGCATCGAAGAATGGCTCTACGCCAAAGTTGGTGAGGGCCGAGGCGAAGAAAACGGGAGTGACCTGGCCAGCCAAAAATTTTTCAGGCTCGAACCGGTTGCCGGCGAGATCCAAAAGCTCAAGTTCTTGGATGAGCGCTTCATATCCTTGGCCGATCCGTTCTTTCGCTTCCGCGCTTTTCAGGGGATGGCGGATGATGTCGGCTTTTTGGGCTCCACCGACGGAAGTTTTGATGAAGAAAATGCACTCGTTGGTCTCCCGATCGACCACGCCTTGGAACTCTTTTCCCATTCCGATCGGCCAGTTGAGTGCGCAAGATTGGATTTGAAGGACGTTTTCCACTTCGTTCATGAGATCGAGAGGCTCTCTGGCGGGCATGTCCATTTTGTTGATGAAGGTCAGGACAGGGATCTTTCGCAAATGACACACTTCGAAAAGCTTGCGCGTTTGCTTTTCTACGCCTTTCGAGGCGTCGATCACCATGATGGCGCAATCGGCAGCGGTCAGGGTGCGATAGGTATCTTCGGAAAAGTCTTCGTGGCCTGGGGTATCGAGGACGTTGATGATCGTGTCTTTATAGGTGAATTGCAGAGCGGAAGAGGTGATGGAAATCCCCCTCTCTTGCTCCATAGCCATCCAATCGGAAGCAGCGGCTTTCCTTCCCCTGCGCCCCTTCACCATCCCGGCGGTCTGAATAGCCCCGGAATAGAGGAGAAGCTTCTCGGTGAGGGTGGTTTTCCCAGCGTCAGGGTGGCTGATGATCGCAAACGTGCGTCTTTTCGCGACCGCTTCTTGAATTGTTTCATCCATAAATGTGTATAGAATACCGACTTGGCTATTGGAAGAAAATGGGTTTTTTAGTTATGGGTCCTATCCCTGCCCTTGTGGGTGATCGTGGAGGTATTTCTACGAGCATTGTTTTGATGATGTAGAGAGGAAAATGCATCCCTTCGTACTGTATCTATTGAGTTTGTTAGCTCAGCCCCGCCTATTAAATGCTGTACACTCTTTTCATACCACGACCAAAGGCCGCTTTCTTTATATAATTGGCCGTAGATGTGCTCATTTCTTTTCAAAAGGGAAAACCCTCCCTGATAATCTCCTTCATTGAGATAGGTGTGCAGCAGGGATCGGGTCGAGTGATAGATTGCATAGTTGAACCCATTAACTGAGATCATAATTCCTCACTGTTTGACTGCTCTGACAGCTTGTCTTTTGTCCGTATCGAAAAGAATGGAAAAGGAGGCATCTCCTTTCCCGATCATCAAGAGATCATTGATCTCCCAAGACTTTACAAAATATCCCTCCTCTTCAGGATAGGCCCACTGCGTTGAATCGCTCAGTGTCAGAATGCGATTCGGAAGATCGATCGAAATGATGGCAGGGGTATTTGGATCAGGAACGATCTCAGAGGGCTGGTAGTACGCAATGGTTTCTGATTCATTGCGCAAAAGAAAAAGGGGGCTGACGACAAACTGTCCGTTGATGGACTCCACATGAATGGGAAACTGATTCGGATCCTGAAAAGAGGCGAATTCTACAAATTGACCCGCTTCCCAGGTAATAGGGGTCATGAAACCATAGGCCATTTTGAAGGCCGCATTGTTGGAAAGGGTGATGGTTGTTCCAACAATGGATTGGATTTCATATGAGTTGGCGGAAAGCGTCTGCGCCAGGAAGAGAAGTGGAAGGCACATGGCTTTTTTCATAGTGTTATAGAGAAAATTCGGCCAGGTAAGCTCTGTGATCGGATAAAGCCTCGCTGAGAGGCTGGTTTAGATCGTAAGTGTCGGAGAGCAACTCGACTTGAAAGGCGTTGAATCGATCTTTGAACGTCTTCCGGATCAAGAAATAATCATCGATCTCGTTTCTCTCTTCCTCTTCGGGAGGCTCTACTTCTCCGTTTGCACGGAAAGTCAGAAGATTGGTCGCAGTGAATGTAGTCTCGTTGAACTCAGGGTGTTTTTCCGTATAGAAATCGTAATAAGACTCTGCAATTCCCGATTGAGAATATTCATCGTTCGGCTGCGCGGTCCTCTCGATATTGAGATCGCCCGCGACAAGATACGGTTTTTGGGTCACTTCGGTCAGAAGATCCATATATTGGGTGATATACTGGAGCTGGGTGCGGCGATAACTTCCCCCTTTTTCGGGACTTCCAGACTCCAAATGGGATGTAACAATCCAATAATCGGCGGTCTCTAAACAAAAGAATCCTCTTTCCAGAATTCTTTTTTCATCGGTGGGGCGCTGCATCGATTCGGAGAAGGGAATGAAGAGGGGTTCGCTGACAAGGGGATACTTGGAGGCGACAAAAAGGCCGCTCTGTTCGTTCCCTGGATCAATTCCCATGCCGATCCAGAAGTGAGGGTATTGGTCTTTGAGTTCATTGTAGAGAAGGGTCCCCGTTTCCAAGGTAACTTCCTGGCCGAGAAAGATATCGGGATTATAGGTCCGGATGAAATCAGAAAGCCGAGACGTCCGCTCTTGGGCTGGGGTCACTCCTCCGTATTTCTTGGGGAGAGTTCCATCGAGCATACAGGTATTTAAGGTCATGATCTTATGAGAGGAAAAAGAGTCCTTTTCCAATCCAGTGCCTTGTTCGTAATAGTAGTAGGGCTTTGTTTCGTCAGGGAGCTCGGTTTCTGTGGGTGTTTCCAGGATTGGCAATGGGGTTGCTTCATCGGCGGCTGTAGACCCAATTGCGGCCAATGCAAAAGTGATTTTTAAAAGAGGATTAACCATAGTAGCCTTTTTTAAAAGTTAAGTTTGTTTATTTTAGCAAATTATTGTGTTTATTTCTATTATTCGAAAATATTTTATGCTGTTTTTTAGCAACAAAAGCGCATTCATCTTGATAAATGATACTTTATTCAGTACATAAAGATCATGGGGAAAGAGTCATTTGCTGTCGGCGTCAGCTATACCCTTCTTTCAGCGGTCGGGCTGGCGTTTACCGGCCTTTTCGGGAAACTGGGCGGCTCCGAATTCTCTCTGGAAGCTTTGATTTTCTGGAGATTCCTCGCTTCGTTCATCTTCTGCGCTCTTTTCTTGGGGCTGATCGGAAAGCTGCACCACGTCTTTTCTTTTCAAAATCCTAAAATCCATTTCTTGCGCGCTTTTTTTGTTCTTGGGGCCCAATACAGCTTTTACTACTACATCCAGAAGGTCACATTGATGAATGGCATGGTTCTTCTCAGCATGGGACCCCTTTTCATTCCGATGATCGAATGGATCGTTTTACGAAATAAGATCGGCAAATCGACCTGGGCGGGACTGATTGTCTCCTGTATCGGGATGATCTGCGTTCTTCAGCCCGATAAGGGGATTTTCACCCTCTTGAGTCTCATCGGCATCTTAGCTGGCTTCTGCCAGGGCTGCTCTCAAGTCGTTTTTGGATTGAGCACGAAATCGGAGAGATCGGATTTAAGCATTTTATATCTCTTTTTTCTCTGCATGGCTTTTAGTCTGGTTCCCTTTCTATTTTCTGATGGGTCTTGGGGAATAGGAAAGGCGGAAGTTTGGTCGCCTTTTCTCATTGTCATTGGGATGGGGGCTTCTTCGGTATTGAATCAATTGGCCCGTGCAGTTGCCTATATGCATGGAACCCCATCAAGACTTGCGACATTCCTCTATTTCGCGATCCTCCTTGCAGCCATTTTCGATTGGCTGATTTTCGGCAAGATCCCAAATACCCTTTCGGCAATTGGGGCGATTCTGGTGGTTGGCGGGGGATTGCTAAAAATCTACCTTCGAGCATGGATTCTGAAGAGAAAATCTTAAATTGACCTTTCTATTCTATTTTTGCTAGGATCTGCGCTTCCAAAATTTCGGGAGGAATTTATGAGACTGTTTTTGGCATTGATGCTCTGCGGTGTAATGCATTTTTATGGATCTGAAATCAAAGTTTACGACGATCAACAGATCCAATTGCTCCTCAATTCGTCTGAACATGGAGAAATTGCTCAAGTATTGAGCACTATCGGAGTCCGCTTTGAGAAATGGAACGCAAATGCTGTTTTGCCAAAAGATGCAACGGAACAAGACATACGGGTTGCATACAAAAATGATATCGATGGGCTCTGCATGGAAAATGGCTATCAGTTCGTAGATATTGTCCGGATGTTTCCCGATTCTCCGAAAAGAAAGGAACTCCGAAATAAATTTCTGAATGAACACACCCATAACGAGGATGAAGTCCGGTTTTTTGTAGAAGGTTCGGGCCTTTTTTACCTTCACGCGTCGAATAAAGTGTTTCGGGTCCTTTGCGAAGAGGGAGACCTGATCAGCATTCCCCCACTATACCCCCACTGGTTCGATATGGGAGAATCTCCCCACTTTACTGCGATCCGGTTCTTCATTAATAAAGACGGATGGATCCCTGAGTTCACTGGAAGCGGGCTGTCAAAAAATTTCTTCGATGACGAGTACCCAGAACCTAAAGATTAATAAGGGTAAAATACCTTATAATCATCGTCTATGCTGAATTGGAAAGAGATAGTTCAAAATTATATTATTAAGCACTCGGACCGGATCAAAAAGACGACCCGGCCCATCAGGGAACATTTCGGGGTGAAATATTTCACCTACCACCGGATCGATCTCGAGGGGAAATATACTGTGCTCGTGGACCGCCCCGACTGGGCGGAGCATTATGTCAGCGAGCAATTCTTCCTGGAAGA
>Ga0207043_1056_pt1 | contig 16849 bp, 18 predicted proteins | sample Alteio_BWMinCont_71_FD_153304 | JGI IMG/M metagenome (GOLD analysis project Ga0207043, IMG submission 153304) | Enriched cells from forest soil in Barre Woods Harvard Forest LTER site, Petersham, Massachusetts, United States -... | ecosystem: Environmental > Terrestrial > Soil > Temperate forest >... | reverse complement strand
TCGAAGCCTGGATACGCGAAATGGATCCAATAGCGCGTTCTGAGCATGCAAAACAATTTAATCTCAGTTTTTTCAAAGGAAATAGAAAAGTCGTCTTTTCAGATAAAGGTTGGCCTGTTTTCAAAGATGTGAAAAAGAGAATTCCTTTGCTCAAGGCAGTTAAAAAAATAGCGGGAAAGAAAAGACCTTCATCCTCTCTTTTGAAGGTTCAAGGCAGTGGAGTTCATGCAGTACCTCTTCCCAGTGGGAGCGGGGCCGTCGTCGAAGACATGCCCCAAGTGGGAGCCGCAGCGGCTACAGACGATCTCGGTCCGTTCCGGAAGAAGAGAGCGATCGACCCGAGCCTCAACGACGCCGCTTTGAATCGGCCGAGTGAAGCTGGGCCAGCCAGTACCTGAGTCAAATTTATCCTCAGAGCGGAAGAGTTCTTGTCCGCAGGCAATACATTTGTAAACTCCTGCGTCGTGGCAATCCCAATACTTATTCTTGAACGGCTGTTCGGTCCCTTTCCCGCGGCAGACGGAATAACATTCGGGAGTAAGTCGTTTTTTCCATTCATCTTCTGGGAGATTCATTTTATCTTTCATCGGATTATCCTGGTGCGCGAGCTAATATAGGAAAGAGGCCTGAGACTCCAGTGGCCAGCATCTGAACGGCAATGGCGGCCAATATCAAGCCTCCGAGTCGGTTGATGATGTTGATCCCGGATGTCCCGAAAAACTTTTCGAGATTCGCTGAAAAATAGAGGAGAATTCCCATGACGAGAGCCACGAGGATTGCGGAAAAGCTAAGAACGACCTGATTGAAGATCCCGGGGAATTCATTCACACTGACGATGATGGTGCTGATGGCCCCTGGGCCGGCGATGATGGGAATGGCGAGGGGAACGATGGCGCCAGTATCGGTTCTTCTTTCTTTTTGCTCTTCCGGAGTATGTTTGATGGGACTCTCTTCTGCATTCAACATCGACATGGCCATCATGAAGAGAACGACGCCGCCTGCCACTTGGAATGAGGGGAGTTTAATGCCAAGGATCATCAAGAGGGGCGTTCCGATCCAAGTGAAGACCAGAAGAATCACTCCCGCAGCGAAAGCCGAAGTGAGACCGGTTTGCCGCTTTTCTTTCAGCGTTTGGTTGCGTGTGATCTTCAAGACTGCAGGCAGAGCGGAAAGGGGATTGGCGATGACTAGCAGTGCAATGAAATGGTTGACGAATTGCGATAAATCCACAGGGCCACTCGATAGGTTCTTGATTGGAGTATAGATTCAGATGCGAAAATTTACAATAGATGGTATATAGTCATGTTATGCAGATTTGGTTGGATACTGTCGATTTGGATCTCATTCAGCGGGCGAAAGCGATGGGAATCCTCTATGGCGTTACGACGAATCCCTCGATCATTGCAAAATCGAAGGTGAACCTCGAAGAGGCATTGGTACAAATCCTCCATCTGCAAAAAGGTCCTGTTACTGTTCAAGTGACAGCGGAGGATTCTCCGGCAATGATCCACCAAGGAGAATCTCTTTTTGGTTTTTCGAATCGGATCATTGTGAAAGTTCCTGTGACTCCCGAAGGGCTGAAAGCGATCTTTGCCCTTACCCAAAGCGGCATTCCCACAATGGCGACGGCTGTCTATGACACGAACCAGGTGCTTCTCGCCGCGAGTTCCGGAGCTTCGTACATTGCGCCCTATTTTTCACGCATCTGCGAGGCGGATATCGACGGGATCGAGGCCTTGAAAGCGATGCTGCGCCTGCTGCATCGATACAACTTCTCCTCCAAGCTTCTCGCAGCTTCTCTTAAGAGCTCAGAGCAAGTCAAGCAATGCGCCGAAATGGGCGCCCATGCTGTAACTCTCAATGAAAAAGTATTTCAGCAATTTGTCGAAGAAAATCCCCTCACGCGGCAAAGCATCGATCGTTTTGCAAAAGATTGGACCAGCGCCAAAGAGCGCCGCAGCCTACCTCTCTAGCAAGCCGGTTTAGCAGAGATCGGAGCCGAGTTTTCTGAAGATAGGAGGAAGCGGAGAGGTAAAACACATCTCTTTTTTTGTGAACGGATGTTCAAAAGCGAGCGTGCAGGCATGAAGGCAGAGGCGCTTGATCGGATTTTCAATGGCCTTATAGCGCTGGTCTCCAAGGACTGGATGGCCAGCCATCTGGCAATGGACTCGGATCTGATGCTTGCGCCCCGTTTCCAGAAGAAGTTTCAAATAGGTGTATTTGGACGATTTGCGGATGACGTTAAAATGAGTGATGGCGATTTTGCCTTCAGCGGATTCGACGACATGGAAGGTGGGAAGCTCCAATAAATTGCTTTCCCAAGTGCCCGAGTTTTCTTTCATTCGCCCTTCGACAATGGCAAAATATTCCCGCTTGAGATCGTGTTTCTCGAACATGACATCGAACCGCTTTTCCGATTCCTTGCCGCGGGCAAATAAGAGGATCCCCGATGTTTCCCGGTCGATCCTGTGGACAGCGAAAATTTGTTCTGTTCCCAAGTGCTGCCTGAGGAGGCCAAGCGCATGCCGTTTTTGGGCTCCTTCATCAAGAGGGACGCTCAATAGGCCGACCGGCTTGTCGATGACGATGATGTACCGGTCTTCAAAGAGGATTTTCAAGCCCGGGATTTTTGGTGCGCGGAAGGTATCTTGCGAATGGATCGTCTGCCCTTTTTCAAGCTGGACATTTTCCCTCTCCAAACGCTCGCCATCGAGAAAAAAGCGCCCTTTTTTCAGCCAGGTTTGCAGCGTGCGGCGCGAGCTGTCTGGATAAATTTGTCGGAGGGCATCGAGCGCGTTCATCGAGTCAGGGACAATAAATTCCATTTAAAAATCATTCCCTTTAATCCGTCCGAGAGGGCAATTTCTACTCTCTCGATAGGGGACATTATATTTATCGTCGGAGAAAAGTTGCGGAAGTCTATTCACTTTTTTTAGATAAGCTTGAAGTTCAGCACTTAGGGGTTTTGATTTAGCTTCTTCTTTTGGGGGAGGTGAAAAACCAATAGGACGTACAGTAGCCATATATGTAAATCTTTTTTTATGAATAGTATACGGCAAATATTCGGGAAGATCAATGGCTATTATCGCTAGGCGGGCGCCGGAGATTTTTTTTAACGGCTGAGTGTCTCTTGTCAGCGAGCATTTTCTCTTTTTGACGCCTAGAACGGCGCCGTTTCTGGCGGCGGATTTTCTCAAATTCTTGTTGTCTCTTACTCTTTTCTTGAAATAGGCGCTCTTCCAGTTTGTCGCAGAGCTCTTGCCTGGCATAATAGCGGTTGAGTTCCCGGGATCGCTCCTGCTGGCATTTGATCTCAATAGAGGTAGGAATATGCTTTAGGTAGACGCAGGATGACGTTTTGTTGATTTTCTGGCCTCCGCTTCCCGATCCAAGAATGAATTTTTCAATCAAGTCGCTTTCGCGGATTCCTAACCGCTCCATGCGCGCAGATAAAGCGTCTTCTTTTTCTTTAGAGGGTGCCATAGGCCCATTGAAACAGTTCTTGTGTTAGTTGTCGATCTTGAGATGCGTTCGATTGGCGGAAATGAGGCCTTTGTATTTCATAATGGGATCTTCTTTTCTCGAAAGGGGGATGTCCAGGATGAAAACGAGGAGTTCGAGTGTGACGCTGACGGTGCCGCGGACCAAATGGCCAGAAATCGTTTGGTAATTGCGATCGCCCAGGGTCACATGAGAATGGGGAAGAAAAGCTCCGTCGATAGAGCATAGATTTCCGCTGAAAGAAACCAATTCATATTCATCGTCGAAAAAACGGCGGTCGTACATTTTTGTGTCTGTTCGGAAATAAGCGAGTTCTACTTGGGTCAAAGCGCCAATGCCTTGGTAAAAGGCCCCTTTGAGCTTGACCGCATCGGCAAATTGGCGGAGGGCTTCCTGAATCTCTTCGCCGATTTCAGCGCGGACTACATACCCGAAATTACATTTTGAATAATACATGATTGCTCGATCGATTGGCAAAACATCTTAATCAATAAATCTTCAATTATCAATATCTATTTTTTTGAGCAAGCTTATCCCGATAAGCTTAGAATAGGGGAAAAATCCTCAAACAGAAAACCTTCGATAGTGTCTGATAATCAGTTGCTTACTGTCTGTATATCGAGGGAGAGTCAAAAATAGTTGTTTGACTTCATTGGAACATTAGGATAAGATCGGAGTTCTAAGAGAATTGCTGGCAAAGGCCGGCTACTCTTAGATTAACACAGAACTTTAGCCCTATTCTTGTCTTGGTCTTATTTCCCAGAAAAAATGTTTCCTGAAAATCTTGGCCGTAGCTCGTCTTTAGGGTCCTTTATATCTATTGGAGAATTTTAATGAATCAACAACAAAATCAAAAACTGTACGTAGGCAATTTGAACTTCGATGCATCTGAAGATCAAGTTAGAGAACTTTTTGGAACCTACGGTGAAGTACAGGAAGTAAAAATCGTAATGGACCGTTTTTCAGGAAGATCTCGCGGTTTTGCTTTCGTCCGCATGGAATCTGCTGATTCCGCTGGCAAAGCGAAAGACGCGCTCAATGGCCAACCTTTCCAAGGCAAAGCCTTAGTCATCGACTGGGCACGTACAGAACAACGCGATCGTCCAGCAATGGGCGGCGGCGGCGAGCGCCGTGAACGTCCTGCTGGCGGCGGCGGTGAATTCCGTCCACGCCGTGAGTGGGGCGGTGGTGGTGGTGGTGGAGAACGCAGCGAACGTCGCGAACCACGCGGCGATCGTGGCGGCGGATACTACAACCGCTAAGCGACTGCTTATACCCTGCGGATTTCTTTCCGCAGGGTTTTTTTATGTCTCTGCCTTTCTCTCTAGTGTCTGATAATTAACGACTTATAATTGTAAATGTTTTAATTTATAAATGATGCTATAATATATCATTAATTATGGCAGCAATTACAGATAGTTTCGTTCCTATAGATCCTAATGATCACTTTCTTCGAAAGATCGATCATCCAAAAGCGGCTTATTGGAAAGAAAGCATTCAAGCTTTTATCCAAGAATTGGCGGTCACTCCATTGCCGGAAAATTCTCCCCTGAAAGAGAGAGAAATATCGATCTCATTTACCTGTCGAGAAGAAGATGAAGTCTTACAAGTAATGCTAGCTTGCTATCCTGATTCTGCAGAGAACGGCGGAGAGATGGTTCTCAAAGTAGATAATGAAGAAAGGAGATTTTTCCTCGAACCCGAAATCACCGAAGCGATCAAAGAAAGAGCCCGCTCGGATGGATGTGAATTAAATATGGTTCGTTACTTGGTCGATGGTCATGAGTATGAATTCATCAACTGGGTCCCTGGTATAGCAAAAGACTGTGATTTTTGGAATCCGGGCTGGAAAAAGGCTCAGGGTGAGTTTTACCAAGAAGTCGCATATCCATTAGTTCTTATTTATTTGAATGAGCTTACTCCTAAGAATGCAAAAATCATGGAAATCTGTGCAGGAGACGGACAATTTGCAGAAATGGCCCTTGCCCATGTGGGTGGAAACATTGCCCATTACCGCCTTCTCGATTTGAACAAACCGAGCTGCCTGGAAGCGGAAAATCGATTATCGGAACAGATCAAAAAAGGAAGCGCCTCAGTTCACGAAGCAGATCTCACAAAAACTGACTTTCTCAATCTTGCTAAAGGAACAGAGGTTGATTTGATCCTCGGGATCGGCGCTTTGACCAGGGATGTTCTGAAAGACCGTGAGACAGCATTGAAAGTGCTCGATGAAACGGTGAAAGCCTTAAAAAGAGGGGGCCGTCTGATTCTCACAGGGCTCGCCGATCAGTGGATCTGCGCTGAAGATTTGAGACAAAGAGGTTTCACTGTCGAAAATACTTCCTCTCCTTATCACGATCTGCAATTCTACGTAGCTCGTAAAAACTAACTTTTTCCAATCACAGCCATAGTCAATCGAGAAACGGAAACAAGCTGTTTCATCTCATTGAAAATTTTGATTTCCCAGACCTGAGTCGTTTTACCTAAATGAAGGGGCCGGGCGATGCCTGTTACGACTCCTGAGCGTACCGGCCGTATGTGGTTGATATTGATATCTAGGCCAACGCAGACTTTCTGGGTTTGGTCTATGCAGTAATTGGCCGCAGCGCTCCCCACCGTTTCCGCTAAAGCGCAAGAAGCGCCGCCATGCATGATGCCCATCGGCTGTACAGTGCGTTGATCGATCGGCATGGTCGCGCTGAGATGTTCGTCTCCCACTTCAGTGAACTCAATGCCCAAATGGTCAGAGAGGGTATTTCGGGCCCGCTTATTGACATCGTCCAGATCGAGTGGTGTGATCCAAATTGGTTTTGACATAATCCCTTAAGGTCAGAAGAGGCATCTAATAAATCATATTTTCTTGAAAAAAATCTACTGATTTCCTAGATGAAGGTTAAGACCTTATCAACAAGGAAATGATGATGAAAAAAACTTGGTTTTTTCTGGGACTTCTCGTATTAGCTTCTTGCGGGCCGCAAGATGTTGCCGATAGAGATGGTGGTTATCGCGATGATAATCGAAGAGGAAATTATTATAATGATGATGATAATCGTCGCGATAGAGATGACCGCGATCGCGGCTGGTGGCCCTGGTAAGCCTTGCTAGTGCAGATCAAGAATATTGATGAGAATCTGTCTCCAGCTCGACTCAACTTTACAGCGAGAGCGCTTGGTTGACGACTGCTGTAATTCTTGGCTGAAGCGCCGGAAAGACCTTATTCACATGGTCAAAACCGATTTCCTCATACGGTAAATCAAAATAAACTGCGTGGTGAGATTCTTTTTTCAAGATTATAAAAGTATGTTTGAGAGGACTATTTGCGGGACTGGGCTCTTCTTCAGAATCTGAACTGTCGGCATCTAAATCGTCTTCATTTGCTTGGATAAAATCCACAGGGCGCGCTCTAGGAAGACTAACTATCTTATTGAATAGATGTCCTTCCATATCTAATTCGTACTCCGTTCTATAAGGACAAACTTCTTCAACTAAGACCTCCATTAGATCATTTAAATCCTTCCTGGGTACATTTTGAAAACTTTCAGGGAGTAATACGTTAGGATAGTGTGTAAGATGGACAATTCTAAATGACATAAGAATACCGGGGGGTTTTTAGCGGAGGATTTTATGAATCTTGATTGAAAATTGTCCACAAGAAACGATTAAATCGATCCAACGCGGTTCGTGGCGTTGGTAAGAATCCGCAGGGGGAGGGATCTTAAGAATATTGGCGAGAAGCCGTCTCTAGCTCAATACTCATGCAATGGACGCCGCCAAAAAGCGAGTTGGAATCTTCCAGTCCCTCTCTTCCATTCCATAGAACCATCGCCTGTGAAAATTCGGCTGGTTTTTCCGGGTTATAGCCAATGAAATGGACTTTAAGATCTGGCTGATGGATTTTAATGGCTTTCTCAAATTCCCGCATCAGAAGCTTTCCAAGTTTTGGACCTACTTGCGCTCCAGCAGTGATGAGATACGGCCTTCCCTGTTTTTCTGAGTAGCCGGAGTTCGCGTTCATAAAATTAACATGATATTTTGGATCATAGGTCATATTGGGCAACCACGAAGAATCAAGAAAGATTCCTGGGATCTTGTGGACTGTGAACCCAGCTCTCTCAAGTTCCCCTCGGGCATCAGCTAAAAGAGGTCCTAGTCTTTTATCAAGAAGTTTTGCAGTTTCGAGATAGCGGAGAAGCATCGCTTTCTCAAATGGGGAAAGCTTATTTGCATCTGCTTGTTCAAGGATCGCTGTCAGGCTTTGGACGCAGAGACCGTAGTCTTGGATGAAGAGACTGCCGCGGGGGCCGGGAGTCAGAAAAACATCGAGGTGATAGGCTGCTTTGGGAATGAAATGGATATCTTCTTTGGGAACTTTAAAGGACTTAGATAGGAGATCAAGAACAATCTCTCTTTGGGCGAGATATTTTCTAACAATAGGTTCAGCAGCCTCTAAATCTTTAGATGAAAGTTCAAAGGGAGCAATAAGGCCTAATTGAATGGCGAATTCTTTCATGGAAGGGATTGGATCTTTGTTTCCCCTTTTTACCATAGCTTTTTGGAGCGCTTCTAACTCTCTATCTCCTATATAACCGCTGTTTTTGCCCCCCCCTAATTTCAATTGCCCCATGGAATACATTTCTTCAGCAGTTGCTTTGAGTAATTCGTCAGTCAATTGAATTTGTTCTGGATGAAGGGTAATCGTCGGGTTTCCCTGCGGATCCTTCTCATCGAATATTTTTTCTTGCCGGCATTGCGCATGGATGAGACAGAGCTGATCTTCGCCAATGAGGATCTTTCTTCGTCCCTCTTTGTTGGTCAAAGTGAAGACATCGCCCCCTTCAATATGGATGCGGAATTCGGGGCGAATAGCGGTGTGATAAATTTCTTGGTAATCATAAAGAGCGCGCTCAATATTTTGAGGGCGTATTGAAGAGCCGCCAACTCCTTGGAAGACGATATGCATGCTGCGCCAGGATGCTTGTTTGCCGAAGTAAAGACTCCTTGATAAACTCCGGTCGCGGGCCGCGATCATCTGATCCGGATTCTTTGTACTTCCAGAGATCATTTGGCCATCTTCTAAGCAGAACAGGTGATCTCTTGGAAAATAACTGGGCCTGGAAAAAGTCAATTTGAAGCCCTCTTCGTCTGCGATCTGTTTCATATTCTTAAGGAAATGGCTCGTACTTAACCCGGCCGCCTCGTTACCTGCGGAATTTCCAGAAAAGTGAAGCCTTTTGACCACAAGGCCGAAATCATTTGTATTCTTCTTTGCTAAAAAAGGTGTGTCGTTGGTTTTTGAATCAGGAACAGGATGGTTCTGTTGAAATAGTCTTAAAATCTGTGGAAATTTCTTAGCATAATCGAGAGGAGTTTTATGAAACTCATCTTCAACGTCTAAGGGCACTTTCTGTTGTAAAAGAAACTCCGCTCCAGCAACATTCCCTTGGAGGCAAGCGACATGAAGGGGGGTCCATCCATAAGGTCCCTGTTTTTCCAAACTCGCCCGCCCAAATTGATCTACTTTCGATTGGAGAGCGTCGGCTTTGCTATAGGTAGCGATCCCCGATCTGTTTTTCATCATCCAATGCCAATATTCATCTGCTATGTTCGGCTTTGGTTTTGTAAAACATTCATTTAATCGTTCCGCAGGCCCTAGTGCTGACATAAGTTCCTTTATAATTAATTCATAAATTATAGTTAATATTGTAATTAAATACAATTTTTAAATTTTTTATATTGATTGGTATTCAAAAAAGTTTTACAAAGATTGAAATGGAAATTAAACGCCTATTCTTCGGAATGCAGATCGGAGCTCCCTGGCCTGAGGAGTTAGCCCCTGGCAGGATCCTTTTAGAAGAAGATCGCCATATGACGATCGCTTTTTTAGGCGATGTCGATCTTGAGAAAATCCAAGGAATGGTCTCTTCTTTTCCCAACCCTTCATTTGATTTAGGAATAGCGGGTATTTTCGACCGCCCTTTATTTTTACCTGACCGAACTCCGCGGGTAGCCGCATGGCATGTCCAATTCCTCGAACAAAAAGAAGAATTTTTGCAATTTCAGAGAGATCTCGTATCCTGGTTGAACATAAATGAAAAAGGGGAGTTCATGCCCCATGTTACCATTGCCAGGAGCCCTTTTCAAATTAGCGAATGGAAAAATAGCTTTCAAAAGCTTCCGATGTATCTCAAAGATATTCATCTTTTAGAGAGTTTGGGACATTCCAAATATGAGATCCGTTGGAGTTTTCCCATTTTAGCTCCTTTCGAGGAGATTGAACATACAGCGGATATCGCGTTTCGGGTGCGGGGGAAAACTTTGGCTCAGATCTATCTTCATGCAGAGCTCGCTTTGAGTTTTCACTTCCCCCCGTTCATCCGCTATTTCGAGGAAAAAGAGGTGAGAAACCATGAAGAGATCGTGCAGGCGCTCAATGGGAGCATCGCGCGCGCGGATGCGGAACAAGGCTGTCCATTTAAAGCCGTGAGCTTTCATGGAGAAATCAAAGAAGGGGAATGGGAGATGATTGTCGATGTCTAGGGTGTGTCGTCAATTAACCCATGGAGGGCTTTTTGCGACTTTTACAGCAGCTTTTCAGGGATGGCCTCGGCCTAGTCTCTCTCAACTATGTCCTTCGGCCATTCGTAAAAATCTGCAGAAAAATTCATCAAAAATCCCCCAGAGGCTTAAATGACGACCCATCCTGATTTAAAGCAAATCGCCCCAGCCACATATCTGCTTCCGCAAAAAGGGGGAATGAGAGTTCCTGGCCTTGTGATCGCGACAGAAGCTCTTTTGAAGGAGATGGAAATCGACCGTCCCTTGGATCAGGTCTATAACGTCGCTCATTTACCTGGGATCGTCGGCTATAGCATCGCCATGCCCGATATCCACTGGGGATATGGCTTTCCGATCGGCGGGGTTGCGGGGATGGACGTTGAAACGGGAGTGATCAGTCCGGGAGGGGTCGGATACGACATCAATTGTGGAGTAAGGTTGGCTCTGTTGAAAGTTCCGTTTGCCGATATTGACGAACGGAAACGAGGGGCTCTGATTCGAGCGATTTTTGAACGGGTTCCTTCAGGAGTCGGCCAAGAGCATAAAGGCGATCAGAGAAAACTCTCTGATAAAGATTATCGGCAGATCTTTGAAAAAGGGGCTCGCTGGTCGATTGAACAAGGCTATGGCTTTGAAGAAGACATCGAACATATGGAAAGCCACGGCTGCATCGAAGGAGCGAATCTGGATGCTGTCTCAGCAACTGCGAAGGAACGGGGGCGGCGACAACTCGGTTCGATCGGTTCGGGCAACCACTTTGTGGAAATCGGCGCCATTCAGAAAATCTATCTTCCTGAAATAGCCAAAGAATGGGGCCTTTTTTTAGGGCAGACGTATGTTTTGATCCATTCGGGTTCGCGCGGGTTCGGCCATCAAATCTGCCAGGATACACTCGATCTCTTCTTGAAGAAGGGATTTGCGGAGGGTCTTCCCGATAAACAGCTCGTCGCAGCGCCGATCCAAAGCACCGAAGGGCAAACCTATTTTCAAGCCATGGCCTCCGCAGCCAATTTTGCCTTCAACAACCGGCAGCAAATCCTGGCTGGAGTCCGCGATGCGTTTCATGCTGTAATGGGAATTGCGCCTCGCGATGTCCGGCTGCTTTACGATGTGTGCCACAATATCGCCAAATTCGAAGAGCACGAGTTCCAAGGCAAGAAGAGAAAGCTTTGCGTCCACCGCAAAGGGGCCACCAGGGCCTTTGGGAAGGGCTCTAAGGAGCTATCGCCCCTTTTCCGAGCCACAGGTCAGCCTGTGCTCGTTCCAGGCGATATGGGGCGTGCCAGCCATCTCATGGCAGGTTTAGGCAACCCCTTGACCTGGTGCAGCGCCTGCCATGGAGCCGGCAGAGCCCGCAGCCGCGTGAAATCGATGGACGCTTGGAAGGGGAGGGATCTCATCGGGCACATGCGCTCTCAGGGAGTGGAAGTGATGGCCAGCTCGAAGAGAACGATTGCAGAAGAGATGCCGGATGCCTACAAAGATGTTGATGCCGTCTGCTCTGCGACGCAAGAGGCGGGATTGGCAAACATGGTCGCCCGTCTCAAACCCTCATTGGTGATGAAGGGATGAGGGAATTTCTTTTCTGGATCTCAGATGGCGCTGCACCACAAAAATGAGAAGAATGCCTCCCACAATAGCAGTGACATAGCCAAAGATGATCATCGCGTCAGTTTGACCTTGGATAAAGGCTTGAATTTCGATGTTCTTGATGATTTCCGCTTTGGCTTGAAACACGCTTTCTACTCCTTTGTCTGAGAGTTCGGTAGAAAATCGATCGTACAATTTCTTGAAAGTGACTTTATAGCCGGGGAGTTGCTCATTGGCCTGCTCTCCCCAGCGAGCTGCGTAAAAAATTTTTCGTTTGATCGTGAAAATCGCAATGATCGTTCCAGCATAGGTTCCTCCTACTTGGCGGAAAAATGTGAGCAATGTCGCCGCTTGGCTGGATAGTTCTTTAGGCACTCCATGTAAAGCAAGTACGGTTGTCGGCCCGAGAGCGAATCCCAGTCCAGCTCCTCGAAGAATGAGAATGGGGATAATTTGATCCGGACCTGTTTGCCAGGAGAGTATGCCATTCAAAAAATAGCTCACGACGAGCATCGTAAGACCGCTGAAAAGGAGAATGGGAATGGGAAGAATTCTCATTAGCGCGCTGGAGAGGATGCTGCATCCCGCCATCGTGAGGCCGTAGCTCATGCCGATTTTCCCAGCGATATATTTTTCATAAAAAAGCGCATCAATCATGTAATTGGCTGTAACGCCAATGCTCGCGAAAAGAGACATTCCCAAGAGAAACATCGCCAATGTGCTCACCGCGAAGATCGGATCTTTGAAGAGAGGGAGAGGAATGAGTGGATTTGCCTGGCGGCTCTCGACGATAATCGCCGAAACAAGACAAATAGCTGCTGTGACGAGACATCCAATGATGAAGGGCGATCTCCATCCTTCAACTGTTGTAGGGAGTGGAGCAAAAGTGAGTCCGATAAGAAGCGTTGAGACAAATGTCGCGAAGAAAAAAAAGCCCCAATAATCGAATGGGACAGGTTCTTTTTCAGGGCGTTCTCTCCGGGACAGCCAGCAGGAGAAGGCAGCGAGCAGGCCAAATGGGATGATGAGGTAAAAGATGGCTCTCCATGTTACGAATTCTGTAAAATAACCTGTGATAAAACATCCAAAACCAAACCCTCCTCCGAAGGCAAGGCCAATGTAAAGGATCAGGGCAATGGGAGACTTTTCTTTAGTGAAGCTAGAGGCAATCAGCGCAAGACCTACTGGGAAAATCATCCCGGCTCCAATCCCCTCGATCACACGCGCGACGGCAAGCACCCAGAACTGATCGGCGAAACCGGCAAGTCCCGAACCGAATGTAAAAATCAGAACCCCTACGCTATAAACCCTTTTTTTCCCGAAGCGATTTGCAAACCAATTTCCGGTAGGGACTGTCGTATTGACTCCTAAAAGATAGAGCGTCGTGATCCAGATTGCTCGGGTATCGCTCAATGCGAGCTCCCCTTGGATTGAGTTATCGGCAATGATCGTGGCCACTGCTGAAAGGATGGCCATAAAGGTCGTCACGATCACATTCGTGAGAATGATCCAGGGATAAGCTGGGTGGTCGGGAGAAAAAATTTTGGGTTTATGAAATACAGTACTCATCGTACTTTTACGCTGATCTCAACGGACATTCCCGGGTAGAGATACAGAGGATGATTTGTTTTTGGAACATCCAATAGGATTTTCACGGGAACCCGCTGCACGACTTTCGTAAAATTGCCCGTAGCGTTGTCTGGAGGAATCAGGGCAAATTGGGAGGCCGCCGATGCGCGGACGGCAAAAACTTTACCAGTGAATTTGCGGTCTGGATAGGCGTCAACATGGATGTCCACATGATCGCCTTGTTTTAAGTGCCCTACTTTAGTTTCCTCCAGAAGCGCAGTCACATAAATATTCTCGATATCAGTCAGCATGAAGAGAGGCTGGGTGATTGCAGGAACATCTCCTGCTACAACCCACCGTTTGGAGATCGCTCCATTTCGGGGGGCATAGATTTTTGTATGGCGGAGAATCTCATCGATGACGCCGAGCTTAGCAGTGGAATTAGTTAGATTGGCTTCGGATACGTTATATTGCGCTTCCGCAGCGAGGTAATCTTTTTCGATCTTGTCGAAATCGATATAGGAAATAATCTCTTTTTCATACTCATTCAGAGCTACCGTGTAGATATCTCGGAGCTTTTCTAGTTCAATTTTATAGAACGCGGCAGACTTCTCGGCTTGGATAACTCCCGTTGATGCATCGGCCTTTTTAGATTCATAAACGCTCTCATCGAGTTGGCAGAGCAGCTGCCCCTTTGTCACGATGTCACCTTCATCCACATAGAGATCGATGATGCGCGCCCCTTCTATATCGGGACTGATCGAAATTTGATAGCCGTCTATATAGGCGTCATTGGTCCAAACATAAAGCCTCGAATGGCGATACCAGACGATTGCGATCAATAGAATAATGAAAACCCCCAGCCCTATCGCGAGCATCTGCCAAGAAATAATGAATTTCTTTTTCTTGGAGTTTTCGGGGGTCGCCACCATATTAATCCACTAGCAATCAGTTAAAACCTGGTGAAAAACCAGCCCAAATTAAAAATAGACCGATGACGAGCCAGACCCAGCACATCACCAAGTAGCCGTTTTGCGCCATCATGTCTTTGACCACTTTTGAAAAACGTTCTGGGAAGAACACTCTCATCAGGCCTTGGATGATCAGGAACCAACCGATAATAGTGATGAGGACCGGCCACATAGCTATCCAAATGTTATGGCTCGCGACGATGAGAAGACCGAATATCAGGCTGAAGCTTCCAGAAAGGCTAATTAATGAGCTGCTTCCCAAAAATTCGTGCATAGTTTTTTTGAAGCGCTGATGATGCACTAGCATCGCCAACGAAATGAGAAAGAAGTAACACCCAAGTACTTGGGCGAGAAAAAGTGAAATACTCATAGATATGCTCCTATTTAAAAGAAACCCTTAAGCTCTCTTTACCAAATCGCTTTTTAATATGCTTCAACAAATTATTTGTCTTGAACTACGGTCGATTAGGAATGTTTATAATATTATTAATCAAATATTTGTAAATTTCGCAATTAATATAGATATAGTGTAAAATCATCCTAAATTAACGAGGATGATTTTATTTTTTTAAAGTATTTAATAGCTGCTTTGCTGTCTAGCTCTCCTTTAGCTGCGGAAGAACCGTTGAATGATGGTTGGTTTCCGGTAGAGCAGCTAGAAAAAACCCCTTTCGAAGAAGACGATAAAGATTCTTCTATCTGGGTCATTTTCATGAAGAATCTGGGAGATGAAAAGATTTTAGCTAGATTCCCGGAAGATCCTCATTATCAATATATTACACCTCAAAACCTGGAGATCTCCTCAACGAAGGGCGCCGAGATGTTCAAGCTATGGGTCCAAGAAATTCCTCGAGACAGGGATCCTTTTGAACAGCGAGCTGAAGAAATTCTTTCTCTTCCCGAAGTTGTAGTGACACAGTCCGATTCCGAGGGGTTGAATTTTGTCTATCAGGCAGAAGGGAAGTGGTTCCGTGAACATCTACTGCAGACAGGCAGTCATCTCTATCTGTTTCAGACATCCAGTTATACCGCAACCTCGGCAAATCACGAAATTTTTATCCATTCTTTCGAAATCGAAAATATTCGCTAAATCCCTTTTAAAGGGCATTCTCAGCAGGTAAATCGACTGCGGAAATTCATCGATTTTTTGAAATCCGTTGCAAGAAATGATCGACTTTTTGTATGTTATCCCTTGTTCTTTTGATGCTAAGTCACAAAGAAATAGAACAGCAAGACTGTTCAAGAGTCTATCTCGATTCGAAAAGAGTGTTGTCAAGACACTTAATAGTTATTTTGACAATGGAAAGAGAGAAGAATGAATTTTGAAATAAGCTTGTCTCAACCTAAGAACTAGAGATGTTTCCATCTCTTTTTGTCTTTAAAGGAGGTGATCCAGCCCCACCTTCCGATAGGGCTACCTTGTTACGACTTCATCCCAGTCATCGGCCTTACCTTAGGTACCTCCCTCCTTGCGGTCGGGTCAGTAACTTCGGGTAAAACCAACTCCCATGATGTGACGGGCGGTGTGTACAAGGCCCGGGAACGTATTCACGGCGTTGTTGCTGACACGCCATTACTAGCAATTCCAACTTCATGTAGCCGAGTTGCAGACTACAATCTGAACTGAGATCGGTTTTAGAGGATTTGCTTCGCCTTGCGGTTTTGCAGCCTTCTGTACCGACCATTGTAGCACGTGTGTAGCCCTGGACATAAAGGCCATGCGGACTTGACGTCATCCTCACCTTCCTCCTAGTTAACCTAGGCAGTCTCGTTAGAGTTCCCGCCATTACGCGTTGGCAACTAACGATAAGGGTTGCGCTCGTTGCTGGACTTAACCAAACACCTCACGGCACGAGCTGACGACAGCCATGCAGCACCTATATAAAGACCCTTTCGGGAAATATCATCTCTGATATCGTCCTCTACATTTCGAGCCCAGGTAAGGTTCTTCGCGTTGCATCGAATTAAACCACATGCTCCACTGCTTGTGCGGGCCCCCGTCAATTCTTTTGAGTTTCACCCTTGCGAGCGTACTCCCCAGGCGGCATACTTAATGCGTTAGCTCCGGAACAGAGGGGGTTGAGCCCTCCTACTCCTAGTATGCATCGTTTAAGGCATGGACTACCAGGGTATCTAATCCTGTTTGCTCCCCATGCTTTCGCGCCTCAGCGTCAGTTACAGCCCAGTAAACCGTCTTCACCACCGGTGTTCTTCCACATATCTACGCATTTCACCGCTACACGTGGAATTCCGTTTACCCTAACTGTACTCAAGTTTGGAAGTTTCAAATGCAGCTCCGGGGTTGAGCCCCGGAATTTCACATCTGACTTTCCTAACCGCCTACGCGCCCTTTACGCCCAGTAATTCCGATCAATGCTTGCACCCTCCGTATTACCGCAGCTGCTGGCACGGAGTTAGCCGGTGCTTCTTTACCAAGTACCATCAAATTGCCGACTTATTCATCCGGCTTTCTTGTTCCCTAGCGAAAGAGCTTTACAACCCGAAGGCCTTCTTCGCTCACACGGCGTCGCTTCGTCAGGCTTGCGCCCATTGCGAAAGATTCTCGACTGCAGCCTCCCGTAGGAGTCTGGGCAGTGTCTCAGTCCCAGTGTTGGCGGTCAATCTCTCAATCCGCCTAGACGTCTTAGCCTTGGTAGGCC
>Ga0207043_1055_pt1 | contig 16853 bp, 16 predicted proteins | sample Alteio_BWMinCont_71_FD_153304 | JGI IMG/M metagenome (GOLD analysis project Ga0207043, IMG submission 153304) | Enriched cells from forest soil in Barre Woods Harvard Forest LTER site, Petersham, Massachusetts, United States -... | ecosystem: Environmental > Terrestrial > Soil > Temperate forest >... | reverse complement strand
TTTCATCGAGAGTCATAAGTACTAGAGTCTCTTTTCCGGCCTCATCTCGAATGCGAACAGGATACTGCTGTTTATCATGGTTCATATAAAATTGAACGATAGGGTGGCTTGAAGAAACTGCTGTCGATGAGGGTGGTGGGGTTGCTCCTGATACAGGTACTCCAACAGGAAATTTAGAAACTGGTCGAGCTAAAGGACCAGAAGGTGGAGGAAGTGGAGCAGAAAAGACGCCTGTTACTGCGCTTGTTACTGCAGCTCCAGTAGGCAATTTGGCAGTTCCACTAAGTAATGCGATCGAGGGGCCTGCTGGCTGAGCAGGTTTAGACGCGGCCGGTTGAGTTGGACCAGTAAGAAGGATCGATGGGCCAGAACCGACAGAAATAGTTGGATTGGGCAGAGCTACGGCTGAAGGAGGAGCTCCTTTTGCACCACCGCCGAGATTTAACGAGGGTCCTTGTACAGGTTTTGCTACTGAAGGGACAGGAATAGCTGCCTGAGGTTGAGTTGATCCAAGACTAGAAAGCGGAACTGCTGGCACTGAAGTATCGATAGGAGCGGCTGCTGGGGCTGAAATGGTACTTGAAGCCATTGCCTCTGCTTGAGAAGCTCTCTCAGCTTCGGTCAGAAGACGCGGCTTAAACTTCATAAAGAGTTCGATGGTTGTCACATGAACAAAGTCTTTTCTCCTCCAATACACTTTCCCTTCTTCTATCCGTTCAATAGTCACCGGAAAAACGGTTTTAAATTCTGGATTGGTAACCATAATTTGGCATGGCAGAGCGATCGTTGTAAGATCTAGTGGAGCTGACGAAGAAATGGGTGCCGCCAAAACCGGGGGATCAACTGTGATTGGAGCATCGGGTTGAGGGACAATTGGAGCAGCGGCTGAAACTGTTGCACTCTCTTGCGATTGTTTAGAAGCAGAGGGGGCAGTCGCAGCAGGTGCATCAGAAGAGATTGGAACGACTGGGGTCGGATCAGCAACCGGGCTTGCTGGTTTAGGTGAAAGCTTTATCGATGGGCCAGTGGGTACCGAACCTGCTGGTGCAGCTTCTGGTTTTGCGGCTACAGTTGAAGGAACTTCATCTTTACTCGAACGCGGGTTCATATTGTTAAACACGTCGAGTTTGGATTTATAGAGGGTATCTTTTATGCGGTAATACACTTTGCCATCGGCGATCTTTTCAATATTTGCATAAAAAGTGCGACCGTGATTGGTGATCCACAGTTGGCAAGGAAGCTCTCTCTTTGTTACATCGATTGCACTGGCCTGTGAAACAGGAGTTGCCGGTTTCGGTATAGTTACTGCGGCGGCAAGAGTCGGTTGCGATTGTGGGGCGGAGAGAGGGGCAGCCAGGGTAGGTTCTGCCGGTTTCGGTATCGTTAAAGAGATCACAGGAGCCGGTAGTGTTGCAGCGACAGGTGGAGCCGATATGCGAACAGGTCTTGGGTTCTGAACAATGATAAGGTCCTTGGGCTCCCATTGGATAAATGCATCGCGATCCATGGTGAAGCTGATTCCGTGATACGGATCTCGGATCTTGATCAGATTCTGATCTAAATCCACCGCGTCTGCGATCACCCAATGTTTTCCTAATACAGGGTGATCAATCTCGACCATGGCTGGAAGTAATAAATTATTATTGAACCCGTGATGAGGAAAGATGCTGGTTTGGTATCCTGATTCCTGAATCAGAGCATTTAAACCATTTGCATCCAGATACTCCCCGTCTCTTACACATCGATAGTCTTTGAGCTCGCTCTTTTTATCTAAAAGAAGCATGGCAACGCAAGTTTGAGCTGATGTTTTGGGAGATTGCTGCTGCAAGATATTTCTCTGATCGCTTTCCTTTTTCAAAGAACCGTCAAAAAAGTGTGTGTCTCCTACTGACTTATGCAAGTGACTATTTAAGTCAAAGTGGATGGATGGTCTAGGCAATATCGTTGTCTCTTCGACTGTTGCTTGGTCGGGCGCAATCAATTGATTTTTCGGGTCTGCGCCGATCGGAGTGCTGAAAAGCTTTGGTTCAACGACAGGTTCAGGAATAGCTACAGGCTCAGCAGGCGCTGTTTCTTTTTCAGTTGTTTCATTAGCTTCATCTTCCTCGTCAACGCCCGCCATGATGATTTCTTCATCGCTTTCAGCTGCTGCTTGTTCAGGTTGAGCTTGATTCACCACAGCTTGAGCTGGCTCTGCCAGGACATCGGTTTTTGGGTCTTGAGTCCTTGTGAGAGCATAGGTTGTTAATCCAATCGCTACAGTCGCCGCGCCGATCACTAAGCCGGCTGAATAAGCGGCAAAAACGGTTCCTGCGCCAATGGTTGTGAGCAATCCCGTTTCCCACCAACTCTTCGACGTTAATAAGGAACCCATCCCCGTTTTGGCTTTTTGAAGGGCTTTTCCTGGAAATTCTGTGAATGTTATACAAACACCGGACATAGTAGTCTTATTAGCCATATGCTCTTTTTATTTAAATTAATATTACTAAACATTATACCAAAATATAGAGTTAATTTTAACTAAAATACAATGTATATATAAGCAATATTTTAAACTATTCTTTCTTAAATTGAGATAAGAGGAACGAAAAGGCAACTATCCCGAGAATGATAAGGACGAGTCCGAGGGTGAGCGTCTGATCTGGAAGAAGGGCCAAGGCGCCAGAGACAGAGCTGGCCAGCAACATCTGCAAACTGCTGAACATGGCGCTCGCTACGCCTGGAATATGGGGATAATTATGCAACGCGCAGGCGATAGTATTGGAGAAAATAAGCGCTTGTCCGAAAGTAGCGATCGTCATTGCCGCAAGAAGAGAGGAGGGCAAAAGGAGGATCAAAAGCCCTGAAAAGGCTATCAAAATGGTTCCGACGAGAAAAATTTTTCCCAAATGGAATTTCATGACGAGAGAGCGATTGTAATGAGCGGCTAGATAATAGGCAATGGCGATGAGGAGCGACATCAGTCCATAGGCATCGGCTGAATAGCCAAAATGAACTTGGATGAGAAAAGGGGTCAGAACATTCCAAGCAATTACGACAGAATAGGCAGAAGTTCCCCCTAAAAGGAATTTCCAGAAATTGAAATCTTTGATGATTCCAAAATATCGTTTGAGCGTTGTATGTAGGGCTTCTAATGTTGTCCCACTGTGTATAGATTTGGGAGAAGTTTCCGGCAGCTTTTTGGCCAAGAGAATGAAAAGAAAGGCTCCCAGAAAAGAAAGAAAAAGAAAGTTCGAGCGCCATCCAAAATAGGTGAGAAGAAACGCGCCGATCACAGGAGAAATCCCAAGACCGATGGCAAAGCCCATCGAAAGATGGGAAGCTGCCTGAGCCAATTCTTTGCCGTTGAATGAATCGCGCAAAATGGACCGGCCGATCGTAATGACGGCTCCCGAACCGATCCCTTGAAGCAAGCGGAGGAGGTTAAATAGGGAGAGCGAATGGACGAAGAGAGTAGCCAGGCAGGTGAGAGAAAAAAATGCGATCCCGGAAAGAAGCAGAATCTTCCTTCCATAGCGATCCGAGAGCGGTCCATAGAAGAGTTGGGAGAGACCGAACCCCAAAAGAAAGATAGTCAACGTCGATTTCACTTCCGTGGGATCGATGTGGAGATCTTGGGAAATTTGGGGAAACGCTGGAATATAAAGGGTAATGGCGGCTTGTCCTAAAGTCGTCATCCACGTAGCAAGCCAAGGGATCGATTTTTTCATACGTTCAGGGTTTCAGGAGTCATTTGAAATTCCAAAAGATCTCCAGGTTGGCATTCCAAGATCCGGCAAATCGCCTCTAATGTGCTAAACCGAAGAGCTCTGGCTTTTCCTGTCTTCAGGATCGAGAGATTTTGCTCCGTGATCCCTATCGCTTCCGCCAGATCTTTGGAGCGCATCTTTCTTTTCGCGAGCATCACATCGAGATTCACAATGATCATAAAAAATCTCCTAAATAGTTGCTGCATTTTCTTCGTAGAGCTTGCAGCCCTCTTCCAAGATCCACGATACCAAAAGAATGGCAAAGGCAACCGCCATCATCTTCAATTGATTTGAGCCAAATCCAATGTGCAGTGTTCTCTCTCCTACCGGATTGTTAAACGTGAGCGCTAAGCTTAAGAGTCCAATATACACAGGGTAGATGAGCTGTCCGGTCAAGAGGGCCATTGCAGATCTTTTCAAAAGAGCGGCATTGCTCCGCTGGAAAAATTGCAATTGCTGAAACGCTTCAAAAATACGAGCTAAATAAAACAAGGAGAGAACAGAAAAGGCAAGCGGCAGCAGATTGGCTCCGAATCCCAGCAGTTTTTGCACGCTGGTCAATTGCTCCCAAGCAGGTGTGTGCCCGTCAAATGAGGGTAAAGGATCGAAAGCGAAGCAGGGTGAAAGAAATGGATACCCTTCCGTGATCCAATATCCCGCTTCTACAATAGGAAGGCCGATACAGATCACAATGGCGACCCATTTTAAAATGCAGCTGACGCGAACGATGTTTTTCATCACAACCTCCAACTTTTTTTGAAAATTGCGATTATCGAAAAACAATCATTTATTGTCAAATAACAACAATTTATCGGTTTTTCTATGGGTAAACACTCTGGTCTTATGAAATTCATCTACAGGCGCTAGAGGCGCGGAATGGTAACTCGCAAATGTAAAATAATGATCGTCGGTCATTTTGACCCAGCTTTCCGTTTCAGGGTGAACAAAAATCCAATCACCTGCCTGGAGGACTAATGCGGCAATCTTGCTTCCGAGGACCATGTAAAAAATAAACCCTCCTGCCAAGAGAAAATGGACTTCCCGGCCATGATTGATGTGAGGCTGCATGCTGATTTCAACTCTTTCCTTCACTTTTGGATCGCTCCCTTCCCAAACTGTAAGGGCCTTTGTTGGCTGGAGCCCTTTTTCGCGGCAATACTGATCCATTGCTTTGGGAATATATTTATAGATTTCGACGGAGCTCTTCTCGTCCAAAGGCTTCGCGACAAGTTTCATAACAGCTTCATCCGATCGAAAATTCCCCATTTCATTGGGCGCGATCACCCCATTGATGGCTTCAGGCAATAGATAGATCTCCCCCGATTCTGTTTTGAGCAAAGCCATAACATCTCCAAAATAGATGAATTAAAAAAATGGTTCCATTGTTTGGAATGCGATCTATTTTCTATCTTGATCTGGTGATTTTATTTTCGCAACAGCTTGTGAAAAAATTGGGACATCCACCGATTTTGATGAGATTTTTCTGCAATTTTTTTGATGCAAGGCAAGGGCAACTCGAGAGGAGTTGTCCGTAGTCTAAAGCAAAAAAAGGGCCAAAAATCTCGCAAAAGCGGCTGGGTAAAGATTTTTTCACATGCGTAAAGGAGTATCGAATGAAAAAACTATTTTTGACAACTTTACTGGCTGCAGGCGCTCTATCTGCCGCAGAGCTGACCAATGACATTACTTCTGAGCTTCCTGTAATTTCCACTGCGGAGCTTCATGGCTTTCAGAAAATTACCAATGTGGCTCAATACAAAGAAGCCGATTGGAGCAGTGTGGTCGGCATCGCTAAAGGAATTAGTATGGACGAAGCGTATAAAATTGCGGAAAGCAATCCGGCAATTACCTTCTTTTTCCACACAACAGGCTATCAAATGGTCTTGGAAAAACAAGACGGCGGCTATCGCGTCTTCCATCATGGAGATACCGTATTCTTCTCTGGAGAACCCTGGTGGGGTTCCGCTCCTGGATTGGCCGATGGCTACATTCGAACAAAGTCCTAAAATTTCCATTGATAGCGCTCCCCTCGGAGCGCTGATTGCAGGAAGATGAAAAAAAAGCTGATTTCAATATTTGTATTTCTGTGTGCAATCATTCCTGCTTTTGGAGAGATCCTGGCCGAGGGAAAGACAAAAATCGTCCGTCCCTACCCGGAAGACCCGACTCTGGCGATCTTCGAATCTAAAGATGATATCACTGCGTTCAATGGTTTGAAGCACGATGCCTTTCAAGGAAAAGGGGAATTTGCGAATCAAACGACTTGCAATGTTTTCCGGCTCCTAGCCGATTGCGGCATACCACTTGCCTTCCGGAAACAGCTCGATTCCCATCATTTTTTGGGAGAAATGTGCCAGATGATTCCGTATGAAGTCGTCGTTCGGAGAGAGGCGCATGGTTCTTATCTCACGCGCCATCCCTCTATAGAGAAAGAAACTGTTTTCCCCAAACTGGTCGTCGAGTTTTTCTTAAAGACCCGCAATCTAGAAGGCATGGGCGTCCCGATTCCCAGGCACGATCCTCTCTTCCAATTGACCGATTCCGGCGGAGAATTATTCCTGCCGGAAACCCCTATCGAAGGGCAGAAACCCTATTTGATATTGTCTGATTTTCCTCTGAAGGATCGACCTGCTCTTTTTGAAGAGATCGCTTTAATGGCAAAACAGACCTTTCTGATTTTAGAAAAAGCGTGGCAATTGGAAAATGCCCGGCTCGTCGATTTTAAAGTAGAGTTCGGCATCAATTCCTCTGGCAAGCTCGTTCTTGCCGACGTGATCGACAACGATTGCTGGCGCGTAGTTCAAAATGGCCAATATATCGATAAGCAGATCTTCCGCGATGGCGGTGCGATCGACAAAGTGGCCGAGTTATATAAATACGTCACCGCAGCGACGGGTCGTTTCACACTTCCCTGCAACCAGCTGATCTTGTGGCGGGAATCGGAATCTGATCATGTCTTAAAATGATTCCTTGCTAAAAATTTCTCTTTTTTCATATCTTTCTGCGCTTTTTACACACCAAGGAGTTCTTTATGATGGCAGTAAACGGCACTTCAAGCGGAGCAATGGTCAGCGGCCATTCACCCAGCGGGCCTACTGAGTCGTCTAAAAGACAAGAAGCCGTAGCTGTGGCACAAACCAAGCCAGCGGAATGCGTCGAAATGCAATGCGACCAATTTCCCACTTCAGGCCCTCTAACGGACGAGCAACGGATGCATGAAATCCTCTATCATGGAGCAGGACGATAATGAAAATGATACTCAATACAATATTCCTATTTCTCGCTGCTATGATTCCAACTTTTGGAGACATTATATCCGAGGGAAAGACAAAAATCGTACGGGCATACCCCGATGATCCGACTTTAGCGATCTTCGAGTCTAAAGATGATATCACTGCGTTCAATAGCTTGAAGCACGATGTCATTCAAGGAAAAGGGGATCTCGCAAATCAAACGACTTGCAATGTCTTCCGCCTCTTGGCCGATTGCGGCATCCCCGTCTCTTTCCGAAAGCAGCTCGATTCCCATAGTTTTTTGGGGGAATTATGCGACATGGTTCTTTACGAAGTTGTAGTTCGGAGAGAAGCTCACGGTTCTTACCTCAAGCGACATCCTTATCTGGAGAAAGGGACTGTTTTCCCCAAGCTGGTCCTCGAATTTTTCCTAAAGACCAGCAATCATAATTGGATGGGCACTGCGATTCCAGCAGATGATCCATATATCCAATTTACCGATTTAGGCGCAGAATTATACCTGCCGGACGCCCCTATCGTGAGTCAGAAACCGTTCATGATCTTGTCTGATTTTCCTCTTAAAGGGCAGCCAGCTCTTTTTGAGCAGATCGCATTGATCGCAAAACAGACATTCCTGGTGTTGGAAAAAGCATGGCAATTGGAAAATGCCCGGCTCGTCGATTTCAAAGTGGAGTTCGGCATCAATTCTTCGGGCAAGCTCGTTCTGGCCGACGTGATCGACAACGACTCCTGGCGCGTGGTCCAAAATCAGCAATATATCGACAAGCAGGTGTATCGCGATGGCGGAGCGATCGATAAAGTAGCCGCTTTATATAAACACGTCAGTAAAGTGACGGGCAATTTCAAACTTCCCTACCAACAGCTGATCTTATGGCGTGAATCGGAATATGATGATTTGACTCCTTTTACCAAGCAATTCGAACCCTATGCAAATGCAAACCTGAAATCTGTGCAGGTGACCTCATCGGTTCATAAGAATCCTGTGGGAAGTTACCTGGCGCTGCAGGAAAAGATCAAAGATGTACCCGATTCGGTCTTGATTGCCTACATCGGCAAAAGCAATGTGGCGGGCCCCTCTCTTGCAGCGAACGCCACGATCCCCGTGATTACGACGCCTGAAGGTTGGGATAAGCTTCATGAGGATGTATGGTCCTCGCTGAGAGCTCCCTCTCTCACTCCTGTGCTGACCGCACTAGAGCCGCAAAATGCAGTCCTCGCCGCTTTGCAAATTCTGGCCCTCCGGAATCCTATGCTGTATATGCAGCTCCGCCTGAAGCAGGAAGAACGACTTGTAAACGTATTTGGTTTAGATGAATAAAATCATTTGTTTTCTGATTGTGCTCTCCTCTCTTGAGGCGAGCTCTGAGAATTCTTATTCCTCTCCTTTCTCCAGCCGCTACGGGAGTGAAGAGATGAGGACGCTTTTCTCGCGCCAATACAAGCATGCGGCCTGGCGAGAGATTTGGGTCGCTTTAGCAGAAGCAGAGCAAGAGCTGGGTCTTCCGATCGACTCGCTTCAAATTTCGGAGATGCGGGCGCACATCGACGATATCGATTTCGCCCTTGCCGACAAGATCGAGAAGGAGACCAACCACGATGTGATGGCCCATGTGCAGGCCTATGGAGCCGTTTGTCCCTTGGCAAAGCCGATCATTCATCTGGGCGCTACTTCCTGTCTGGTGACGGACAACGGAGATGCGATGACCATTCGGAGCGCTTTGGCGATCGTAGAAGAAAAGCTGGAGACCCTCATCGCAAATTTGTCAGCCCAAGCTGAACGGTACAAAGACCTTCCCTGCCTGAGCTACACCCACTTTCAAGCTGCGCAGCCTACGACAGTGGGAAAAAGGTTCGCCCTTTGGCTGCAAGACTTTTGGCTCGATCTCCAAGAGCTCCGCTATCGGCAGAGCCAGCTGCGCTGCCTTGGAGCCAAAGGAGCTACGGGCACCCAAGCTTCCTTTCTTGAACTTTTTGAAGGAGACCATCGAAAGGTAAAAGAGCTTGAGAAACGATTCATTGAAAAGTTGAACTTTGAGCAAGTGTTCCCCATTTCGGGACAAACTTACAGCCGCAAGCAGGATATGCAGGTTCTTGCAGGACTTTCCGGCATTGCGGTTTCTGCTCATAAAATGTGCACCGACCTCAGGCTGCTCGCTCATGATAAAGAGATCGAAGAGCCTTTTAGCGAAAAACAAGTTGGATCGTCGGCAATGCCCTATAAACGGAATCCGATGATGTGCGAGCGGATTTGCTCTCTTGCGCGGCATGTTCTTTCCATGAACGAGACTCTGGAATACAATGCGGCCACCCAATGGCTGGAGCGGACCCTCGACGATTCAGCGAATCGCCGCGTCGCAATCCCAGAAGCTTTTCTTGCAGTCGACTCGATTCTCGATGATTTAGCCAAGATTGCCAAACACTGCGTCGTCTATCCCAAAGTCATCGAAAAAAACCTCGCCCGGGAACTCCCTTTTATGGCCTCGGAAAATATTCTGATGGCCTCTGTCAAAATGGGAGGCGACCGGCAAGAGGTGCATGAACGATTGCGACAACTCGCTCAGATCGCGGGCAACGCCGTAAAACAAGACGGGGAAGAGAATCACCTCCTGGAACTCATAGAAAAGGATCCCTCCATCCCTCTGACGAAAGAGCAGCTTGATGAAACTATCAACGTCCAGCATTTCATTGGCCGTGCCTCGGAGCAAGTAGAGGAATTCCTGAAGCAACTGTCCGAGGAAATAGATCTCGAATCCCTCCAGTAAAATTGAAGAATGAAAAAAATAACAGGATGATAGGATAGTCAGGTCGGGGAAGCCCCGAACCCCAATGGAATTCTATAGAGATCTTTCTTGGGGTTTGGGGCGGAGCCCCAACATGACCATCCTGCCATCCTGTTAAAAAATTTCAATTCAGATGTAAAAATTAGCCTGATTTAAGATGATTAGAACAATTCAAGATTTTCAATTAAATCATCACCCTGTTCAAGTCGATCTTAAAGACGTTCCCGATATTTCCCCGGCAACGAAAAAAATTTTCACCGACTTAGGATCCCCTCCTCCTGAATCCCTGCAACACTTTAAAATGGGAAATCGGATCGAATCCCTCAGCACAAATATTGAGACGCTAGAAAAAAAACTGAAGGAAGCAAAAGATCACTCAATAAGAGATAAGATTTTCAGCCTGTTTAAAATGGTTCTCTCGATCAGCCTTCTCACAGCGGGAATCCTGGGACTTGTTTTTGGGACTGGCGCCCTTGCAGCCGTTGTCTTCATAGTAGGATTCATCTCTTTTTTGCTCTTAAATGGCTATTACGCCCATTCCTTCGGAAAAGAAATCGGCAATGAGCAAATAATCAATCATGGGACCATGGTTTTTGGCTTCTTGATTCCCCCCTATCAAGCTTTCTCCCGAATCCCCCGTTTGGAAAAGTCCATGACAGGAATGAGAAAGGAATTAGAAACAATCGATACTGGTTTGCGGAATCCTGAGCCTAAAATACAGGAAGTTCTTGCGCAGTCATTCACATACTACAGCGTTCAAGGAGAGGCTTTGGAAAGGCGTCTGGAAGAGAAAGTTCAGAATATCAGGGATATTCTCCAAAGAATGGAGCAGCATCCGGAGAGATCGGAAGCTGGTGAAATGGAATTTAAAGAGAAGCTACTAGTTCTCTCAAAGGCGCAACAAGAACTCCAAGCCAGCAAAGCGTTCTATCAGACTTTCATGTTGTGATAGACAGCGTCGACGTCGTCGAGGTTTTCGAGCCACTCGATGAGGGTGATATTGGAATCGGCGTCCTCGTCGTTCACCTCAACCCAGGTTTTGGGAAACATCGCGAGTTCCGCTTCCTCGCACTTGATGCCGGTCGATTCAATCGCCTCTTTCACCTTGAGGAACGCTTCTACAGGAGTCGTGATCAGGTACGTCTCCTCTTCGACGGCAAAATCGTCGGCGCCATTTTCAGTGGCCAGCATAAAGAGATCGTCTTCTTTGGCCGCGGTTTTCGGGACGCGGATAAGCCCTTTCCGGTCGAAGTTATAGGCAACTGCGCCAGGGGTTGCGATCGTTCCGCCGCACTTTTTGGTCGCAATCTGGATATCTGCGGAGATCCGGTTTTTATTGTCGGTCATGATATCGACGATGAGCCCGACCCCGCCGTATCCGTAGAGTTCGTAGGTCATGGAAGAGTAATCTTGAGTATCGGAGGAAGCGGCTTTTTTGATGTTCCGATCGACATTGTCATTCGGAAGATTGGCGTCCTTCGCTTTCTGGACAGCAACGCGCAATTTGCTGTTCGATTTGATATCGGGGCCGCCTTGCTTGACCGCGCTGATGATCTCTTTCATGATGCGGCTGAAAATCTTCCCCTTCTTCTTATCGGACCGCTCTTTCCGATGCTTGATATTGGCCCACTTGCTATGTCCTGCCATGAGACTTTCCCGCTTTTCTTTTTTTAAAGAACACTAAACAATTTTTTTCCCATGCTTTCACCTCCTCGAAATGGTGGAAGAGCTTCTCTTTCTGCCTGAATTCAGCAGTATGGAAGCGGCATCTACCCGCAGAATCGACCCGGGAGGGGATTACGGCATGAAGCAGTTCATGATAGACGATGAACTCCAAAAAATAAAGGGGCACTTGAGGGTCGTCCAGGAGGCGGTTGATCCGGATTTGATGGGAGTGACGGTCATAGCTTCCGAAAGTGATCGACCGGCATTTTCCGAGGCGGGAAGGGGTCCATCCGATGGCAGGGGCCAGGTCAGGTGAAAAATAACGGATTCTTACCTGATCCAATATAGAGAGTAGATCGTAATGGACGCCTTGGGTTGGAAGGGGGTCTGCAGCCATCCGGTTTTGGGAAAAATAGAGATGGGCCATTTTGCGGACGATGGTGCGCGCGTCTTTGTCTCTTTTTTTCAATGCCATGCGGATGAGGGCTTCCAGGACAGGCGTAGGAGCTTGAAGAAAGAGGCGGTGGAGGCGCAAGAAAAGCGTTCCCCGTTCCTTGCGGATCGTAAGATAGGTAGTCCGGTTTTCATGCCAAATGATCTGCAAAGGAATGGGGCATAAAGCCTGAAGCCGTTCATCCATTAGAGTGATTTTTGCATGAGGATTTTTCCAACATAGCGCCCCTGATCTTTAATGAAATGGCGTTGCGCGCCGTATGGTTCAAACCCGAGTCTTCGATAGAGATTGATCGCAGGATTGCCTTCGTAGACTTCCAGGTGGAGAAGTTCGATTTTGAAACGGTCTTTAGCAAGGGCCATGAGATCTTCCATCAGTTTTGTGCCGACGCCTTTGCCGCGGTATCTTTCATCGACGATAATGGCGAGCAGGCATTGATGGGCTAGCTTTTTGTAAGGCTGCAGATAAAGATTGGCGATCCCGCAAGGGACTCCATCCCAAAGAGCGGTGAGGACAGCGCCATATTTTGAATAGCTGACCCAAATCCGAGCGGCGTCTTCAATTTCCCTTAGATCGCAGAGAGGGAACCCTTCCAAAACGCCTGGCTGCAAGAGCCACTCGACTAGATATTTTTGATCTGCATCTTCTCCAAAACGTATCGTCAAATGTTCCAAATCCATTAGAAGAAGTGCTCCAGCAAGATCCGAGCGTGGCCGCATCCGTCGATCTTCACAAAGTTATCCTGTTTGGCGAACTGTTCGAAGCTCAATTTTTGCAAAATAGGCAGTAAAGGGCTCGGGTCAAAGATTTCTACATGGACGCTTTCCAACTTGAAGCGGGTTTTAGCCAAATGCAACAGATTGCGGATCATCGATGTTCCGATCCCTTTCCCCCGGTGTTCTGGAGCGACGATGAGATAAAAAGAACAATGGTGGGCTACCTTCCGATAGGGCATTAAAAAAAGAGTCCCGATGGCGCAAGGAACGTCTTTGATCATCCCCGTAAGGCTCGCTTTGAACTTGGCAAAACCGATCCAATTTTTCAATGCTTCGTCTTTTTCCAGGAATCCGAAAGGGTATGGATCGCACGATTCAGGGGTCGATAGCCATTCTTGTAAATAAGAGACGTCTTCGAGGGTGGAAAAACGGATGTCGTAATCGGGGATCGGAATCATCCAAATTCTTTCAAGTAGGCGTTGATAAACTCATCGATTTCCCCATCCATTACGGCCTGGATATTTCCCACCTCGAATTTCGTTCGAGTATCTTTGACCAGAGTATAGGGTTGGAAAACATAATTGCGGATCTGGCTTCCCCATGCAATCTCTTTTTTCTCGCCGCCCATCGACGAAAGTTTTTGCTGCTGTTCAGTAAATTCTTTTTCATAGAGCTTGGAGTGGAGCATTTTCATGCATGTTTCCCGGTTTTGGATCTGGCTCCTTTCTCCCTGGCAGGAAACAACAATGCCGGTGGGAATATGGGTGATACGGACTGCGGAATCGGTTTTATTGACGTGCTGCCCCCCTGCTCCGGATGCTCGGTAAGTGTCGATTTTGAGATCCTCGGGACGCACTTCGACCTGGATGTCATCGATGATCGGCGTCACATCGACCGAAGCAAAACTCGTATGGCGGCGGGCATTGGCGTCAAAAGGAGAAATCCGGACAAGCCGGTGCACCCCTTTCTCTGATTTACTATAGCCATAAGCAAACGGCCCGCTGAAACGGAAGGTGATATTCTTGATCCCTGCCACTTCCCCTTCCAGACGATCGATCACTTCGACTTTCCACCCTTTTTTCGTCGCCCATCTTTGATACATCCGCGAAAGCATCGCAGCCCAATCGCAAGATTCAGTGCCGCCAGCTCCAGCGTTTATTTCTAGATAACAATCTTTCGCATCCAGTTCGCCCGATAACATTTTGCGCACTTCAAGATCGCCGAGCTTTTTTTCAATGTCAGCCAGAGAATGGGTGAGTTCTTTGACCAATTCCCCATCTCCGAGTTCTTCCGCCTCGGGAAGAAGCTCTTTCACATCTTGAAATCGGGTTTTTATTTCATGAAAGGGAACTGTCCAGAGTTTCAGCGCATTGCACGCTTCGATGATTTTTTGTGCAGCATCTTGATCATCCCAAAAATTGGGAGCTGCCATTTGTTCTTCAAGTTTTCGGACTTCTTCTTCTTTGACGCTTAAGTCAAAGATACCTCGACATTGCAGTCAGCCGCTCTTCAATTTCTTTCAGTTTCTCTTGCGTTTCGAAATTCATAATGTCCCCACAGGTATGTCTGAGAGTGATTTTAAAGTGGAAAAAGTTAAATGTCAAAAATTCAAAAAATTACTTCACATTGAAATTGACGAGAATTTAAGTCCTGTTTGCTTTTCCTTTACATTTATCTAACCACTTATATAATTGCCCGATCTCTGTTAAACCAGTTTTTGAGGATCGTCTCCTCGTAATCGATATGTAAAAAACCCTAAAGGGAGGTTTCCATGATTGCAGCAAATATCCATCAACAACTCGCGCCTGGTTGCTGTGCAAATCTCGCACAGTCGACAAAGAACGCTGCTGTTTGGCTCGGAAAGAGCATTAAAACAGCTGCCGTATTTTGTTGGGAAGGCATCAAAAAAGTCGCGATAGCTGTTGCTGGTTTCTTCAAGATGGTCGCACTAAAAATTTATGGCGGCTTCGTAGCAACAAAGACATTTGTCACAGCTTGGATTAGAAATAACCCAGCGAAAGCGGCACAAATTCGAGTTGGCGTACTTTCCGCTGTTGGCGCAGCTCTCGTCACTGCTCTGTTCTGCGTGCTTTGCAAGAAAAAACCCGCAACTCCCGCTGCTGGTGCTGGTGCCGCAGGCGCTGGTGGTGCAGCAGGTGGCGCAGGTGCTGGAGCTGGAGCTGGTGCCGCAGGCGCTGGTGGTGCAGCAGGTGGCGCAGGTGCTGGAGCTGGTGCCGCAGGCGCTGGTGGTGCAGCAGGTGGCGCAGGCGCTGGTGGTGCAGCAGGTGGCGCAGGTGCTGGAGCTGGTGGTGCAGCCGGTGGCGCAGGTGCTGGAGCTGGTGCCGCAGGCGCTGGTGGTGCAGCAGGTGGCGCAGGTGCTGGAGCTGGTGCCGCAGGCGCTGGTGGTGCAGCCGGTGGCGCAGGTGCTGGAGCTGGAGCCGCAGGTGGTGCTGGTGAAGCTGGAGCCGCAGGTGGTGCTGGAGCTGGTGCCGCAGGTGGTGCTGGAGCTGGTGCCGCAGGTGGTGCTGGAGCTGGTGCCGCAGGTGGTGCTGGAGCTGGTGCCGCAGGTGCTGGTGCAGGCGCAGCAGGTGCTGGAGCTGGTGCCGCAGGTGCTGGTGCAGGCGCAGCAGGTGCTGGAGCTGGTGATGCAGGTGCAGCTGGTGGTGCAGGCGCAGCGGGTGCTGGAGCTGGTGCTGCAGGCGCAGCCGGTGGTGCTGGCGATGCAGGCGCAGCCGGTGGAGCTGGAGCCGCAGGTGCTGGTGGTGCAGGCGCAGCCGGTGGTGCTGGCGATGCAGGTGCTGGAGCCGCAGGTGGCGCAGCTGGAGCACACGGAGCCGCTGCTTAAGCGTGTTTTCCATGGAAGCGGCGAACATTCGCCGCTTCTTATTTTATCCGATGTGTTTCAATCGACAATCGATCTTTCCCTTCCCGAACAATCATTTCCATTCCATCTTCGACAGTGAATGTTTGATCTCCGTAGAATCGGACGTCTTTTGCGATAAATCGCGAATGGCCTTTGAGGTGGATTTTTAAAGATTCCCGCCGTTTCAATTCCATTTTCCAATAGGGTTGGGATTGTTCCCAATCAATCCCCTGATTTTTGACTTTGACATTTTCCAAAATGCAGCTGCCAACGCGATTGGAATAGCAAAGGATCCCATTTTCAAAATGTCCCATAGGTTGATCGGAAATGACTTGCAAGCTTCCCTCTACATCGAGGTCAGTTAGATTCACTTCAGCAATTTCCAACAGAAGCTCAGATCCTGCAGCGAGCGTTCCTCCCTGAATTTTCTCTCGAATGATGGAGTAAAGAGGGCCGAGGGCCGGATGGAAAAGAAAAAGAAATTCGGGACCTCTTATCAAGACCTCTTCCAATGAGCGCTGAGAAGGGAGTGAAAACTTGCAATTATCCCGAAGCAGCTCCCGATGGGCTTTCATGAGATCGTAAAAGCAATTTTCAGGAGTTTCTTGCAAAGATCCTCCAGGAACAAAAGCTTTTTTGGCAGTCGAGATGGTCTTATGCCTACGATTGTAGGTGACATATGTGTGTTCCGTTCGAAGAGGGCTTTCATAGCCATTTTCTTCCACAAAAATATCAGCGATATTCTGCATCGTCGATTCAAGCCGCGCCATAGGCTCTTCTTTTTTTTCTCCTGCGACAGTTGTATAAGATGCCTTTTTTAAGTTGATCAAGAGTCCCGGGAATGGACAATGCTCGACAGCGCTGGAGATGGCCTTCAAATCGGCAAACAAAATATTCGTGTTTGAGGAGAAACGAGAATAGGGCTCCCCCTCTTTCAATGGACGGTCTTCGATTCCGAATTTTGCAAAATCGCAATATTCAATATTCGTCAGCACCAGCTCTTTTTGGGTTTCCTTTTTCCGTTCGATCAAGACGTTGATTCCTTCTGCCGCTTGCAAAAGACGGGGACAAGAAGCAAACCCGAACACCATTTCCCTCTTCCATCCGTAACCAGTGAAAGCCAAGAGCCCATAATCAAGTCCTGCAAGAGGATTATTGATTTGCCTGATCAGAGCCTTTTTACGACCCAGTTTTTCAAACCATGAGAAAATCCCTTCATCTCGGGCCAATTTCCAAATAGCCCCATGCCCTCCTGGTTTTAAGAGAGGCTTTAAAGGACCTAGGAGACACCAATCCCCTTTTGCATTAACTGTCGGTACAAGAGGCTGGGTGAAAAATCGGAAAGAGTCCTTTGACCGCCCGAACCAGTGAT
>Ga0207043_1054_pt1 | contig 16872 bp, 9 predicted proteins | sample Alteio_BWMinCont_71_FD_153304 | JGI IMG/M metagenome (GOLD analysis project Ga0207043, IMG submission 153304) | Enriched cells from forest soil in Barre Woods Harvard Forest LTER site, Petersham, Massachusetts, United States -... | ecosystem: Environmental > Terrestrial > Soil > Temperate forest >... | reverse complement strand
CAGTGTGTTTAGCTGGGGCTGTACATAAGGGACATTTGTTGGTAGGGTAAAAATAATTGAGTTGTCCGAAATTAGGCCACGCTGAAAATAAACATTAACGCCGTTTATCAACAATTTGGTAGCGCTGCCCAGGTTAGTTCCGTTCACCACGTAAAGATTCCCCAAATTACCGGTAACGGTTGTTGAGTCAAATGCGGCAATTGTTCTATGTTGGGTATTGGTATCAAGAGTAGTAGTTACAATACCCGACGAACTATAGATAGTTGTAGGTTGTATAACAGTATCCGCTATGGTTTTAGTTACGGTTTTCACAGAAATGATTGTTGGGGCTCCGGTACCTGGTATAAACCCCAGGCTGTCATACTTTTTACAGGATGCCATACCGAATATTACCAACACGGGTAATATCCAGTAATAAATTTTTGAATGTTGAATTTCCTTTTTCATATAAAATGTTTTTTAATTTTTGAATGTATAAGCCACCGGCGCTTTTACCAGGTTTGGATCGATAGATGATTCAGTAACCGGCACAGGGAAGAAAAAGTTTGCATCGGTCGGGGTAAGCTTGCTGGAATAAATTACGGGCGGTGGGTTAGAATTGGCCGCGCCGCTGTAAGTACCCCTTTCCTGCTGGCTGATTACCCCTATGGCTATTGGATGATGTGTCGGGTTTGTTGCCGATCCTGCAGGTTGAAAGCCATCTAAACGGCAAAGATCAAACCAATAATCTTGTTCAAGGGCAAACTCCAGGCGCCTTTCCAGCATCAGTTGCTGGTAAGTGAAGGATGTAACGGCTGGTACACCAACTCTTAGCCTAACCGCGTTAAAGTTGGCCAAAGCCTCGGCATTTGATGTTGATGCCGTAAGCGGAATTCCGGTTCCTGGAGTTACACCTGCCGACTGGCCCAGAATTGCTTCAGCATCGATCAGCAGAACATCAGAATATCGTTGGATATAGGTATTGTTGCCTGATGCCTGTGCTGCGCTTTTACCCCCGTTATCAGCCGGTGTGCCCACCACATATTTTTTTGCTGCGGCATTTTCGTTTTGTGCACTTCCGTTTAAAGGGAAAGTATAGCCTCCGGATGCTGCATCCAGGTCGGGATAATGGCTTCCCGGAATCATAATTGTTGAATGCCTGCGAATTGTGTCGCTGCCTTCGGCTTTAAAAGCATTTTGCAGGTCTATTGTGGGCCCGATTTCGGCATAGCCATCCCCCGTCCCGGTAATAGTACTGTTATAAGCAAAGGATGCCTGTATGGAGTTACCATAGTCATAACCTCCGTTATATATCCATTGCATCGCAAGTATGCTTTCTTTATTGTTGTTAAAAGCAGTTTGGAATAAATTTTCATAAACCGGCAAAAGTGAAAATTCGCCGCTGTTGATCACCTTTTCTGCTTCTTTTTGCGCATTAACATAATCTTGCATGTAAAGATAAACTTTCGCCAGCATTGCCGATGCCGAACCGCTATCGCCGTGCCCGGTATTTGCAGTACCTACTGAGCAGTTAGCTTCTGCAAACTTCAGGTCCTTAACTATTAAAGTGTAAACATCAGCTATAGGGTTAGTTGGCACTGTTTGGAAATTGGCGATATCATTGAGCGGATTTTCAACTATCGGCACATTACCAAAAACACGTACCAGGTAAAAATAGGCTACGCCGCGCATTAAATGAGCTTCTCCTAATGCGTTATTTACTGTTGGCTGCGGCACACCGGAAATTGTTCCCGGCATATTATTAATTAATGCATTACATTGCGCCACAACTGTGAATGGCGAATCCCATGCGGCAAGGATCTCGGGGTTGCCGTTTGGCGCCGACCAATTGAAGAAGGCGTTAACATCCGATGAATAGGTAAACGCGTTACCACTTGACAATTCAGTGATAGACCAGCCAACTTTATTGTTCCAGCCAAACCATGGCGATCCGTATAAGCCATTTGTAGCCGCCTGTACCTGGCTTGTTGTCTGGTAATAATTACCTACCGTAACACCGGCTTCCGGCGGGCGATTGAAAAATTCCTTTTTGCAACCGGCGGCCAGTAAACTTGCTGCAACCGCCATGCCTGTAATATATTTTATATGTCTTTTCATATCAAACTTCTTTAAAAAATTTAAAACTGTGCATTAACCCCTAATGTAAAAACACGTGGTGTCGGATATCTTCCATTATCAATATTCATTAAAAGTGGGTTTTGGTTAAACGAACCCACTTCAGGGTCAAGACCGGGATACTTGGTAATGACAAATAAATTTTGGCCGCTTACATATACCTTTAAATTGCTCATCGCTATATATTTTGCCCAACGTGAAGGCAAATTGTACCCTAAACGTACGTTTTGCAAACGCAGATAGGATGCGCTTTCCAAAAACCTGTCTGACATAACCAGGTTAGGATTGCTCAGCCCGCCGCGCGGCGCAGGAATATTTGAATTTGGATTGCTTGGTGTCCAGAAGTTTGCAGTCGATGCCAATTGGTTTGTATACAAACCAGATAAGCCGGCTGTTTCATATTCAAGCGCATCAAGGATCTTGCCCCCGTATGAGCCATAAAAGAATACATTCAGATCAAAATCCTTGTAACTGAAGTTGTTGGTAAAACCATAAGTGAAATCAGGGTTAGGGTTCCCGATAGCCACCTGGTCATTTTCATCAACCTTACCATCATGGTTGGTATCTTTATATTGCAAATCTCCCAGCCATATAGTATTGCCCTGTTGATTGCTAACCACCTGCGGTGAGGTGCCTGTAACGTTTTGCGGGTGGGTAGCCAGGTAGGCCAATTGCGCTTGTGTTTTTACAACACCCTGTACCTCGTATCCGTAAAATTCGCCAACGGGCTGGCCAACTACTGTCCTGGTTACTGGTAAGTCTACATAAGCGGTACCTATGGTTTCATTAAGAGCCGGGGCGCCACTCAATGATGTTACTATATTTGTATAGTGTGAAAACGTTAATGTGGTACTCCATTTAAAATCTTTGTTTTGGATATTCCTGCTGTTAATGGTAAATTCAAAGCCTTTATTTTCAATGTTACCGGCATTCACCTCAGGAGGGGCAATGCCTGCGGGATTATCGCCATATTCATTAGGCCCGCCCAAAAGAAAATTCGGCAAAGGCTGCGGGAACAGGAAGTTTTTATTTGTTTTGTCGTAAGCATCAAAAGTTACATCGATACGGTTAAGCAGGGTAAAATCAATACCCAGGTTTTTTTGGATAGAGGTTTGCCAGGTAAGGTTTGGATTAGCAACATTATTGATAATAAAGCCTGTACCAAACGCCGTAGCTACCCCTTTAAGCGATGCACCGTACACATATTGGCCTACATTGGAGTTACCTGTTGTACCGTAGCCTAACCTGATCTTAATATTATCTGCAAAGCTTTTTATACCAGCCATAAATGATTCCTCAGATAACCGCCATGATACAGCTACGCCTGGAAAATAACCAATTTGCTTATTTGGATTAGGGTTAAAATTTGAGCTTTGATCACTTCGTATATTGGCAGTAATACTGTATTTATTAGCATAGGTATAAATAACCCGGGCAAGGTACGATTGCATTACTGCGTCACCTTCTTGTTCACCAACTGTAGCACCGACAGCGTTGGCGAGCGCTATGCTCTGTACATTATTACCGGCCGGAAAGCCCGTTCCGGAAAGCGGGATATAGTCGTAGTTTGATTCCCAAACTTCACGGCCTGCTAAAGCACTTAGATTGCTTTTTCCCCAGGTGTGCGAATAGTTAAGATATTCCTTCCAGCTCCAATAAGTGCTGTTTGTAATTGCCCGGTTTAGTGTGGCAGTAGCATTTCCAAAAGCTGCCCCGCTGCCGGTTGCACCATATGAATAAGTTGGATTAAAGGTTTGGCCGTTGGCCCAGTTAAAATCCCCGTCGATTTCGGAGTGCAGGGACAGATCTTTGAAAAACTTTATATCGGCGTACATATTACCATTTACTTCGCTCCTGGTTGTAGTATTGGAAATGCTGAGCGCCTGTTGAACAGGGTTTGGGCCACCCTCAATAGTACCGTTAACTACGGGAGGACCAGCAAATGATCCATCGGCGTTATAAACCGCCGCGTCAGGTGCGGCTAACAGGGCATTATAAATAATGCCGGTGTTACTGCCAAGGCCAACATTCTGATTACTTCGGCTGGCGCCAAAAACGGTACCAAATTTTAACCAGTCCTTCGCCTGCGAGTTAACCACGCCGCGTATTGAATAGCGATCGAAATTATAGCCTAAAATCGTACCGTTCTGGTTTAAATAGCCCGCCGAGATATTATAATCGGATTTATCAGTGCCACCCGATACGGCAAGAGAATGGCTTTGCTCAAGTGCATTCCTAAAAATAGCATCCTGCCAGTTGGTGCCAGGCCCTAAGATGCTTGGGTTTGAAAACTCAGACCTGGGCGTTTCGCCAAAAGCAAGCGCAAGCCTGTTTTCCAAAACTGCGTATTGCTGCAGATCGTCCATTTTTAAAAATTTACCTTGCTCCTGCTGGCCCACAAATCCGTCATAAGTTACCTTTGCAGTTCCGGCTTTTCCACGTTTCGTGGTAATAATTATAACGCCGTATGCGCCCCTGCTGCCATAAATGGCAGTTGCCGAAGCATCCTTTAATATGTCTATTGATTCTATGTCATTCGGATTAAGCATTGCAAGGGGGCTTACCGAAGTTTCCATATTGCTTGATCCGGGGCTGTTTAATTGAGCGCCGCCGCTGTAACCGTTAGGCGCATTACCGCTTAGTTCCACACCATCAATAACATACAAAGGTTCGCTGTTCCCGAAATTGGTTATACCGCGTATGTGTACAGAGGTAGCGCTGCCCGGTTCGCCGGAGTTAAGCGTAACCGAAACACCTGCAGCTTTACCCTGCAGCATTTGGTCAACGCTTGGCTGCGGGATATCCTGGATGTCTTTAGCGCTAACAGAAGATATGGCGCCATTAACATCACCTCTTTTTTGTACACCGTAACCTATAACTACCACATCAGTTAATGCTGTTGACGATAGTTCGAGTGCAACATTAATTGTTGTTTTAGTACCTATTAAAACTTCCTTTGTGTCCATACCAATAAAAGTAAAGACGAGTGTTTTACCGTTAGCGGGTACTTCGATGCTGTACCTGCCGTTTACGTCGGTAGTGGTCCTTACCGGGGCACCTTTTACAGAAACTGTAGCGCCCGGTAGTGTGACACCTTTGTCGTCAGTAACTGTACCTTTGATCACTGTTCCCGGAGTTTGTGCCATTACCGTTGTGCACATTACCAGGGATAAAAACAGCAATACCATTCGTAGAATTTTTCCCATAATGATTTGTTAGTTGATGATTGATTTATATTAGTTTTTGGTTGATACTATTTTATTATTGAGTTACGCACTAAACCGGGTTAAATCCCCCATAGTTTTCACTTTTAGTTTGACGGTTTATTCCATTTTTTAATAAATCTTGTACACGAAATGGCCAAGTGTATTGGCAGTCAGCGTGTCGCGTTGGCCCGGTTGTTAAGAAATTTATAATTGGTGAATAACTCGCAATAAAAGTAAAAATAAAAATCACTAATGCAATCGATTGCGAAATATTTTCCGTGTATTTTAAAAAAATGCGATGAAATCAAAAATTGATAAATTCTTTTTTAAATCACATTAGCAGCTACAATTATTGTAAATTTCAACATTTTACCTTGATATTATGGCTATTTCAAGCCATAGCCGAGATAGAAATGTTACGACACCTCATAATTTAAAATTTAGTTTAATCGATAAAATACTTTTCCTACGCTGTTTTTTATAAAATATTCCGCGCACATACACAATAAACTAACAATCGATTGCTTAATTTTAACAAGCGATGCGTAGTTTCATTTCATCTCTTAATTCATCATTTTACCTTCTTAATTTTAAGTCGCTACCTCAATAACATAATGATAAAGAAAAGCTAAGGTCTTTAACCCTCTGCTTTGTAACTATTAAGATTAAGAAGTACTAAACTGTCCTCTTTTACTTCCACTAAAATCTGCAAACGAACTTACTTAGGTCTATTTTTAAACAATCGAAAAGATTCGGCTGCCGCATATTCATTATACTGATGGTAAAATTATATGCTATTTAGAGCCCGGTTGTGGATAAATAGGGGCACAAATGTCAACCCTGTTTAAATATTTGTTTAACAGACAGTTAAATAATTTCATAGCACGGATAACGGCGCGAAACCTATCAAATATTGACAAATGTGCCCCTATTGCAATGTGTAAATACTTTTTAAAGTGAGATTATAGTACTAAAGGGTAATTATTGAATTAGTGAGTTGGTGAATTATTGAATTAATGATTTAGTGAATTGATAAGTTAGTGAATCAAGGTTGATGGGATAATAAATGCGGCTGTTGACGATTTGTGTGGTAAGCCTTTTTTAAATTGCTTTTTTGATGAACCGACTTCAACACTTTTGGTTGAAATTATTAGTTTACCGTCACAATTCAATGCCAGTCAGCGGCAGGTAGGTGTGCCACCTCTTTGCGGGCCTGGCACACATCATCGCCGGACTAAAAAATATTAACATCTGTTTATCAATACTTTAACTGCCAGACGTCCCCCGCGCATACAAATTTATTATTGCTTAAAACACAGGCCTTTTTTTCACTAAAATCCATCATTTTTGGGGTTATTTAGCGTTAAAAACTGCTTTTTATTGTAAATTTTGATGCAAATCTATTGCTGTGCCAGGTGTGCCAAGCGTGCCAACCCACCTGGCACGGCACAGCGGCGAAATTGGCTGTTGATGTAGAATTTAAGTCCTGAAGGGACGTAATCTCACAACGATGGGTAAAGCCCATCGGAGGAGAATAAAGTTAATCAGAAACTAACTCCTCATTCATGCTTTCTAAATACTTTGAGGGAATGGTATTATATTCGGCTTTAAATGACTTTACGAAATATTTCTGGCTCTTAAAGCCAACTTTATGGCAAATCTGAGATATGGTTAAATGCCCGGTTTCTAATAGCTGCGCCGCCCTTTTTAACCGCATCGACCGTACCAGTTCATTTGGGGTTTTACCGGTCATTGAAAGTATCTTTTTATATAGCGTATAGCGGCTCACAAATACTTCGCTGCTTAACTCTTCTACCGAGAAATTAGGATTTGAAATATTGTTATCTATTAAAAGCAAAACCTTTTTTATAAAAAGCTCATCTGGTGATTCGACAATCATTTCGGTCGGATTAGCTTCCACCTGTTTTTTGTATGTTTTACGCATATACTCCTGCTGGCTTAATATATTTTTTATCTTTGATTGCAGTATCTCGAAATTAAATGGTTTGGTCATGTAATCAGTGGCGCCGGTTTCCAAACCTTTTAATTGCTGGTCTTCGCCCACCAATGCAGTTAATAATATTACAGGGATATGCGAGGTGCGTTTATCACCTTTCAGTTTCAGGCAAAGGTCAATGCCGTTCATTTCGGGCATGCTAATATCACTCACAATTAAATTGGGGTGCAGGGCCAGCGCCTTTTGCCATCCTTTTTTGCCATTTTCGGCCTCTATGATATTAAAAACCGCTTTCAGGTTGTCTTTAATATAAAACCTGAAATCGTCGTTATCTTCAACCAGCAACACTGTCGGCTTCTTTCCATCCCTGTTTTCTTTATGGTACCCATTTTTTTGTAATTCGGTTTCGGCTATTTCTGCATGATCTAACAGCAAAGGGGCATCTGTAGCAATATTTTTATCCAACTGCTTAACCGGCAATAAAACGGTGAAACAGCTGCCTTCATTAAATTCACTTTCAACAAAAATCTCGCCGCCATGAAGTTTAACAAATTCCTTGGTAATTGATAAGCCAATACCGCTGCCCTGGTTAAGCATGGAGCCAGGGATATCATTTTGAAAAAACGGCTCAAATATTTTATCAAGTTTATCCGGGGCAATACCAATACCGGTATCAATCACCCTGATCTCCAGTTGTTTAATATCTGATTGTTTTTTATCCATTAAATTAAGCAACACGCTTACCTGGCCGCCCGCATGTGTGAATTTATAAGCGTTTGAAAGTAAATTAAACAGTATCCTCTCAATTTTATCAAGATCAAAACTTGTATAAAAAGTTTCGGTTTCCGAATCGAAAATAAATTTGATATCTTTTTGATCTGCTACATCAGTAAAGGCATAGGCCAAATCTTTTATAAAACTGATGATATCACCTCTTTTTTCATGCAGTTTTAATTCCTGGTACTCCATTTTTCTGAAATCGAGCAATTGGTTAACCAGGTTTAATAAGCGTTTTGCATTTCTATTTATCAGCAGCAACTGTCGTTGTATTTCAGGTTCGGCTATTTGTTTCAGGATTTTATCAACAGGGGCCATTATAAGGGAAAGCGGCGTCCTGAACTCATGGCTGACGTTGGTGAAGAATTTAATCTTCATTAAATCAAGCTCATGCATGCGCTGGGCCTCTTCGCGCTCTTTTTCGAGCGAGAATTGCGACCGTATTTTTTCTATGCCCCTTCTGCGAAAGTAAAGCAAAACGGCCAAAATTAATAATGCGTATAATATATATGCCCAGGTTGTTTTCCAAAACGGCGGGAGGATGTTGATATTCAGCGTCAGCTCTTTATTTTTCCACTTGTCGTTACATGTAGCCCGTACTTTAAAAACATAATTACCCGGGTCAAGATTGGTATAGGTGGCTTTCCTGATTTTGTTGTCGGCAGTAATCCAGCCTTTATCAAAAGGCTCCATCATGTACTGATATTTTACCTTATCAGGATTGAAATAATTTAACGCTGCAAATTCTATAGAAAAAACATTATCATTATATTTCAGTTTTAATGATTTTAAGCCGGTTATTGATTCATTCAATATTACCCTTCCATTCACTTTTTCACCGACATTAATACTCTCGTTAAATACCTGGAGATCTGTAAATACTAAGTTTGGCGCATTTTTATTGGTACGGATATTATTAGGCTTAAAAAGATTAAAACCGTTGCCCCCGCCAAATATCAGCTCACCTTCCTTTGTTTTAAATGATGAATTTTCGGTGAACTCACGCCCTTGAAGGCCTTCGGTCTCGTTATAATTTATAAAATGAATTTTTATCCCGTTCGGGTAATAACGGTCAATAACAATATCTGAGAGCCCGTTGGGCGTACTTACCCAAACATTGCGGTCATCGTACTCCTGCATGTCTATAACGCCGTTATCAGGCAGGCCGTCCTGCTTGGTTAAGTTGGTAAATTTGCTGGTTTTGTAGTCAAAAATACTGAGTCCTCCGCGTGTGCTTACCCATATCAGGCCAGCACTGTCTTCCATCACATTGTTGGTATTATTATTAATAAGGCTGTTAGGGTTTTTGTCATCGTGGATATAGTGTATGAATTGGCGGGTCTTTTTCATGAGCACATCCACGCCGTACGATGTTACCACCCATATATTTTTGCGCCTGTCTTCTAATATTTTACTTACATAGTTGGAGTGTATGGCATTTTCGCGTGAATTATATACGTAATGCGAAAAAGTTTGCGTTTTGCTATCAAATACGTTGAAGCCGGCTGATAACGTACCAACTAATAAATGGTGTTCAACATCTTCGGTAATAGCGCACACCCTGTCTTCGGATATACTGCCGGGGTTGGCATCATTGTGCTTGTAATGGGTAAACGTTTTGCCGTCAAAACAATCCAGGCCGCCAAAATAAGTACCTATCCACAATTTTTGATCGTGGGCCATGTACAGGTAAACCACCACATTATTTGTAAGGCTGTTTGTATTGCCTGCATCATGCAAATAGTCTTTAAATGTGCCTTTTTTACGGTCGAAATAAATAAGGCCGCCGCCATTAGTGCCAATCCACAGGTTTCCTAGCTGGTCTTCGGCAAAACTATTAATATCGCTAAAGCTTAAACTGTGCGGGTCAGAAACCGGGTCGGCCAGGTGATGCGTGTACAGCGGAAATTTAATAATGCTTTCATGATAATAACCCACGCCCTTTTTATACGAGCCAACCCATATAATATCTGTATTGTCCTTATATAATAGGGTAATGCTATTTTGCCCGATAGTTTTACTATCGTCCTCTCGATTCAGCAGGTATTGAATTTTAAAATTATGCTTGTTTAACAGGTTAACGCCGCCATGGTCAGTAGCTATCCAAACCCGTTGCTTATCATCCTGTATAACGCTCGATACTACATCGGTATTTAAATGCTCCTGGTCGTTCCCTTTATCAATGTGTTTAAAGATGCCCTTACTTACATTCACATAGTAAACGCCTGCCGAATAGGTAGGCACAAATGCCCATATATCATCCTGGTTATCGATAAATATTTGGTATGATGCATTTAGCCCGACAGGCAGCTTATTGAATATCCGGGAACGGTAATTAACCCGGTAATTTTTAGGATCAAGCCGTTCAAGTATACCGTCGCGGTATGTAAGCCACAGATTTCCTTTTGAATCTTGGGCCAGGTCTGAAACAGTATTCAAACATATAGAAGTAGTATCAACAGCAGAATGGGTTAAATGGGTGGTTTTGCCCGTTTGCGGATTGTACTTATAAATACCAAGTGTCCGGTGCAGGAACCAAAAATCGCCTTCCCGATCTTTTTTAATAGCTGCAATAAACATGTCGGGGATGGCGATTGAATGAAGATAACCAGTAATATCGTGCCCAAACTTTTCGGTAGCCGGATCGTAAATATCAAACCCATTACGGGTTTCTATCCAAAGCTTATTGTCCGGGCCTTCGCTTATGCTTACAATATAATCATCATCTAATGTAGTTGTATCGCTTACAGCATGTCTAAATATTTTAAATTTATAGCCATCGTACCTATTTAGCCCGGATAATGTGCCAAACCACATAAAACCCTGGCTATCTTTGAAAATGCATGTGACGTTGTTATGCGATAAACCATTATTAATATCCAGGTGCGAAAATTGAAACTGGTTATTTTGCGCTTTCAAAAAAGCGGTTGTAAACAGCATAAAAAGGCATAATAGTAAAATTTTACATTTCATGGATGTATTTTTCAAGCCGATAACCAATATTTTAAATGATTACACTTAGGTTTGCACAGCAGTAACTTTATTACAAGTTCAAATTTAACAGAATATAGGCTGGATTTATTTATGCTAAAATACAATTAATGTTTTTTCAAATTACGCTCTTTATTAATAGGAGAAGCACGGCAAACACACCTTATTAGTATATTTTTAATAAGGTATCCGGGAAATAATTGATCGGCTATCAAAATTAAAATGATTAAGAAGTACGGTGTAATATTATTTTTACATTTCTTGATTTAAAATTAACCTGCTTTATGGCAATAATCTGCCTTAAATTAATAAAAATCAGTAAAATACATTTTTAATTTATAATACTTTTATTTCAATTAATATAAAGGTTTTTAAGGTTTATAAATTGGTTTAAAAAGTTTTCAGTTTTTCTGTTTTAACAAATAGTTCAATACCCCCTGGTTTAGTAAACATCTTATCAAGTTGTTTGTAGTAAACAAATCGTTATGTCATATATGCACTACCTTTGTTGTAATTAATGGATACAGTAAGCAATACACCCACGCCCGCACAAAAAAAAGGCAATACATTCCGGCAGCGCCTTGGCGTTTTTTTTACAGATATTTATAAGATCCACCTATTTATCCTTCGCTTTTTCAGGGAAGCCTTTGTGCCGCCTTTTGAATTTAAAGAATTAGTACGTCAATGTTATGAAGTAGGTGTACGCTCATTTACCTTAATATCGGTAACTGGTTTTATAGTAGGGTTTATATTTACCAAGCAATCGCGCCCCTCACTTGCAAGCTTTGGTGCAAACTCATGGCTGCCGTCGTTAGTGTCCATTGCAATCATGCGTGCGCTGGCGCCCCTGGTTACAGCGCTCATAGCTTCAGGCAAAGTTGGGTCAAGTATTGGCGCTGAGTTAGGCTCAATGAGGGTTACAGAGCAAATTGATGCGATGGAGGTATCGGGGACAAATCCATTTAAATTTTTGGTATGTACCCGTGTGCTGGCAACAACTTTAACCATACCCATTTTAGCCACTTATACCGCATTTATAGGTTTGTTGGGAGGTTACTTAAATGTAAGTGTTAATGAAGGTATCAGCTATACTGCTTTTGTCGAGCAGTTTTTTCAGCCTCTTATGTTCCTTGATTTTACGGCCTCATTAATTAAATCAATAGTATTTGGTTTTACTATTGGCATTGTTGGCTGCTACCAGGGTTATTATTCAAGCGAGGGCACCGAGGGTGTTGGCAAGGCCGCAAATGGCGCTGTGGTAACTGCAATGTTTTTGGTGTTTATTGAAGAAATTATTATTGTGCAAATTACAAGCAATTTTCGCTGATCATTCGGCTATTATGGAAAAAGCAAAAGCAAATATTGACTATAATAATACCGTGATCAAGTTAAGAGGGGTTGCAAAATCCTTCGAAGACTATGCAGTACTGCGTGGCATTGACCTTGACCTGTTCCAGGGCGAAAACCTTGTGGTACTGGGCAGATCAGGCTCTGGTAAATCTGTACTTATAAAACTTATATCCGGGCTTTTAAAACCTGATAAGGGAACAATTGAAGTATTGGGCAATGACGTGTGTTGTTTGAGTGATAAGCAATTACGTGAACTGCGCATAAGGATAGGGTTTTCGTTTCAAAACAGCGCTTTGTATGACAGTATGACGGTTCGTAAAAACCTGGAATTTCCGCTGGTGCGTAACCGGACAAATATCACCCGTAAGGAGATCGATAAAGAAGTTGAAGAGGTACTTGAGGCGGTAGGCCTCTCGCAAACTATAAACCAGATGCCTGTCGAGCTTTCAGGCGGACAGCGGAAGCGGATAGGCATAGCGCGCACTCTTATTTTAAACCCCGAGATCATGCTTTATGATGAGCCCACAGCAGGCCTCGATCCTATTACCTGTATTGAAATTAATGAACTGATAAACAAGGTACAGCAGCAATATAATACTTCATCCATTATTATTACACATGACCTAACCTGCGCCAAATCAACCGGCGACCGTATAGCTATGCTGATTGACGGGCAATTTCAACGTATTGGCACATTTGAAGAAGTATTTCATACTAATGACAATCGCATAAAACCTTTTTTTGATTATAACTTTACACAATAGACATTATGGCTACGGCAGAAAACAGAAAAGCAATAATAGTGGGCGTATTTTTATCGCTGGGCCTCGTGATATTTATACTCGGCGTTTTCACGCTTGGCGGCCAGCAAAAGAGTTTTGATAAGAGCATCCATATCAGCTCGGTGTTTGATGACGTTGCCGGGCTAAAAAAGGGCAACGACATTTGGTTCTCGGGCGTTAAAGTCGGCACTATCAGCAGCATCAAATTTGTAGGCATATCCCAGGTTAACGTACTTATGAAAGTTGACCAAAATACCCAGCAATATATTCACCGAAATTCAGGCGTACGCATAAGTTCAGACGGCCTGATAGGCAACAAGATCATTGTTATTGATGGCGGAAGCCCCCAGGCGCCTGTTGTACAGGATGGCGATGTTTTACAAGCCGAAAAACTGCTTTCTACCGATGATATGCTAAAAACCCTGCAGCAAAATAACCAGAACCTGCTTGCTATTACTACTGATTTTAAATTATTAAGCCATAAAATATTGCAGGGAAAAGGCACTGTCGGCGCGTTGCTGGCAGATAGCACTATGGGCGTTCAGTTACGTAATTCTATGCGTAACCTGGAGGCTGCCACAGCAAGCGCAGCCCGTTTGGCCACACAGCTTAACCAGTTTAGTAATAAAATGAATACCAAAGGCGGCTTAGCCGATAAACTGCTGACCGATACCGCAACATTTAACCGGATAAAGGGCGCCGTTACCCAATTACAGCAAGCCGCAGCCAACGCTGCAGTGCTGACAAACAACCTTAACAAGGCCAGCAACAAACTAAACAGCACTGATAATACTTTAGGTGTATTATTAAACGATCCAAAAGGCGCCGCACAGGTACAATCAACCCTTAATAACCTGCAGCAAAGCTCCATAAAATTGAACGAGGACCTGGAAGCAGCCCAAAGCAACTTTTTACTAAAGGGCTTTTTTAAGAAAAAAGCGAAGGCAAAAGCGGATAGTTTGAAGGGGAAATAGTTTGGTCCGGAAGTCGGTAAGTCCGGAAGTCCGAAAGAAGCCTCAATATGTTCATTCCTGTTGGGGCAACATTACAACTTTTCAACATTACAACTTTTCAACATTACAACGTTCCAACATCCTCCTCACTCCTTCTTAAATATCTGGCCTGCTTTGCGCTGGTCGGGAGAAAGGGTGAGCCATGTTTTATAGGAGGTGTTAAGGTAAGTTAACAGGTTAAAATCCTTACTGTTATAAGTTTTTACTTCGGGTGTATATAAAAGTAAAAAATTGTCAAGGTCGGCCCCCGTTAGAGGCAAATAATGACTGATGTTATCAGCGGTAAATATGGTGCTGATCTCTTCGCTGAGAATACGCTGATGCTCCTTTTCCTCGGCTTTCTTATTTTTATTCTCATCCCCTTTAAAATAATGCATCCTTAAAATAATGCCGCCATCAAATTGTTTTTCCTTATTCCGGTGGTAAACAATGGTTTGCCCATGAAATTGCGGATCAATGTATTGCATATTTTTATTAGCTGCGGACGACCGGCCGCTGGAATCTGTAATAGTAACCTGGTTAAGCATGGTTTTCGCAGGCTCTAAAAATATTTCCCGGTCATGCATATCGGTAAGCAACACTGTATCGGTCTGGTAGGCAAAGGCTTTTAAAACCAGTATATCGCCTGCTTTGGCGGCAATGCTAAACCTGCCTGCCTCATCAGTAATCGACTTTAGCTTGTTGCTTAAATTTTGAACAATTACGCCACGCAGGGTGATCCGGGTTTTATTTTCGAATACACGGCCGTTAAAAACAGTTTGGGCGCGTAAAGTAATCGCACAAAAAACACAACAAAAAGTAACCAGTATAAAACGAAGCATTGGGTAAATATAAATGAAGCCCGGTAAATGTAAAAAGTTATAACATTTTTTAACGTTTGGGTGGAGGCCAGACCTATTTGTCATTTCGAACAAAGTGAGAAAACTATACACTTGCCATTCCGTCATGATAGGCGGAAATGCTTGTGTATAGGTTTCTCCTTCCCGAAATAAATTCGGGACAGGCGTTCCTCGTCGAAATGACAGAATAATGGGTAAATAGTATTACCGGCTTTTTACAAACTTGTTAATCTCAATACTTTAACCGAATACGGTTCCATACTAATTTTAAAGGTTTTCCCGCTTACCTTGATAGTTGTTTGGACCGGGCTAACCGCAGTAGGGTTGGCCAAAGAATTTTCAGCATCCTTATTATCGTTGCTTATTGTTGTAACGCTTACCTGTTTTTGATAGCGCCCCGATCCGGTAATATGGAAACTTGTATTTTGGGTGGACGCATTAGTGTTAACAAATTTAATAATAAGCTGGTGCAAGTTTTTATCAATACAAGCAGTCGCGTAACACCCGTTTTGCCCTTCAACTGCCCCGCCATTTAATAAAAGCGGCACTACATCCGTACCTTTATTTAATGAAAAAAGCTGCTGCACATAATAATCAGGGGTGCCGTATGATTGCAAGTTATCAAACCAGATAAGGTCGGGCTTCCATTGCCAGGCGTCCACATGGGCAAACAGGGGTGCATACGAGGCCATATTCACTACATCTGCGTTTCTTTCCAGCCCAGTCATAAAAGCAGCTTCCGATAAGGCACATTCCCAGTTATTTTTGTTATCGGGACTGGTTGTGCCTACGCTTTGTGCAGCATATTCTCCAGCAAAAATTTTGGGGCCGTTGCGTTCGTAATGGTCATACCTGCCTGCATTTTCTAAAAACCATTTTGGCGATTTGTAATAATGTTCATCTAAAATATCGGCTTTTAAATCCCTGAATGTTTTATTTAATCCGTCGAATATTTCGCCGTCGGGAAGCGGCCCTAAGCTGGATACCAGTTTAATATCCGGGTATTTATCTTTTATGGCTGGGCTGGAAAGAAACGCAGATGTATTTATCTTTTATGGCTTTAGTAAATAATTTCCAGCGTTCAATATACTGCGGGCCCCATTGTTCATTTCCAACGCCTATCATTTTCAAATTAAAAGGGGCAGGGTGACCAAGGTCAGCGCGGAGTTTGCCCCATTTAGTATCTAACCCGCCGTTGGCAAATTCTATAAGGTCGAGTGCGTCCTGTATATAGGGATCAAGCTGATCTAATGGCACTACTTCACCTGTATTAAACTCGCAGGCCATTCCGCAATTCAAAATAGGTAATGGGGATGCGCCGATATCTTCGGCGGTTAAAAAATATTCCATAAAGCCCAATCCAAAGCTCTGGTAATAATCAGGCATAAAACGGCCCTGTATTTCCTGGTTCCACCGGCTGATTATGGTTTTACGGTTATCAATTGCGCCGAGCGTTTTTTTTCCATTGGTAACGGTTGGCCAAATCCCGCCCTTCTACTATACAGCCTCCGGGGAACCGTAAAAAACCGGGCTTTAAATCGGCCAGCTTTTGCACAAGGTCTGCGCGTAAACCTCCCGGCCGGTTTTTCCACGTATGCTCCGGAAATAAACTGATCATATCTATATCAACAGACCCTTTACCGCTAACCCATATATATAGTTGGGCCTTGTTCGCGGTAGCCGTCGCCTTAAACGAAGCGACGTATCTTTTCCAGTCTTTATCAACGGGCGTTAGTTCGGTTTTACCTATAACATTTCCACCTGCATCATGCAACTCTATATCAAGATTGATAGCGCTTTGTTCGCCATTACGGGCCAATATCGAAAAGTTATAAGTTTCAT
>Ga0207043_1053_pt1 | contig 17014 bp, 18 predicted proteins | sample Alteio_BWMinCont_71_FD_153304 | JGI IMG/M metagenome (GOLD analysis project Ga0207043, IMG submission 153304) | Enriched cells from forest soil in Barre Woods Harvard Forest LTER site, Petersham, Massachusetts, United States -... | ecosystem: Environmental > Terrestrial > Soil > Temperate forest >... | reverse complement strand
CCTAAGAATAAAAAAACATTATGAATATAAGTAATTTAAGTCCTTCATTCTATTTTCAAAACATTATTCTCCCTTCATTGTTTCCAAAAACATTAGAGTTAACCCCCGCTGCAGCTTTAGCTTTAGCAACATTTTCTCGGCTCAAGGTTCCACAAGTAAGCCAGAGCGTTTTGCACAACATTCACCAACCCATCGCTCCCACTCTTTTCCCCGATCATTTAACACTAACTCCTGCAACTGCCGCGGCCTTGGCTGAATTCTCGAAGTCCAGTTTATCTAAAGTAAAAAATGAAAAACCGCAAGAAACAATCCTTGTAGAAGATATCTTGACAGATGAGAAAATTGAATGCGTGAAAATGGAATTGGAGGACGGCACATTTACCTATGCAAGAGAGCTGGCTCCAGTAATCACAGCAATCCTGAACTCAGAAACTGCCTACAGTTTATTAAAACAAGCCTTGAAAGATGGTCCATTGACGTTTTTAGACACGGATTCTCAAACAGCGCCAAGAGGAGGAATCTTCATACCTGAACGTCGATATATTTATATAGATCGGACTGAAAGTGCAAATCGACGACTCGGACACACTCTTTTTGAAATATGCGACGCTTTAAGTCATGAGCTAACAAAAGACCTTAGAAGAAAAGCGTTGTCGGGAGATGTGCCGAAGGAAACCTATGTGCAGACATGGGAAAAAGCGCAATATCAATCTCTTAAAACATTTACCAAAACGATTTCCTCCATTATCGACAAAGACTATTGGTCCGAGGAGACAAATTTAAACTTCCCCAACGAATTTGCAGATTTTTCTGATTGGCCAACTTTTTGGAAATCGATCAGAAGTACAAAGCACGCCATCCATTATCGGCTGGATTGGAAGAAAAAATACAAAAAAATTTACTGCGGAAAGCATCCTGGTAAAAATGATTGTCGGGAAGGGCAGAAAGTACGTCCTTAGCAAAGTATCACTTGTCAATAATCCCCTCATTCGTTAATGTAGGGGTATGAAACATCTACAGGCTTTTGCTCATCTTTCGTCCTCTTCCCGTTCCTCCGCCTTGGTGCGGTAACCTCTATTCTTTTTATTACTATACATTTTCCCCTCCTCAAAACTAAAAAATAAGAGAGCTATTTATGGATATTTTTACGTACTTGTTTCATGCCAATCATTTGTTCACACTGTTCATCGTCTTTCCGGCGGTCATTATCATCGGCTTGTATCTAACGCTACAACTCCGCTTTGTTCAGTTAACCCACTTAAAAAAAAGCTTTCATTGCTTCACAAAAAGCAATACATCTAGTGATGGCAATATTAGCCGCTTTCGAGCAATCTGCTCTGTTCTTGCCGGCAACCTTGGTACCGGAAATATTTCCGGAATGGCAGTTGCCATTGCCACAGGAGGACCAGGAGCCCTTGTCTGGATGTGGATCATGGTTTTCTTTGGCTCTGTCATTCAATTCGTCAGTTGCGTCCTTGGAGTCTCATACAGAAAAAAAACAGACGCTGGTGAATATGTGGGCGGGCCCATGTACTACCTTGAACACGGGCTTGGATACAGAAAAACGGCCGTTTTATTTGCTGCTTTGGCAATATTTGGAGCGATCACGATTGGAAATCTTGCCCAAATTAATTCTGTTGTTCTCCCCCTTGAAAAGCTTGGTCTGCATCCTTTCCACTGTAGCCTGGTCATTGCTGCAGCTCTTATTCTTACAGTTTTCGGAGGTATTCAGCGTATTTCCAATTTTGCCTCCTATATTATTCCACTCAAGGCATTCCTCTATCTAGGAACAGCAATTGTGATTATCATCACACACTATGAGGCACTCATTCCCGCATTGAAGCTGATGCTACAGCAAGCTTTTGACATCTCGGCCTTTGCCGGAGGTATCGTCGGAACAGGTATGTTAAAGGCCATTACAACCGGTTTTGATAGAGGACTTTTTGCCACAGATGCCGGCCTTGGTATTGTCCCAATCTTGCAAGCCAGTGCGAAATCGGAGCATCCGGTTGTCGATGGGATTGCCTCCCTAATCGCCCCACTCGTTGTGATGATCATATGCAGTGCAACAGGGCTTGTCTTAATTATCACAGGTGCCTACCAAGACCCTAATTTACAGAGCACAAATATGGTAACGCACGCCTTTTCACAAGGTCTTAATCATCCTATAGGCGGTTATATTGTCATGATCTCGCTTATTCTATTCGCATTCACAACCATTATGGCATGGTGCTACTGTGGAGAAAAAGCGTTGAACTTTATAGTGGGAAAAGAGAGGTCTCATTGGTTTCGCTATCTCTATATCGCTATGGTTCCTATTGGAAGTTTATTAAAAGTTGATATGATTTGGATTCTTGCTGACATTGCGGTATCCCTCATGCTGACTATAAATTTAATTGGGATCGTAGGACTCTCCTCTCGTGTGATTCAATCCACGCGAACCTATACAGTTACCGTACGTCCCTAAAAAGTTATGGCAAAAAGATGGCCTTGTTCATAAAGAGGGCCACTGGGAGGGTATTGCAGCCCAGTGGCCCACCCTTCCCCAGAGCTATGAACAATGCCATTACCGGCGCTTCCAAAAGACTAATGGGACACGCTTGATAGGCATTTCAAAAATCGTTGATAATATTTTTTTTTAAAACTCATCTGTTGATTTTAATTTGCATTTATAACAAATTTCTGCTAAGTTATTTAGACACAGAAACTCACAAACCGAACTAAGCTAATTTCAATTAAAAACAAAAAAAAGGTTGTTAAGGATATTTATGTTAGATAATTTACAGGACTTTGCTCAAGCTGTTGCGGCAAGAGCTCAAGAGATGTTTAATAATTCCAACCTCTCCTGGAAAGAAGAGTATAATGCTTCGGCAGGATATGCTGCAGTAGGCACTGTGACAGTAGTTGCAGCCTATCTGGCCTACCGAAAAATTACCCAGAAGTCTGCTCCAACAGAACCGGTGGAATCTGAAACGGACAAACTATTTAGATTAGAAACAGAAAGACTGAAAGAATTTCTCGCTTCCAAACATATTACAGAGTGCTACTTGCCACCGTTCATCGATCGACGCTCCGGAGCACTAGAGCCCGTTTTAGATCCCACTACACGAGAGATCGTCGAAGTAGAAGCCACGAAAATGGCAGAAGCCGTAAAAGACAGCAAAGGAGTTCCTCCAAGCTTAGCTTTCTATGGTCCTGCAGGGACAGGTAAAACGACTTTGATGGCAACTCTTCCGGTTAAAGTGGGTTACGCCACCATTCACATTGATCCTGCTTTATTGCAAAAGTATATGCAATTAGGCAAAGCTGAAGAATTGTTAATGGATATCAAGCATGAATCTGAGCAGTATGCCGCCAAAACAGGTAGACCTGTTATGCTTATTTTGGAAGATTGCGAGCAGCTATTTGCGAAGCGTAAATCTGAAGCAGAACTTACACAAGAGAGAAAGCCGTTAGCTAGATGGGAAGAAAACCAATTAAGCGCTGCCCAACTTTTTAAACAGCATCAGGATGCTTTTGTTAACGCATTGCTTAGAGAACTTGGTAAAGAAGAAGGAAGAAGATTTTCTGTAGGCGTTACATTAAACGAAAGCCGTAAATGGCTTGTTGATGATGCTCTAGCGACAAGATTTAAATATATCCACATTCCGCTTCCTACCGAGCAGCACCGCAAAAAAATCTTAGAACTTCACATTCCAAAATATTTCAATAACGATCTTTCGAAAATGAGATTCTTTGACATGGGAAGACTCGAGCAAATGGCTTTGGCTACAGAAGGATTCACCGGACGTAATCTTGTCAGAGTGTTGGAAGATATTCGCTCTCAAATGCAATTGGCAGAAGGCGATTTAAATCGTGCCATGGTTGAATCTGCGATTAACAAAGTCGCACAGTCTATTGAACAACTTAAACCGACAAATGTCAGCTCCCCTGCTTCTGTCGGTGCAGCAGCGGCTCAAGTCGTTGCAACTGCAGTAGAGAACGTCGTCGATTTCACTGCCGTTGTGAGCACGAAAGCGCTAGTCATTGGTTCAAAAACACTTACAAGAATGAAAGCCTATTGGGCCAACTCTGTTAAAGCTCCTGCTGCGGTGAACGCACAAGAGACAGTAGCAGAAAGCACCCAAGAGCAAGCGATTGATTCAGCTGCTTAATGGTGCCCTAGTGCTCCATCAAGTGAGTTTTTATGGTGAAGAGGAAGGGGCTACAGCCTCTTCCTTTTTTGTATAAGTGGGATCGCTCCCGATCCCCATTTTCTAAAAGAATTTCCAAGTTTACAAAGAAGTAGCGAAAAAAAGAGAAATAGCAATGGCATGGGATAAGGAGTGCCATTATGCAAGTAGCTGACTGTCGCCATGCAGCAAGCAACTCCCATATAATAAGCAAAACCAAAGAAAGCACCCGCCAAGCCCAAGTGATCTTTATAATCTTTCAAAGCTAAGCTAAGGCTATTCGAGATCAATAGACCAATCCCTGTAAAGGTAAGCCCTATTCCTAATATCACATAGGCCATTCCCGCCAGACTTATTGTCGGATGAAATAATCCTACCCATGCTGCATTGAGCAGATTGACTGACCCCGACATAATAAGAAGGGCTGCCCATCCAATAATCATTTCAGGTGACATGATTTCATTTAGCTTATGCGAAATAAAGGAAGCGCCTAATCCAGCACAGCATAGGACGAGTCCAAAACTTCCATAGGTGGATGGAGTAAACTCCATAAGATCAATGAACAAAAAGGGAGCTTCCGCATAGAATCCGAAAACGATTCCGTTACAAAGGGAGATGAGAAAGATGTGCCGCCATAAGTGCTGATCTTTCAGCATTTTTGCAATCACATGCCAGGAAATGCCACTTCGATTTTTAATATGACATGTCTCGGGGAGATATCTTAAGCTGTAAGCGAAAAGCAGGAGTCCAGCTATTGTAAGCAAGTAAAAACTGGCTTGCCAACCAAATAGCATGGCTGTATAGCCGCCGATCCAGGGACCCAGCGCCGGAGTAAATGCCAAGGCGCCGCTCACAACTGCAAAAATTTGATGTCTTTCCTTGCCTTCATAGATATCTCTCAACATAGTTTGTGTGACAACAGATCCCACACTGGCTCCAAACGCCTGAAGAAAACGCCAAAATAATAATTGATTAATGCTAGAACACATTCCTAATAAGAAACACGTGACAGTATAGACACTTAACCCTACCAATAAAGAGGGGCGCCGTCCTATCCGATCACAGCACCCTCCCCAAAAAGCGACGCCAAGAGCGAATCCTATAAAATAGATTGTCAAGCTCATTTCAGTCCAATAAGGGGTTGTCATGAGATCCCTTGTGATAAGAGGAAGCGAAGGGGTATAGATAGTTTCGCTTATCTGTGGAAATCCCAATAAAATGATTATCAATGGTAAAGGCAATATCTTAGCGACAGATTTTTTGACACATGGATTCATATAACCTCTTAATTTGGCATGGTTCAAAAAGGTTCAAATGCAGGTAACACTATGATTGGGATCAAGCCTGCCATTCTGCCATTCGATGGGGCTACGATTGGGGTCAAGCCTGTCATTCTGTCATTCAGGGGTGACTCGATGGTTTTCTCTAAAATAAATCCCTGAATGGCAGAATGGCAGGCTTGACCCCTATCCTAGCCCCATCGAATGACAGAATGACATGCCTGACCCCAATCCCTGAATGGCAGAATGGCAGGCTTGACCCCAATCGTAGCCCATCGAATGACAGAATGACAAGCATGACCCTAATCATAGTGTTACCTGCATTTGAACCATGCCCTTAATTTTGTTTTTCTTTACTGTACATTATTTCTAAAAAATATAGAATAAGGTGAAAATGAAAGATTGGTTTCCAAAATGGACATAATACACAGTTTACCCTTCCTACAAAGCTTCGTGCATGTCGTTGAAGAAGAAAGCTTCGCTTCGGCAGCTAAAAAAATGAAAATTTCCACTTCCGCTATTAGCAAGCAGATCAACAAACTGGAAGAAATTTTGGGATTGCAGCTCTTAGTGAGAACAACGCGCAGGATGGTTTTGACTCCCCCTGGGATTCTTTTTTATGATCAGTGTAAGAGCATTCTAATGAGAGTAGAAGAAGCTCAAGATATGATTGGGGAGCTTCATGCAGAGCCACAAGGGAGATTGAATGTGGTTGCCGCCCGATATTTCGCAAAACAGTTCTTAAATCCAAGCATCAACGCCTTTTTAACCAAATATCCCGCCATCTATTTAAACCTGGAATGGGCTGAAAGAATGCCAGATATTGAAAAAGAAGGAGTCGATGTCGTCATCGGAATGAGTGTCCCTGCGGAATCAGCAAATATTATTCAGAAGAGAATCATGTCCACACGCTATGTCTTTACAGCCTCGCCAGCCTATTTAAAAAAGCACGGCACCCCAAAAAAACCTGTAGAATTATCCACGCACCGTTATCTGACCCATTCGATGCGGAAACCTAATAGTACTCTATTATTTTCCGATCATGAGCCAGTGCAAATCAAACCGTATTTGCAAATCAATGACGCAGAAACATTACTCGATTTTACCATTCAAGGAATGGGGATCATGAAGACACATGAATATGTGGTAAGCGAGGCAATTCAGCAAGGCAAACTTGTTGAGATTTTAAAGCCCTTTTCCCAAGAAGAGGTGCCTATATACGTTGCCTACCCCCAGAGACGCATACTATCGCGCAAAATCCGCTGCTTCATCGACTTTGTTGAAGCGGGTTTGCTTAAGCAGAAGCAATGGAAGTGACCAGCAATTCCCGCTGAGAACAACAATGTCTGCAAGTTTATTTTATATCTCCCAAAATTGTAAAAATGTTAGAATAAGGGCAGCTTGGAGGCTAACTTATGGAGAAGCGATCATTGAGTAGAGATCTACCGGTCCATATCATCAAGAAAAATGACAATGCTTCTGATTTACAATTCTGGCAAGAAAAGACTCCCGAGGAACGAATTGATGCTGTCGAATTTTTAAGAAGGCAGTATTATGCCCTTTCCGGTTGCACAACCATTCCGCGAATCACGCAGATTATCCAGTTTAGGACCCATACGTGAACATTCATCCCGATTTTTCTGACTTTATCTCCGCTTTAAATCAAAATGCCGTCGAGTATGTTATTGTGGGAGCCTATGATTTAGCTTTTCTTGGATATCCACGATATACCGGCGATCTTGACATTTGGATAAATCCATCCACAGTAAATGCGAAGGCTTTAATCAAAGCCATCAGCGATTTTGGAATGAAATCGCTCTCATTATCTGAGCAGGACATTCTTTCTGGAAATATTATACAGCTCGGTTACCCTCCCGTGCGAATAGATATGCTGACTATTTTGGATGGCCTGACAGCAAATGAGATATGGGCTAGTCGACAGCATTGGCGAAATTCCAACCACAACAGATGAAGGTAAATCAAATACCTAAGAAAAATCGCACGTGCAGGGCGAGGACGCCCTTCCATATAACTCACTCTAGACAATCTTCGAAGATGGGTGTTCTTTTAATTTCGTTCAAGTGCCCCTCTTCGTGTCTTGGCAGTAATTTCCGCTGACTGGTTACCTTTTTGCCATTACTTTTTAAGAACGTGTGAAAAATCCGCTGCTTCATCGACTTTGTTGAAGCGGGTTTGCTTAAGCAGAAGCAATGGAAGTGACTTACGATTGTCCTTGCGAGTCCTGATCACGCAGTTTAGCTAAGGCATGAGCAAATTTTGTAAAGCCTCCCATGATATTGCGGAAACGGATTCCAATTTCATCAGAGACGACAACCTTGCCATCCTCACTAATCCCCACTGCAGCAGAGGGATTGATTCTTCTCAAAATATCGCAATCTTCCCAATCTTCAGGAACCTCCCAGGGATTGAATACGATTTTATCAATAACAAGTAGCGGGTTAGCAGCAATGGATTGCAAAACGACTCGACAATTTGGATCTTCGTCGGGATTCTTTCCTTGGCCGCCTACCAAGGTAATTTTAACTTCACTAATATCACCCGCTGTCAGCTTAGAAAAAAACTTAGCTAAATTGGGTCCTTCTCCTGAATAATGTGCAAGACCAACCCGACTTGCTTCATGCTGATGATTAAAAGCAATAGCCGCTACAGCTATACAAGTAGAAACTCCGCGAGTTGCGAGTTTTTCCCCGAAGTTTGCCACTTTGCCTGTTCCCATTGCTACACTTCTAATCTCTCTAAATTCTTTTTCGAAAAAATACAGATCGCGACAGTCATGCTCAGGAGGTAAAATTTCATGTTTTAAAAAAACATCCAGACAAGATTTTTTCGATGCATGAGTCTGCTTATGCTCATGGCGATGATGCCTATGTCGTTTAGATCCTCGAGATTTTTTTTCTTTAGGAGCTTCGTTGGACAGAGGCGGGGTCTGAAGAGGTCCTAATGGAATTAATGCACTCATCTTATTCCTATAATTAAGTTATATTTAACGATATTTATTATACCATAATTTGTAATTTGTGTAAATGAAATTATAAACATAAAATTATAAATTATGATTATAAATGAAATAGCGAAAATAAAATAACAGAACGCACAGGACAGATAGAACAAAAGGCACTTTTGGGTTCAGGCTTGCGATTTGCAATTTGAGGAAGTCTTTACGACAAAAGCTTTTTAGGAACTCAAATTACAAATCACAAACCAGACCCCAAAAGTGCCTTCTGCCTTTTGCCTTTTGCCTTTTGCCTTCTGCCTTTTGCCTTCTGCCTTTTGCCTTCTGCCTTTTGCCTTCTGCCTTTTGCCTTCTGCCTTTTGCCTTCTGCCTTTTGCCTTTTGCCTTGCCTGTCCTTAGCGAGATTCGCAAATGGCGAAGGCAGTCGCGTAGTCGCGGCCATGGCTGATTGAAAGGTGAACGTGCATCCCCTCAAAATTCTCTTTTAGCTTAGAAGAGAACTGTGCTATGGGCTTTCCCTGAATATCGTTAGTGATTTCGATATCCTGCCAGTTAATTCCATCACGGAATCCTGTGCCGAGAGCTTTGACAATCGCTTCTTTAGCTGCAAAGCGGCCGGCAAAATGACGGGAGGCATCGCGATGGTAAAGGCAATATTCTTGCTCGTGAAGCGTAAACACTCTATCTAAAAAACGTTGCCCGAACCGTTTAATTGATTCTTCAATTCGCTTTACTTCGATGATATCAGTGCCGACCCCGTGAATCATCTCAGGCCCGGTTCCAATGCAAAATCGTGAGCAGCTTGTTGATTGGCTTGTGACATGCTTGACGGTTCTTGATAAAATTCACTATCTGCTGTGTTGCAGAAGATCATCCTGCCGGAAGAGGTGTGTTTAACAGAGAGAACTTGCACTCTAATCGTAGCGCCAATGTAGTCGGCCCCACCATTGACTACCACCATTGTTCCATCATCCAGATAGCCCACCCCTTGTCGAGGTTCCTTACCATATCGTTGAATTTTGATATGCAGGTTCTCCCCATTTTGGGCTAAAGGCTTAAGCACATTAGAAAGCGTGTTGATATTGATGATTCGAGTCCCTTCAAGAGAGGCCTGCGTTCTTGAAGTTTCTGCAGTCAAGATGTAGGCATCCAACTGGCGGGCCAGTCTAGTAAGCTTTGCTGAGAGATCATGAATTTCAGTGAAATTGTTCTCGACATAGCGCAATTCTAAAGAAGGAAGAGTTTCAAGCTTTTTGATGGCATCGAGTTTGCGTCTGGCTTTAATACGGATGCCTTCATCATTGCTTTCTGCCTGCTCTTGGATATCTTTAAGCAAAAATTGAGGAATGATAAGACTTTGATCCAATAATCCGCTTGCGGCTAGATCGATGGTTCGAGGGTCGGACAGAGCGGAGCTGTCGAGTAAGACATCTTTTTTCGCTTGATTGCTCGTTTTAAATTGAACGAAAGGGATGCTGACATGGAGCTCATGCGAAGCTCGCGCTGTCATGACAAGACCCAAATAGCACGCTATCAAAAAGATAACGGCTTGAATCGCAAGAAGTGTCTGAGATTCCAAAGGAGAGACGCCGATATCCAAAGCCGTTTGAAATACAAGAAGGATTGCCGACCCCATACAATAGCCAAAAAACAGTCCAATAATTGCTGTATTAAAAGTTCTCAGGTTAAAACGGCGAAACAAAATATCCAAACTCATCATAAGACCACCGATGGCGGCTCCGCCTATTGCCCCTATGGCTGCCCGCACTAGAAGTTGATCGGCAAGTGCTCCTGCAACAGTAAAAGTGATTGCTAGCAGAATAGATAGACTCAAAAATAAAATTCGGATGAAGGTAAGCGAGAGTTGCATGGTGATATCCTGTTTCTCTTGGTTTAGTTTGAAGGTTGCCTTATACGAAAAATCTGTTTTTTTTGTCTATGAGGAAAAGATATCTTCCACCCTGCGGCTCAAAGACCGTAAGGATAGCAAATTTCAAGTTGTAAAAGATTGACATTACGGGGACAGTTATGCCCATAAACGCGATAGGCATAAGCAATTGTAAGCAAAACATTGTTATCCAGACGAAATCCGTAGCGTATTCCTGTATCAATTGCCTGATACTGAATGTTGCCGTATCCAGGGAAGCAGCCAACAAGTCCGAGATCATGGCCTCCGAACCCCCAGATGCTATCCATAAATATTTTCAGCTGATGCCTTTCCCACCAATTGCGCTCCCACGCCAGGTTGGCGCGCAGCCAGGGATACCCAACATCGGCGATTCCAAGACCTATTACTCCCCACCAGCGAGATACCCAAAATTGCTCGCAAGAGTATTCCTTGCCTACTGCAACGTGCCCTTCACAAGCAATTCCACCATGGTCAAATGTGGCAATATTTTGCCTCGCGGCATGAAAGATTTGGGAAACCGTGATCCCTGTTGCCAAGGATATGGGATCCGCCACAATATCATTGAGCCAGAAATAGCGCCCGGTCAGACGAAGCGCCTGCAACCCAAACAAACGATGGCGAGAATCTAAAGCGGAAAGTTCCGCTTCCACTGTTATCATGTCTTTAGGTACCCCTAAAGCGCTTATTGTGTAAAACCCATCGCATTCGGGACGCTTCACTTGACCGCAATGTGTGTCTATCCATTGGAATTGCTGTAATACTGCCTTACCTCGAATGTCGAGGTCGTATACATTACCATGCCATGGCCGCAATTCAGTGGCTTCTAAGCACATAGCTGCTAACATAACCATTGCTAGGACGGCAATTCTTGGTATCATTAATCGACTAACCCTCGCGCTGCTAATTCCCGCTCTGCTTCTATTGCTGCCATACACCCTGTTCCCGCTGCTGAGATAGCCTGACGGTAAACATGATCTTGGACATCACCGGCCGCATAAACTAATGGACGGCTTGTTTGGGTTGTGCCCGGATAAACTTTGATATATCCATTATCATGAAGATCAATCTGGCTGTTGAGGAAGCTTGTATTGGGGGTATGCCCCACAGCGAAGAAAACGCCCCCGGCGTCTCTCACTTCTTCCCGATGTGTTTTCACATTCTTTAACGTCACCTGACGCACGACATCATCTCCTGAAACTTTAGCTATTTCTGTATCCCAAATGATTTCAATTTTTGGGTGGGAAAGGGCTCGTTCCTGCATAATTTTGGAGGCGCGCAGTTTATCACGACGATGGACCAAATACACTTTTTTAGCAAACTTTGTGAGGAAGGTAGCCTCTTCCACTGCGGAATCCCCGCCGCCAATGACAAAGAGGTCTTTATTGCGGAAAATCGGCATAGCGCCATCACAAACGGCACAAGCTGTTACCCCCCTCTGCCAAAACTCTCCATCCCCCGTTCCTGAAATCTCCAGCCGGTTGGCCGTCGCCCCTGTTGCAATGATGATGGAAGCGGCTTCATAAGAGTTCGTCGTCCCTTTTACTACATAGGGATGAATGGAAAAATCGATTTCCTTTACATCTTCCTGGAGCATCACAGCTCCAAAACGGACAGCCTGCTTTCGGAAATTTTCCATAAGCTCGGGTCCTGTAATGCCTTCAGGGAAGCCCGGGTAGTTTTCCACTTCCGTAGTAGTCATGAGCTGGCCACCCGCCAATCCACTAAAAAACCCTTCATAAACAATAGGGGCTAAATTCGCTCTGGCAGCATAGATAGCTGCTGTATACCCCGCCGGTCCGGAACCAATAATCACAACTTTCGCTTTTTTCATGCTTTTTTCCTTCCTAAAATTAAGAAGAAGTATGGCATAATGTTCCTTTAAAGGCAAAAAGGAACCACAAAGATACGCCCTAAAAAGTTAGGAAAAAAAGGTAACCGGGGCGTCCTCGCCCTGCCTGTTAATGCATTGAAGGCCTTATCCACAAAGCAAAGGATCGCCAAGCGCAAGCAATTATGACATCCAATCAGCCATCTACTGTAAACCGCCCTCTTCAGTTAGAATCCTCTTGGTATGAAATATTAAAAGACGAGTTTGAGAAACCCTACATGGAGGACCTTAAAAGCTTTCTCATCCGGGAGCGAGCAGGCTCCACTCCGATTTATCCCGCTGCCAAAGATGTCTTTAACGCCTTTTCGTTAACGCCTTTTGCTGATGTCAAAGTCGTCATCATTGGACAGGACCCTTATCATGGTCCTGGACAAGCCCATGGGCTTTGCTTTAGCGTACAAGAAGGAGTGGCCATCCCTCCTTCTTTAAAAAATATCTTCAAGGAACTTTCAAGCGATATAGGGATTACTCCTCCTGCTCACGGGTGTTTAACCGCATGGGCCAAACAAGGCGTGTTGCTTTTAAATGCCACATTAACAGTTCGGCAAGGAACTCCGATGTCGCATTATGGACAAGGGTGGGAAACATTCACAGACGCTGTGATTAAGGTCTTAGGATGTCATCCGAACCCACTAGTCTTTCTTCTATGGGGGAAGTTCGCCCAGAAAAAATGTGAACATTTGCCCCCCGACAGCTCTCATCTCATTCTCAAGGCAGCACATCCCTCCCCTTTTTCTGCAACAGGCTTTTTAGGATGCCGCCATTTTTCCCAAGCCAACGAATTTCTCATCAAGCATGGAAAAACGCCAATTGTTTGGGGTTAGCTCGCCCTGCCCCTTCGTGCCCCTGCCCGTGCCCCTGCCTCTTCGTGCCCGTGCCCGTGCCCCTTCGTGCCCCTGCCCGTGCCCCTTCGTGCCCGTGCCCCTGCCTCTTCGTGCCCGTGCCCTTGCCCGTGCCCCTGCCCGAAAGTCAGGTCCCATAAGAACAAAACACATAAAACCAGTACAAGAAATCATGGTTTTATCAAGTTGCGGAGTCTGACTTTCGGGCAAGGGCACGGGCAGGGGCACGGGCACGAAGGGGCAAGGGCACGGGCACGAAGAGGCAGGGGCATGATCAGGCAGGATGGGCAGGATTAGCTCTTTTATAGAATAAATCTTGCGTATTTATCATGCTTATCCCGCCTGATCATGCTCATCCTGTTATGTTTATGTCTAGCTGGAATTGATGAATGTATAGTATAACATTTAATTTATTAATTAATTATATAACAAAAAAAATTCATATTCTGTTAAATTAGTTATAAGAAGATTGGTTGTGCGGTTTTGCCGTACGTCTTTAAAAAGCTATGGCGGCGGACATAAGATGGCAAGGTCATCCCAGTCCTGTGTGTGCAGGCATGGCGAGGATGCCCTGGTTACTTTTTAAGGTATAACTCGATAAGGAGGAAGATATGGGCTTCAATACATCAGGCGCTTCACCCGATTCATTGGGTCAATGGATGCAAGCGTTTAAAGTTGTTTATGCGCTGACAGAAGCATCTGTCCAAGAACTCTCCGAGCAAGGCGATGGGCTATTGAGAAAAACCTCCGGCGATGGACTGCAAATACGAAAAATTACACGTGAAACACTACAGAACAACCGAGCTCTTGCTGCTGAAATTTACAGTCTGGCTCTTATCGGTTGTTTGGGCTTTGCTAAAGAAGAAGGACCCATTCAATTCCGGCAAGATATTGCAGAAAAGTTAGGATCCTCAAGGAAATTTTACGTTATCTCTCATGAGAAACCTGACGCTGCCGAGGAGGTTGAAGCCGATATTGAAGGGATTGATGCTGAGGCCTACGCCTCCTTAGTTGCTTCCACTTCTGATCAAGATCTCGAGAAAAAAACAGAAGAGGAGAAGAGCAGCCCATCCACCGTTGCTCGCCGAGTTGCTCCCCTTAGCAACAGGGGAACTATCCCTACTCAACAACGCTCTTTGGCCGTCCAAAATTTAGCTTCCGGAATCATCAGCCAATTACGAGCTAATGAGGAAAGTCGGCGTAAAAGCGCTGAGAAGAAGAGAGAATTTCAGGACGAGCTTGATAGAACAAAACTAAAAGACCGCATTCTTAAAGAGGAAATAAAAAAAGAAGAGATTAACGCTACGGAGAGAGCAAAGAGTACTTTAAGGATGAAGCGCAATTTTGGCAAGCCTACCGACAATAAGTAAATGCACAATGTTTTTTAAATAATCAAGGTAAGGTATGGCACAAAGTCTTACCTGCCTTTGAACCCGGTCACTATTACTGATAACATTGACCTTTCTGCAACGCCCTTAAAAAGTTATGGCAGCAGCCTAAGGTTGAGCCAGAGTGTACTAGCAGTCAGGGCGAGACGCCCTGACCACCTTTTATAGAGGCAGGGTTAATTGCAGATCGCTCTTAAGGCTTTTTATTGGTTCGAATGACTGTCTATGCAATGGACAAGGTCCGTGTCTTTCAATCGCTTCCAAATGGCAAGGTGTGGCATATCCTTTATGCTGTTTGAACCCATATTGAGGCCATTGGGCATCATACTCATGCATCAAGCGGTCTCGCGTGACCTTCGCTATGATGGAAGCAGCGGCGATCGATTGGGACAATGTATCGCCCTTAATAATTTTCAAACAGGGAATGGCAGGATGGGGTAGATTCAGGCCATCAACCAAAATATAATCCGGCACGTTTGGCAAAGCGGCAACTGCTTGCAGCATGGCGAGAATAGTCGCCTGGTAGATGTTCACCCGATCAATGAGTGTATGGGAAGAGGAGCCGACAGCAAAGCTCACTTGTGGATGAGAAGTGAGCTCTGCAAAAAGCTGTTCCCTTTGCTCAGGTGTCAGCTGTTTGCTATCATTGATCTCGCGGAAATAGATTCCTTCGGGGATGATACAAGCAGCAGCGACGACAGGACCTGCTAGTGGTCCGCGCCCTGCTTCGTCGATCCCCGCAATGGCATTAAACCCTTGAGAGCGCGCCTCTTGCTCATAGCTTGTTAGCTTGAAGAGACGCTGCAGCTCAGGGTCTTTGCTTTTTTTCTTACTCTGCTGGGGAAGCGGTTGCTTCATCTTCGACTTCAACAACTTCTTCTGCGGCAGTAGACGACGACGAGCCATTATTACGGCTGCCGATACGCGCCTTTACTTTAGAAGCTTTGCCGGAAGTTCCACGAAGATAATACAATTTCGCACGACGGATATCCCCTTCTTTCACCACTTCGATTTTGGCAATGCGTGGGCTGTGCAGTAAGAAGACCCGCTCCATTCCTTCCCCATACGCCACACGGTGTACGGAAAACGTTTCGGAAAGGCCTGAACCTTTGCGTGCAATCACAGTTCCTGTAAACACCTGAATCCGTTCTTTTTCCCCTTCGATGATACGTGTATGGATGCGCACGGTATCTCCGATGTTGAATGAAGCGGTGTTTTTTTTCAGCTGCTTGCTTTCCAGCTTTTTAATCACAGCTAACTTACTCATTTTATTACTCTCCTAACTCTAACTCTTGATTCTTAATTAAGTCTGGTCGCACACGTTGCGTTTTCTTTAACGCTTGCCGATGGCGCCATTCTTCGATTTTCTTATGGTTTCCACTTAATAGCACTTCGGGCACTGCAGTTCCTTCAAACACCTCCGGCCTTGTATAATGAGGGCAATCGAAGATGCCTGTCTCAAACGAATCTTCGTTTGCTGCAGAGTCATGTCCCAGTACCCCCGGCACAAACCGAATCATGGCATCAACCAGGACAATTGCCGGCAAGCAGCCGTTTGTGAGTACATAATCGCCGATGCTTATCTCCTCGTCAACTTCTTTTAAGGCCCTTTCATCTATCCCTTCGTAGTGTCCGCAGAGGAGTACAAGGTGTTCGTAAGAGGCGAGTTGGCGGCTTTTAGCAGCATTTAGCAATGTCCCTTGTGGGGATAGGTAGACCACATGCGTATGTGTCGCACGCACGCTCCGGATTGCTTGAGTGACAGGTTGGGGCATTAGCACCATGCCTGGTCCGCCTCCATAGGGGCGGTCATCCACTTTCCGGTAGCGATTATCGGCAAAACTCCGAATATCAATGAGATTGATCTCTATCAGTCCTTTTTTCCTTGCCTGTCCGATGATGCTTTCATCAAATGGTCCCTTGAAGTAATCGGGAAAAAGGGAGAGGATATCAATCTTCATTGTTATTTAGTTATGCAGCCGCTTTTTTGCGTGCTTTTCTTTTAGCTGCAGCCTTTGCTTTATGGGCTAAGACTTTTTCTGTTTGTGTGCGGATGACGCTTGGAGCAGTTTTCGCTACAAGGGATTCTGCACGTTCAGAAATTTCTGCACCGAGATTTAGCCAGTGTTGCACTCTTTCTGCATTGATAAACAGGCTTTTATCTTGTTCTTCTTCGAATGGGTTATACCATCCGAGAGCTTCCAGGTACTTTCCATCGCGTGGTGCGCGCACATCTGTGAGCACTAAGCGGTAGAAAGGACGGTTATTGCGGCCTTGTTGCCTCAATCTAATTTTTAACGCCATAGGGATCCTCCCATCATCTTTTCTAAATTTTTCATGTTAGGCATGTTTTTAAAAAACTGTTTTGCCTGTTTAAATGATTTTACTAATTTGTTTATATCATCGATGTGCGTTCCGCTACCTTTTGCGATGCGCTTACGCCTTGGCACGATTAGTTCACATTTTTCTGTGCGTTCATCTATGGTCATCGATTGAATGATTGCCTCTACTTTGAAGAATTCTTTATCGTCAAAATCCATATTTCTTAGACTGCTCATGCC
>Ga0207043_1052_pt1 | contig 17026 bp, 15 predicted proteins | sample Alteio_BWMinCont_71_FD_153304 | JGI IMG/M metagenome (GOLD analysis project Ga0207043, IMG submission 153304) | Enriched cells from forest soil in Barre Woods Harvard Forest LTER site, Petersham, Massachusetts, United States -... | ecosystem: Environmental > Terrestrial > Soil > Temperate forest >... | reverse complement strand
AACGTCGGATGGCGGCTTCGGGGGGACCTACGTTACCTCTTGCTACGATATCTCCACAAGCCAGATCGTAGCTACCTGGGGCGATGGCAATGGCCTCCCCCACTACGCAACCTTCGATGGGACGACGTGGACAGACGGGGGAGAGTTCGCAATATCTCATCCATACCACGATAATATATTCTGCGGTTACAACAGTACTATGTCCCAAGTCGTTGCAACCTGGGCAGATGTCAGTGATATGAACTACCTTGGCTCGGCGAGCTTCCAAAGCGGGACTTGGACAGTCCTGAACGAAATCAATAGCAGTGTCTTTGTTGATGCGTATCCCTGCCATTATGACAACGCAAACAATCAAGTCGTCGCAACATGGGCTGATAGCACTATGCCCCACAACCCCCACTACGCAACCTTCAATGGGACAGTGTGGACAGATGGAGGTACATTCGCAACATCGGGGGGCGGAGTCGGTTCCTTCACCGGGGAGGTATTCTCTTGCTACGACAGCACTACCAGCACCCTTGTTGCAACCTGGACAGATTCCATGGGCAGTCCTCATTATGCAACCTTCGATGGGACTATGTGGACGGACGGAGGAGAATTCCTTCCACTGGTTGGGTCCATTAGCGATGTGTTCCCTTGTTTCGACAACGGCATTAACCAAGTCGTCGCTACCTGGCAGGATGGTACGGGCTCCCCTCACTCAGCGACCTTCGACGGGACTATGTGGACAGACGGGGGTGCATTCGCGTCCACAGCTGGAGCCAACAGCGACATACTCGCCTGCTTCGACAGTTCCATAAATCAACTCGTAGCGACTTGGTCGGACAGCAGTGGATTCCCCCACTACGCAACCTTCGATGGGACTACGTGGACAGATGGAGGCGAGTTCGCAACATCGAATGGCGGCAGTAATTTTTCCGTTGTTTTCCCCTGCTACGACAGTGCTATAGGCCAAGTCGTCGCAACTTGGGAGGACCACGACGGCTTTGCGCACTATGCGTATACATTTACACCAACACCTCCTTCGACGTTGGATCGAGCGTTTCAGCGCCCTAGCAACAATCGAGGAAATCGGCCGCCACCACCTTGACTGAAAATGATTTTGGAAATACAGTAGAAAAAAAATTACCCAGGTAGTTTTATGAAGTTTACGAATTTATTAACATGCGCCGTTCTTTTGAACGGGCCTCTTTTTTCAATGGCACAACCAGCTGCTGGAATGCCTCAATGCACTCAAGGCGAGCCATTGGTTTGCGGTTGCTATCCTGCCGCCTACAATTTGCCCGCTGTTTATGCTGTGAATGATAAAGGTTGCTGGAGTTGGCTCAATGCATTTGTCGATGCATCGTTCACTTATTGGTATGCAGGCGAAGAGGGATTGCCCCTTGCTGAGAATGGTGTATTGAGCACCACCACTCTCTTTTTTCCTCAGAACATAACCACGGTCTTCCAGTCGTTCAACTACAAGCCTGGCTTCAAAGTTGCATTGGGAATCGTGGGAAACCATGAATGGAGTATTTTCGCTGACTACACATGGTTCCGCGGTAATAATACGTCGAATAGCGGAGCTCCTCCCTCTTTAGAAATAACCACTGCAGGAGCAACCACATTAACGGGAACACCTGTTTGGGTGGTGGATGATTGGTTTTTACAGGGTTCAGGCAGCCAGGCTCTTGCTGGAACCAACGTTACTTCTAAATGGCGCCTCGCGATGGATCTCGTCGATTTAAGCGGCAGCCGCCCTTTCTATGAAGGGCCAAATCTGACGATCAACCCCTATGGAGGCCTTCGCGCCGCCTTCATCCGCCAAAAGATGACTGTTGGGCTGACTCAATCTACCGGTTATCTCACTGGTGCAGTGCCTTTTATTCAATCTCGTAATTCCTCTCATTCTTGGGCGATTGGTCCAAGGATGGGCGTAAATAGTAATTGGCTATGCTGCGGAGGATTTAGATTCGAAGGCGATTTCGCGGCCAGCTTGCTTTATACCCGATATACGAGTGTAAAGCATAGCGAAGATTCCGCATCGACCGACTTTAACCCTGGATCATTTACCGCTTCTTATAGAAATTATGGCTGCCTTCGTCCTATAACCGAAGTAGGGCTAGGCATTGGCTGGGGCTCCTATTTCTGGTGCTGTGACTACCACATCGATTTCTCAGCTGACTATGAGTTTGCCTATTACTGGGATCAGAACATGATGCGCAAGCTCTTGGATGATACTCTGACGGGAACAAGCCCTGCCGCTGCAGACTTGTATACCCACGGCTTAACTCTTACAGCCCGTCTAGATTTCTAACAAATTTTTTGATTCGATAGGGCCCTCTATGCGAGGGCCTTTTTTTTGCCAAAAATCTTCAATCGATGCAAAATATCCGTTATGACCATACCCCTTTATCTACTGGACGCTTATCTCAAAGAGATGGAAGCTTCCATTGTTGAGATCGGTAAAGAAACTGACAAACGGTGGCTCATCGTTCTTGACAAGACAATTTTTTATCCAAGAGGCGGCGGACAGTCAACGGACCAAGGCCTGCTTTTTACAGGAAACTGGAAAGGCAAAGTGAGTCAGGCCCTTCAGAAAGACGACAAATTGATCCATTATGTCGAAGGGCATCAACCCCCGCCTGTGGGAACTTTGGTAAAGGGAGTTCTTGATTGGGAGAGACGCTACCTCAATATGCGGCTTCACTCCGCCGGACATGTTGTCGACTTTGGCATGTACCTTTTAGGCTACCGCCATATGCCAGTGAAGGGAGACCATGGGAAAAAACCGGTCATTTTCTATCAAGGAACGATCGAAGAAGATTTCAGGGAAGCCCTTGAGAAGAAAGCAAACGATCTCGTAGCACAGAACCTCCCCTTCTCATGCCGTTTTGTACCTCATGAAGAACTGTTGCGGGAAGCCATCTATCTCCAACCCGGACTACCGAAAAACAAACCGTTGCGCCTTTTAACATTAAAAGGAGTAGGCAGCGTTGCAGATGGTGGAACCCAAGTGAACAACACGGCTGAAGTGGGTCAGATTTCTATCCTCCCTATAGAAAGGTCTGATGGAATGACCCTCGTCCACTATAGAATCGCATGAAGAATTTTGATTTTACCGACACCGATGTCCGATACAGAATGGTCGCAGAGAACGAACGCGCCTTTGCTTTTCTCAATAAAATGCCCATTCTTCCTGGCCACACCCTCATCTGTCCCAAACAACACATCGCATTCAGCGAAGAGCTCACGCTTGAAATTTGGGCTGATTTACTCAAGCTCAAGGAAGTCGTCTGCGACAAGCTAAAGAAAGCGCTTCACATCAAAGGCTTCAATTTCGCCTGGAATGAAGGCACGCTTGCAGGCCAGACAGTTCCCCATTTTCATCTCCACGTCGTTCCCAGAAAAGAAAACGACTCCGGCATTGTTCAATACGAACCTAGAGTCTTCCTCTACAGACCCGGCACCAGAGCCGATTCCCCCAAAGAAGAACTTTCCCTTCTTTCAAAAGCATTGAGAGAAATCTACTAATTCGAAAAAAAATATTAGATAGAAAGTCGGGCCGCTACGTTAACACTCCGCCCCCGCTTCCCCGGTGACCGAATTCGGCTTCGATCATCAGTCGTGCAAATAGGCTGCCGCAACGTTGTTGCGGCAGATTTCCAGAGGCACTCCCTATCGCGCCTACGGCTCCGCGACCTAGAGGTCTGCTCCGCCGTTATTGACGGCGCAATTGCTCTTTGCCGATCGCTGCGCTAATCGGTCTCGGGCTGTGCTAGGTTCCCACTTCGTGGGACCCTCCGAGCACAGGTGGGGCCGCGCAACTTCGTGCGCGGCAAAGCCAGTCGGGGGACACCCCCCGCTGCCCCCAATCACCTCATTCCATTTAGATAGAAGAAGGAAGCTTAACTTGAACTGGCCCGAAGGGCCAATGAACTGCACGCGGGAAGGGGCCCCCAACGGGGGACCCGCGTGCAGCCCGAGACCGATTAGCGAACGAAGTGAGCGCTCGGCTGCCCAGGGGGTCCTCAAAAACGCATCGTTTTTGGGGGCAGGGCATTGAGGAATCGCGCCGTAGAAAACGGCGGAGCAGACCTCTAGGTCGCGGAGCCGTAGGCGCGATAAGGAGTGCGTCTGAAAATTGCCGCCACGCAGTTGGCGGCATTCTATTCGCAGGACTGGTTATCAAAGCCGAAATTCGGTCCCCGGGGAAGCGGGGGGGCGGAGCCGCCCGACTTTCTATTCTTAATGATGATCTGGAATGGATTTTCGTACTGAAAAAAGAATTATACCTGTGATGCAGGCAACGAGAGACATTACGACGAGCGGCATGGCGATGGAGATGGACGCGAGCAAGCCTCCCGCAAAAGCCGATAATGCCTCCGCTGCGACTTGAAGAGATTGGTTATTCCCCATGACAAGCCCCTGCTCTGCAGGAGAGGCAGCGAAGGAGAGCATGGTGGATGAACTGGGGAGAGAAAGGGCAAGGGCTGCGCTGGTGAGAAAGAGAGTCACCCAAAGAGCCGCTTGAGCATCGGGTATGACGATGAGTAGCATAAAAACACCCGTAAAGAAGGATGCCCAGATCGTTAGAATTTTGGGAGAAAATCGTTTGGAGAGGACGCTTGTAACGCCCAAATTCACGAGGACGATGGGCACTGCTACCCATGCAATATACTCCGATAGCTTCGAAGCATTCACATGGAAGGCATTGACAATGTACATGGGATAACAGCGAAAATATCCAAAGATAGCAATATAGAGCAGAAAATTAATGAAATATATCTTGCGCAGCCGGCGCGAGGTGAATATCGTCAGCAGACTGACAAAAGCCCCCAGATAGTTTACATGAATCCCTTTCTCTTTTTTGGTTTCTAAAAAGACTGCCTGAGTCCAGAAAAGGACGACCACTAAAAATCCGCATACGACCCAAAAAGGCGTGGGATAGTCAAACCAGGACACCGTGGAGGAATTGGTCAATTTCCCTCCGAGCAAGGGGCCTGCAATATAGGCAGAGCTTGCGCTTAAATAGATATATCCGAAAAGACGGTTCCTCTCTTCGCGGGGAGCAATGTCGACAATAGCGCTTTGGGCTACGACGATATTCGCTTGAGTAATGCCCGCGATGAAACAACCGAGCATCAAAAGCGCGATGCTATGGAACGTGAGTGAAAAAGCGATGAGAGCATAGCAAACAGGAGCTGAATAGAGAGAAATGAGCAGGATCGGCCTACGCCCGAAATGATCGGAAAGAGCGCCCAAAATGGGCGAGCTGAAAAACTGGGCCAAGGGAAAAAGAGCAAGAACAATTCCCAAAAGGATCACCCGATATCCAATGGAGGAATCTACCGAGACCATCCCCTCCTGAGCATACATGAAGAGCGGAGTGAACAGCGTGATCATCATGCTATATCCGAGAAACCCAAAAAAAATGACGATATACAGAGGCAAAAGGCGTTTGATAGAAAATTCGCTGGGCATGGATCGATTCCTGTTTGGCTTTTAATCTAAGCAGTACATATCCGAAGGGTCGAAAGCGGGAAAACTGAAGCAAAGAACTCTCACAGGTTCCCTCCCGGCAGATTTAAGGTGATGCACTTGATTCGGAAATATGGCGATCGATTCCCCTATCCCCAATTTTCGATGCTTTCCTTCAATCTCTATATCCAATTCGCCTCCGACAATAACAAAAATCTCCTTCTCAATCCGATGGAAATGTCTTGGGGAGTCTTGAATCTCCAATAAAGCCAGGCTCCATTTCTCATCTGTCAAATGACCGGTCACAAGCTCATAGGCAGCATAGCTTCCTAGATCTATCTTTTGTCCAAAATACTTCGGGTCAAGCGACGGCAGAAATTCACTATTCGGAGGAGTCCATGCAGACACCGTTGGTGGGATATCGTAAAATACGTCTTCGGGAAAGTGAAATCCTGGAAAATCAATCGAAAAGAAACGGACAGTTCCTTCGGGGATCAGCGAATGGACGATCCCCGGTTCGACCTGGGCGATCTCGCCGCTTCGTAAGGAAACCGGGGTTTCTCCCTCGTAAAAAGCCTTGAGATCTCCTTCAGCTACTAAAATCATCTGCCGCTGAAGTTTATGATAATGGGGCGCTATGGGCTCCGCCAGTGCGAACAATTCGAGCTTCCAGCCTTGGCCAGCATCCGGAGGAACTAACGAATAGATCGTTAAATTCTCATTGACCTGCAAGGCGCATTCCATCGCAATTAATAAAGGGATCGTCATCGATGCACTCCTATGGGCTTCCCTATGAATAGTTCGCTATTTTAACTGATGCTTGCGAATTTCCACACAAAAATTTCTTGTCTATTTTCTAGAGGGTATTTAAAATTGCCGGTTCTTTACGCTGGAGTATTTATGAAATTCCTCCCTTTGCTTCTCACCGCCGCGACTTTTATGTATGCCGGAGAAGGTCAATCTCAGTTAAACCCAACTGAAAAACTATTTGGGGATTTCCTGGAATCCTATCAGCTTTCGAATCCTGATGTCTCCCTCTCGGGACAGACAATCGAAGATCTACGCAACAGCGTGGATCTTTTTGCTCAATATGCCGGCCAGTCTGCCGATATCAGTTATAAGGATTCCACCGTTCTTGCCCGAGATGGTTTTCCCCTTTCGGTACGGATATACAATGACCAACTCCCAGATACAGCACCTGTATTGATCTTCTATCCAGGATGCGCCTTCGTCTTCGACTTATTCGAAGTCAATGGCACCTTCTGTTCCCGAATCGCAGAAAATGCCCAGATCAAAGTGATCCTTGTCCAATTTCGGTTAGCCCCCGAAAATTCGATGCCCACCAGCCTCAACGATGGTTATGACGCGGCCACATATATTGCAACTCATGCAGATCTTTTCGGCATTGATCCCGACAGACTCTTTTTAGGGGGATGGGCTTCTGGAGCGCATTGCGCCACCGTAGTCTCCAGCCTTGCCCGCGAGAACGATCAACTCAATGTTTATCATCAAATTTTATTGAGCGGCACTTTTGACTTAACCGAATCCAATCATGAATTTGACAACTATGAAAATGAGGATAAAACCCTTAAACGGAAATTATTAACCCACATTGCCAGCCACCATTACGGCATTCAAGAAGAGGACTATCGGAATCCTTTGCTCTCTCCTTACTATGAGACAGATTTTACAGGATTCCCATCAACGACCATCGTCTGCGGGGAGTTCGATGGTGTAAGGAACGACTCGGAAGGATACGTACAAAAATTGCAAGCTGCTGGGATTCCTGTGGAGAAACTTATTTTAACAGGACAGACTCACAATACCATCGCTCTCAGGAAAATCCTAACCGATGGCGCCGATCCTGCGATGGTCATTGCTCAGGTGATTAAAACAAGGCTCTAAGGAGCCTTCTCTTTTTGGTTTTCTTCTCCCTGCTGTGCATAGTCTTGAATCTGATCGAGCTGAAATTTATTTTTTGTGGTCCTGAGTTCTAGAACATAACCTTGAGGATCTAGTACAAAGGCAAACAGTTGTTCCGATGGCAACCCCTTGTTTACGAAGGTCGACTGAATCACAAATTCCGTCCCCATACTCTGTAATTTATCAATGACCGCTTCGAGTTCTAACCTGCTGAAATCGAAGATCCCAAAATGAGATGAAGAGACAAAATAGGTTTGCTCGATTTCTGGAATTTCTTCCCAGGTTACTGTGCTGCTCAATGGTATGGAAAAATCCCGATTCTCATGAAAGGCAAGAACTGTCCCATAGAAATCGACAAATCCATTCTCTTCATCGAGCTTAACGACTTTCCTTTGAAACGCCTCCTCGTAGAAGTTCAATGACTGATCCAGATTGTTTGTCACCAGAGCCAAATGGAGCCGTTTCTCGCTCGCATCTCCTCCCGAACAACAGATAAGGGTCAATAAAGTGGATGTAAAAATTTTAATCATACTTCCTCCGTTTTATTTCCCTTATTTTCATTTATCTGCTCATTTTTTATAATACGCCTAAAAAGAAAGAAACATTTAACCAGCGGTTAAAGATGAGCAAGCTAGAAAGACTCAAGACTTTTATCAAAGTCATTGAGAGTAAAACATTTAGCGCAGCATCCAGAGATCTGGGCATTTCGATCCCTGCAGTCAGCAAGCAAATCTCCCAATTGGAAAAAGAACTCCATATCCAACTCCTGGAGCGCTCCACCCGATCCCTAGTCTTAACCGATGTTGGCAGGCACTATTATGAATCGGTCAAAAGGTTGATGAACGACTTCCATGAAGCGGAAGCTTTCATCGCCCAGTTGAATAAAGAACCTCAAGGGGAGCTAAAAATCGTCTGCAACCGCTATGTGGGAATGAGCCTGATCATCCCCCGTTTAAAAGAGTGGAGCCGACTCTATCCAAAAGTGATGTTGAATATCGAACTGGCCGATCGGATCGTCGATATCATGAAAGAAAGAATCGATATTGTGATAGGTCTGCCTTACGGCGAAACGGAAGAAGTGATCGAGCAGAAAATCTACCAAACTCGCTATGTCTTTTGCGCTTCCCCTGCCTATCTGAAACAAAAAGGGACGCCCGCCAACCTCAAAGAGCTTCGAAAGCACTCCTTCATCGCTCATAGAGGGCGGCAGGGAGCGGATACGCAGCCCCATCAAATCCTCCCCTCGATGCAGCTCAATGATTCCTATGCGATTCTCCAGTGCGCGCTCCAAGGCTTAGGGATTGCTAAATTTCATGAGTATTTAGTCCTTCCTTATCTGGAAAATGGGGAGCTCATTGAAATTTTAAACGGTTCTGAAAGAGAACTTCTTCAGATCAACATGGTTTATCCATACAGAGTATACCCTCAATCAAAAACAAAGCTGTTCGCAGCTTTTCTCACAACTTCCCCTTGATCTGAAATCTTTGAGAATTGTATAAGCCATTCGCTTTTAATACTTTCAAAGAGGCAGTTATGATTTTCAGTGCATTCATTCTCGGCGCGATGTTCTCCATCATCCATAGTTCCGATGGTGGGGTCGATGATTTCGCAACAACCGCTTTGATTGCCGCGGCTGAAGAGAGAAATCAGCATGCGCAAACTTTTGATTTTCCTGCTGTGATCATCACCAATGCCGATTGCGAGCCTCTCTCTGCCCTTGCAGCGGGACTTAAAACCGTCCAATTCCTGAAGATGAACACGGAAGTAGCCTTAAGTTCTTCAAGGGTATGGAATCAATTCCCTTGGCAGTGGAGATTGAATTCGAACGAAGTCGATCAAATCCCCTGTCTGAAAAGCCACAGGGTCGATCCTGATTTGTTCTCTTTGCCTCAAGGCAATCCACTTCTTGTCGACACTTTGATGAAAGCAGACGAAGTGAAAATCATCGCAACGGGTCCCTTGACGACGATCGCCGATGTCTTCAAGGCTCATCCTGAGTTGATCGAGAAGGTCAGTGAATTACATTGGATGGGCGGAGCCATCGATATCGCAGGCAATATTTTGGTCAGCCCAGAATTCCCTCAAGAACTTCTCAATGATAAAGCGGAATGGAACGTTTTTTGCGATCCTGAAGCTGCTGACTGGGTTTTTAAAAATACCTCATTTGCCATCTATCTGTATACATTGGATATTTCTGAACAAACATTTCCAAATCACTTTATAAAGATTCTCAAGCAGAAGAAAGCAACCCTTCATTCTACCTATGTCTCGGAATGTTATAAAATCGTAGAAAACATAGAAACCTACCGCATGTGGGATGTTGTAGCTGCGGCAGGAATTTTATTTCCCGAAGTTTTAAAATTGCCTGATAGAGAGAAATTACGCGTTGATGTTAGTTTCAGAAATCAAGGAGCTGTACTTAGAGACGATCAAGGGCGTGAGGTTTTTGTATACAAGGAATTCAAAGACAACAACCCAATACATTTCTATGAAGCAGTGGCAAACCTTTTAACAGAAAGATAAGTTATGAAAATCGGAGTGATTGGCGCAGGCGGAGTAGGGTCTGCTTGTATGATAGCTTTAATCATGCGCAACTGTGCACGGGAACTCGTTTTAATCGATAGAAATTCAAAGCGAGCCAAAGGGGTCGTAACGGATTTGCAATACGGCTCAACAGAATCTGCTATGGTTGGCCTAAAAGCGGGAGATTATCCCGATCTGTCAGATGCATCCTTGGTCATGATCACTGCCGGGATCAATGAAAAAACAGGGGGCGCTACCGATCGGAACGATCCATCCGGCCGTTTGAGGCTCCTTAGCACCAATGCGGGGATCTATCAAGAAATCGTCCACAAAATAACAGCTGCCGCCCCTGAAGCGGTGATCTTAGTTGTGACCGACCCGCCCGATCCGTTAGCTCAATTGACGCGGCAGATTGCCGGGCATGATCGGGTCTTGAGCACAGGGACATTTTTAGATAGCATGCGCTTTCGCTGGCATCTTGCGAATTTCTTTCATGTGAGTCCCGACTCTGTGGAAGCGAACGTCGTTGGAGAACATGGCACAACCGAAGTATTTCTATGGTCCTCGGCCTCAATAGGGGGAATCCCGCTGAGCAATCTGGGGTTCGATTCCAGCAATTATGAAAAAATCGAGAATGAAGTCCGCTTTGCGAATATCACGATTATCGAAGGGATCAACGCGAGCCAATATGGAATTGGGATGATTTGCGCGCGCATCGCGGAAATCGTCGTGCGCAATGAATTGGCCGTCATTCCCATCGGTTCCTATAATCCCGTTTATGGAACAACCCTGTCGCTTCCTAGCATCGTAGGCAGAAACGGTGTGGTCAAAGTGCTGGAACCTTCAAAATCTTCCGCTGAAAAAGCGGCTTTGCAAAAAAGCGCAGACTCTCTCAAGAATGCATTCGCCCAAATCAACGGAAAATAAAATGGATAAGGTCAACATTCAAGAGAAATTTAAACTCTTTCATGACTATTGGTCTCCCAAGATTCTAGGCGTTCTGAATGAGAATTACGTGAAGATCTTCAAAGCAAAAGGGGAATTTGCCTGGCACAAACACGAAAGGGAAGACGCGTTGTTTCTCGTGATCAAGGGGCAGCTGAAAATCAAGCTCAAATATCGCGAGGTGATTCTGAATGAAGGGGAGTTTTATATTGTACCCCAAGGGATCGAGCATGTCGCTTATGCTGAAGAAGAGGCCCATGTCTTGCTTTTTGAGCCAAAGCAAGAGATCCCCACCGGCGATACGCCTTCAGAGAAACGAGTCGAAGAATGGGTCTGACCCCGCAAATCGAATGATTCCGTATTTTTTACGGTAGTCCTTTTTCATATCAAAAGATCATAATGCTGCCTCTATTAGAAAGGGGTGCTCCAATGAATAAAATATTTCTTATTTTTTTGACGCTTTTAGGAATCCATGCGATGGCAGATACCATCCAATACATCAAACTGGACAATGGATATAAAGTCTGGACAAAGAGAGTTGGACATGGCCCCATCAAAATTCTCACTTTGCATGGGGGGCCGGGGTGCAGCCATGAATATATCGAAAATTCCTTTGAAAAATTCTTTTCCCCCGATGAGTATGAGATTTTCTACTACGACCAATTGGGATCTTACAAGTCCGATCAGCCAGACGACCTTTCTTTATGGACCGTAGACCGTTTTCGCGATGAGGTAGAACAGGTGCGCAAAGCCCTTGGATTGGAGAATTTTTACTTATACGGCCAATCGTGGGGAGGCATGCTCGCGATCGAGTACGCATTGAAATATCAGAGCCATTTGAAGGGGCTGATCCTCTCGAACACCCCTGGAAGCATCGCCTCTTATCAAACCTATATCAGCCAACTCCGATTGCAGCTTCCGGAAGCCGTTCAAGGGGAGCTTCTTTCTTATGAGGAAAAAGGGGACCTCCTCAATCCGGGCTACGAGAAGATCATGCTTGAGGAAGTCTACTCCCGCCATCTCTGCCGTCTTGACCCCTGGCCTGAGGATATCATGGATGTCTTCCAGCACATCAATGCAAAAATCTATCAAACGATGCAAGGTCCTAACGAATTCATCATTACAGGCAATTTCAAGAACTGGGACCGATGGAGCGACTTTCCTAAAATAAAGGTCCCCACACTTGTGATTTCGGGCCGCTACGACACCATCAATCCCGCAGACACACTCAAAATAGGGAAGCTTCTTCCTAAGGGACGGGCCAAGATCTGCGAAAACGGAAGCCATCTCGCCCAATACGACGATGCAGAAAACTACTTTGGAACGCTCCGTGATTTTTTTACTAAGTAATGGAATTCGTGATAAAATCGATGCTCAGTAAGGAAAATTTGAATGAAAAAAATCCTATTTATTTTGCTCATTGCGAGTTCGTTTTTGGCAGCAGCTGATTCAGAGGAAACCAAGCGTCCGCAAGAGCCCAAAGTTCCCTATCCCTACAATGAGGAACAGGTGAGTTTTGAAAATTCGGCCGATGGCGTCAAATTGGCAGGCACTTTGACATGGCCTCGTTCTGAAGGCCCGTTCCCTACGGTGGTGCTTCTGCATGGATCCGCTCCCCTGGATCGGGATTCATCCATGTTCGGCCACAAGCCATTCCTCGTATTGGCCGATCATCTGACCCGGCAAGGGATCGCTGTCCTCCGTTTCGATAAGCGGAGCGCAGGGAAATCTACTGGCGATTACAATACGGCCAATCTGGAAGATTTTGCGCGCGATGCACTCGCAGGGGTTGAATATCTAAAGACGAGAAAAGAGATCGATCTCAACCAAATTGGCCTGATCGGCCATAGCGAAGGGGGAATGACAGCTGCTCTGGCTTCAACCAGATCAAAAGATATCGCTTTTATGGTGCTGATGGCCTCTCCCTGCACGAATTGGGAAGAGCTGATCAGCGTACAAGAAGCCGCTTTGCAACGGGCCGATGGAGTCTCTGAAGAGATGATCAAGCAGAGCCGAAAATTCCGAAAAGAGATGTTTGCTATCTTGAAGAAAGAGAAAAATCGAGAGCTCGCTGAGAACCGTTTGAGGGAATATTTCAGCCAGTTGACACCGGAGCAGAAAAAGCTGGCGGAATCGTATTACGGTCCAGAAGAGGGGCAGATTCAATTTTTCAATTCCGTTGGGTTTCGGTATGTCTTAACCTATGATCCTACTGTTCCCTTGAAAACCGTTAAAATCCCTGTGCTCGCTTTAAATGGCGAGCTGGACTTTGTAGTTTCTCCTGCGCTAAATCTCTCCCGGATCGCTAAAGCTTTGGAAGAAAACGAAGATCTTACGATTTTAGAACTCCCAAAGCTCAATCATGGGTTTCAGACCTGCCAAACAGGATCGATGATGGAAGCTGCGAAGATTGAAGAGACTCTTTCACCCACAGCCTTAAATGCGGTATCGGAATGGATATTAAAAAGAGTGTAAATAACAAGGTGGCAGTGATTACTGGAGCCACTTCAGGAATCGGCCGGGAAACAGCTTTGTTGTTTGCTCAGCAGGGCATAAAAGTAGTTGCGGCGGGCCGCGACGAAAAATCAGGGTTGGCTCTGGTCGATGAGATCAAAAGCAGCAAGGGAGAGGCGATTTTTGTCAAAACGGATGTTTCAGATTCTCGATCCGTTCAATCGCTGATCCATACCGCAAAGACTCGCTTTGGCGAGATTGATTTTGCTTTCAACAACGCGGGTATAGAAGGCCTTTTAGGACCCCTTGCCAGCATGGAAGAATCCTCTTGGGACTCTGTTATCAACACGAACCTGAAAGGCGTTTGGCTCTGCCTCAAATACCAGCTCCCTGAAATCCGTCGCGGCGGCGCGGTCGTCAATACTTCGACGAATATCACCAAATTTGGGTTAGCAGCCACAGGAGCATATACTGCAAGCAAAGCGGGTGTGGATGCGTTAACCCAAGTAGCCGCAATTGAGTATGGGAAGCATGGGGTACGAGTCAATGCAATCAGTCCTGGGGCTGTCGAAACGCCTATGCTCTCTCGCATTTACAAATCAGAGGAGATCGAACAGTTGAAGCGCTCAAATCCATTGAATAGCATCCCCCAACCTAAGGATGTCGCCCAAACTGTTTTATGGCTTTGTTCTCCCCTGTCGAATCACGTGAACGGGGCGAATATATTCATTGATGGCGGAGCCTCCCTTCTATGTTGATCATTCGAAGGTATCGAGCGAGCGATCAGTCTCAAGTGGGACAATTATTTTATGATACTGTCCATACAATCAACCGGCGAGATTATACCCAGGAACAAGTAGACGCATCGGCGCCTGAAGCCTGTCGGTCAGGTCTTTCTCGGTCTTTAGAAAATAGTCATGCTTATGTTGCCGAGATCAATGGGCAGATTGTAGGATTTGGAGACATCACCTCCGAGGGGACTCTCGATCGGTTGTATGTTCATAAGGATTTTCAAAGGCGCGGGATTGCAAGCAAACTCCTGGAAGCTTTAGAGGCAAAAGCCCGAGAACTCCATCTCACCGAAATCCATACGGAGTCGAGCATCACTGCCAAGCCCTTCTTCTTAGCAAAGGGATATCAAGTCAAAGAAGAACAAGTCAAAATGGTGAAGGGCGTTCCGTTTATCAATTTCAAAATGTATAAGACATTTATCTAAAAAAAAATCTTTTTGCTAAGCTCAAGACTCATGCAAAAGGGATTTATGAAATTGAAAAATGGCTCTGCAATCTGTTTTCTGCTAGCTCGATATGCGCTTTTAGCAAATCCCCAGTCCCCTTTTGTCGTGACAGGAGATGCCAACATTGAAATCCGCTCTCCGGAGCTTTTAGAAATCATCGCTTCCGACCAATCGATCATCGAATGGAAGGAGTTCTCCATCGAAGCGGGAGAAACCACCCGTTTTATCCAACCCAATATCGATGCGACGGTTTTGAACCGCGTCCTCATGGACAATCCCAGCAGGCTTTTAGGGCGTTTGGAATCGAACGGTCAAATCGTCTTGATCAATCCCAACGGGATTCTCGTTGGAAAAGATGCATCGATCAATACAGGCTCCTTCATCGCCTCGACCCTCGATCTCATTGGCCGCAAAGGAGAAACTCTCTGTTTTGAAGGATCTTCGCCTGGTGTGATAGGGATCGAAGGAAAGATCGAAGCCGCTGGCGGTGTTTTAGTTCTCATCTCCGGTCAAATTGATCAAAGAGGATCTCTTTCCGCTCAAAAGATCGATCTCCTCTCAGGATCCGCTGTGAATTGGAGTCCCAACAGAGCCGAGATCGCAGCCCCCGCATCGATCAGCAGGGATGAACTTGCGATCTACATGATCGGAAGTTTGAAAGCAGATTCGATCTCCATCCATTCTGAAAAAGGGGTTAACTGGATCGATGGCGCCATGACTGCTCCGAACATTGCCCTTTTAGGCGATCGGATCACGCTGGGCGAACAGGCCTGGATGGATGCAAGCGGCCAGTTTGGGGGCGGAGAAATTTCCCTTTTTGCCAATGAAATCTTCGTCGCGCAGCACGCAGATCTTCAAGCGAATGCGATCGAAGTAGGAGAGGGAGGAACCATCCTCTTGAAGGCAGAACAGGGCGCAGGGTTTTACGGGACGATCTGGGCATCCGGAGGTCTTCAGGGAGGCGACGGCGGATTTGCCGAAGTGTCGGGAAAAGCGTTTGTAGATTATCAAGGTTTAACCTACTTGCCCTCCCCCCTTGGCAAACAAGGGACTCTGTTGATCGACCCTCCCGATATTGTCATCGTATCAGGGGGAGCCGGAACCCTACCCGGATGCGGCGCTTGCAATTCGACCCCATGCGGGATGATGCCAACGCCTGACTGCACCTGCAGCGTTACTCCGGCAACCTGCAACGCCTATTCCAGCAACACCAGTCTCTCCTCCGCCAACCTGCAAGCCCAATTGAATTTGGTGGGCGGCTGCGATGTGATCATCGATGCTACAGGCGCCATTTTACCTGGAGGGGGAACGATTACGCATCAAGCAGGATCCGATGTGATTTGGAGCACCTCCAATAGCCTGACCTACAATGCCACTTCAAACATAACGATCCTCTCCAATGTTCAATGCGCATCGAGCGGAAATGTCTGCCTCCAAACGCAAGGAGGAACAATTCAGATCAATTCTGCTGCAAGCGTTCAATCGGTTTCCGTAGGCTCTCAAAACGGAACGACTTCGGTGAATGCTCCCAATGCCGCGCTGGAGATTTTTGCTCCTTCCAACGCCAGTGTAGCAACCCGCGTCTATGGACAACTTGGTTTTGGATTCAGTCTTCCGAATGGCGGGACTGCAAACGGCGCGATCGATGTCGATTGCGCTTCCGTCACTCTCAATGGCGGTTCGATACAGGATTTGACCTGTGCGCAGATCGGCCAAGGAGTTCCCTTCGATCCGGCTGGAGGCGGACATTCTTTCAGTTTCAGCACCAATTGCAATGTCACAGTGACAACCTCGGGAAATATCACATTTCTGCAATCAAATCCTGGCAATTTCAATACCGCCGCTTGCCGCATCGGAAATGGGGGCAATGAGATGCTGTTCGTTGCTGGCAATATCCTCGCGGGAAATGTCACTGTCAATTGCGGGGGGACGATCAATATGACAGGGGGAGAGATCACCGCCGTCAGTCAGATCGGAAACGGCGATGGGACAAATCTTGACTGCAGCGCTTCCGGCAATGTGAATGTCTTTTGCCAAGGAGATCTAATGCTGGTCAGTGGAACACCTCTCGGCGATTTCAATTTGATTGGAATCGGCCATTCCGCAAACGGCCCTAATGTAGGCGATGTCAACGTCACAGTCTGTGGCAACTTGACCATGGATACCTCATCGTCCTCTGCACAGAATGCCGGGGCCTACATTGGGAATAGCTTTTCCAATTCCCTTGCGCCGTTCAATGGCACTGCTACGGGAGCGATCCGCGTCGCTGTTCAGGGGAATCTGACGATGAGTGTCGGCCCGAGCTTTTATTGTATCATCGGTCAAAGTGCCGTCTCCGGCGCTGGTCCAGCCACTGCTGGTACCTATACCGGCGATATTTCAGTGGCTGCCAACGGCGGCATCACAATGTCTGCAACGGGAGCTGTCGCCCTGAGAAATGGTGGATCTGTGGCGAATGGTGTATTTGCGGGGATAGGAGCG
>Ga0207043_1051_pt1 | contig 17307 bp, 15 predicted proteins | sample Alteio_BWMinCont_71_FD_153304 | JGI IMG/M metagenome (GOLD analysis project Ga0207043, IMG submission 153304) | Enriched cells from forest soil in Barre Woods Harvard Forest LTER site, Petersham, Massachusetts, United States -... | ecosystem: Environmental > Terrestrial > Soil > Temperate forest >... | reverse complement strand
AATTTTGCAGATGTCCTCAGAATCACGTTTGAAGCCCGCTAGACCCCAATACGGTTCACTTAATCATTGGGGTCAAGCATGTCATTCTGTCATTCAGGGGTGACTCGATGGTTTTCTCTAAAATCAACCCCTGAATGGCAGAATGGCAGGCTTGACCCCAATGATTAAGTGAACGGTATTGCGCTAGACCCTGTGAACGGTTACAGTTATAAAGGTTTTATGATTTTTTTTATCATCGATTTTCTTAGGGATATAGTAGGCATCAAAATCCCCTCCGCATTCGAATATTACTCGACGCGAATGATGCTCGCCGCAATCACCTCTGTCATCATTTGCGTTTTCCTGGGTCCCCGATTTATCAAAAAGCTCTACGAACTCAAGATTGGACAAACCATCCGCACTGAAGACTGCCCCTTATTAGGCCAGCTGCATGAAAAGAAGAAAGATACACCGACCATGGGTGGGGCTTTGATTCTTTTTTCCATGCTTGTCTCCATGTTTTTGTGGATGGACCTACAAAGTGTCTTTACGCTCATCCTTTTCCTGACAACAGTCGTTTTGGGATCGCTGGGAGCCAGAGATGATTACCTTAAGCTGAAATATAAAAACACCAAAGGAATTTCAGCCAGGAAAAAGCTGTTGGTGCAAGGCTTAGTCGGAGGCGCTCTCGCGCTCTATTTGCTAGGCCCCTCCATCACACAAACGGTTCAGATCGGAGACTGGTTTGCTCCTCCTATTGTCAAAGAGCACCTTCTAACCAAAGCCCACACCCCTGATGCCGAATCAACCGTTACTCAAGCAGCCTTAACGACTGTACCGCTGACAGAATTTGCTTCCCGTATCTATTTCCCTTTCTTTAAGGATTACATTTTCAGTTTTTCCGGAGTTTTCATCATTATCGCCTTTATCTTTATGGTCGGCGTGGTGGCAGGCGCATCCAATGCCGTCAACCTCACGGATGGACTCGACGGGTTAGCAGCGGGCTGCCTGATTCTTGTTGCGAGCTGTCTCGCACTCATTGCCTTCATCTCTAACAACTTGGATTTAGCGCGCTATCTCAATATTTTATACATTGAAGGCAGTGGAGAAATCGCCATCTATTTAAGTGCCTTTGTGGGGGCTTGCATTGGGTTTTTATGGTATAATGGACACCCTGCCCAAGTATTTATGGGGGACACCGGTTCCCTTGCCTTAGGCGGCGTCATCGGAGTATCTGCTGTCTTATTGAAAAGGGAATTCCTCCTTGCTGTTGTGGGGGGCATTTTTGTTGCGGAAGCCCTTTCAGTGATTCTGCAAGTAGGCAGCTATAAGCTGAGGAACAAGAAGCGGATCTTTTTATGTGCTCCCTTACATCACCATTTTGAGTATAAAGGATGGCCGGAAACGAAGGTCGTGATTCGCTTTTGGATTATTGGACTCCTCTTAGCGATCATTGGATTGGTCTCATTAAAATTTCAATAAACGGAAAACATGCACACAACCCTACTGAAAGCAAAACATGTAGTCGTTCTCGGACTAGGCATCAGTGGGCTGTCTGCTGCGCAATTTTTGTTAAATAGAAACGCCAAGGTGGTTGGCGTCGATCGCAATCCCGATCTTCCCCTCACAAACAGCACCGTGGCTTCACTTTGTGAGCGAGGGATGATCTTTTCTCCCGAACAACAACCCCTTGACATCTCACAATTCGACCTTCTCGTTGTCTCTCCGGGAATCAACCCTACTCATCCTCTCTATCAGCAAGCAGAAAAACACGGTATTGAAATCATGGGAGAAGTGGAACTCGCCTGTAGAGAAATGACGAAGACGTGTTTAGGAATCACAGGAACAAACGGAAAGACAACCGTCACCTTGCTGATCACTCACATTTTGCAACAGGCAGGGATAAAGGCTCAGGCGTTAGGGAACATAGGGCTCCCCTTGACATCCGCTTTAGACATTCCTGAATGGCAAGCAGCGGACGTCCTTGTGGTCGAGCTCAGCTCATTCCAGCTGGAAACACTCACGGCACGCTGCCTTGATACCGCTGTCATCCTTAACATTACCCCAGACCATCTTGACCGCTACCCTTCTCTGGAAGCCTATGCACTAGCCAAGCTGAACATCCGAAGGAATCTCAAAAAAAAGGGAGTGTTATTTATTGAGGACAAGTGCCTGAAGGAATTTGGACACCTTTTGCCTTCATCAGACTCTCCTCATTCTTATGGTTACTCCCCTTCCGATCAGATCCATACGGATACTCAAATGATTTACCACCATGGCATCCCCGCTTTTGAGCTTCCTTCTTCCCTGCAAGGAAAGCGCTCTCATGATATTGAAAACATCATGGCGGCATATGCTTTATGCCATTCATTAGGAATTTCAAACGAAGTGTTTGTTCGTGCACTGGCTTCTTTTCAGAAACCTTCCCACCGCATAGAATTTGTCAAGACCATCTCCGGAATCCACTATTACGACGACAGCAAGGGAACCAATATCGACGCCGTCATCCGTGCTGTCGAGGGGTTCAAAAGCAACGTCATCCTCATTGCCGGCGGAGTGGACAAGGGCTTCCCCTACACACCCTGGATCACAGCTTTTCGCAATCGGGTAAGCGCTGTGTATGCGATTGGTCAATCCAAAGAGAAAATCGCCCAAGATCTGGCCGCCCATTTGCCTGTGACTCTTTGCAAGGATTTAGAAGAGGCTGTCCAGCGAGCGACGTGTGTAGCAAAAGCCGGAGACAATATCCTGTTGTCGCCAGGATGTTCCAGTTTCGATATGTTTAAAGATTACGCCCACCGCGGGCAAGAATTTCAGCGGATTGTCAACGCACTTAAGGAGAATATAAAATGAGTCGAAGAGATACCATTATCGTGGCTTTATTGGTAAATGCCGGCCTGCTCGCATTATTGTTTATGTTAGCGATCAATACCGATGACGATCCTGTTGTTGATCATCCGGAAATCGTTAAAACCATTGTAGGGCAACACACGACGGCCGCAGCAACCAAGCCTATGCCGCCTATTGTCATTGCGGATGCCAGCGTCCATGATGAGGTGGATAACTTCCTTAAGGACCTCGCTGCAGAGACCTCACAGCCGCTTCTTATTGATGAAGAAGGGTATATCGAACTGCAACCTGAACCTCCTGTTCCTGTCAGGGTCGTTTCTCCCATCGCCTCCTCGAGCTCTGATCAAGAGCAGTATGTGGAAATTAAAGTCAAAAGCGGCGACGCCCTCGAAAAAATTGCGCGGAAGCATGGCACTTCAGTGGAGGCGATCAAAAAAGCAAATAACCTAACAACCGCAAAATTGTCCGTCGGGCAAATATTGCGCATCCCTACCAGCAAAGCAAGCGAGACGGCTATGGCCTCATCTCTCCCACCGCCTCCAGCCCCCATAAAAGAAACGCCTAAACCCCAAAATACCCCTCAGGAAGCCTCACAATACTACACAATAAAAAGCGGCGATAACCCTTGGAAAATCGCCAAGCAATTTAATGTAAAGTTTGAAGATCTGCTGAAACTCAATAACCTCGACGAAGAGAGGGCGCGCAACTTAAAAATCGGAGACAAAGTCAGGGTCAAGTGAAAAATCCACGCACGCTGCTACTTCTAACGGCTTTTTCCCTCTTCTCACTCGGATTGGTGATGATCTTCAGTACAACGTCGGCCGAAATTTTGGACCATGAACTTGATAAGAACACGCACCAGGCGTTATTTAAGCAGTTCTCTTACGCCATTGGCGGGCTAGCCCTCTCTTGGGTGGTCCTTAAATGCAGCTACCGCAACTTGTTGGCCTATAGTACGCCGCTGCTGATTATTTTTTCTGTTTTGCTCCTGATGACCCTCATTCCGGGCATTGGACGCGAAGTGAATGGCTCGAAGCGATGGCTTAATTTAGCGGGATTTTCTTTTCAGCCCTCAGAATTTGTGAAATATGTCATCCCTGCCTACTTCATCCATCAGTTCCTCAATTATGATGAAAAGGAGTTTGACTTTCATTCTTTCATCAAACTTGTGGCGGTTGTCTCCATTCCGATGCTTCTCATCTTGCTAGAGCCCAACAACGGCACGACGGCTGTGATCGCTGTCACATTGACAGCCCTATTTCTCCTTGCACGTATCCATTTCCGCTATTGGGCATGGCCCCTCCTGGGATTTGTCCTCGTGGTCGGCACTTTCGCTTCCCAACTCCCCTATGTCTCAGCCCGCCTTAATGTCTATCTCCATCCGGAACTTGATCTCAAAGGGAAAGGGCACCAGCCCTATCAAGCAAAAATCGCGGCGGGATCGGGGCAATTATGGGGGAAAGGTCCTGGAAATAGTCTGCAAAAGCTGAGCTATTTGCCTGAAGCACAAAACGATTATATCGCCGCCATCTATGCCGAAGAGTTTGGCTTCTTTGGCATTTTCTGCTTAATGACGCTCTATGTGACAATGGCTGCCACAGGGGTCTATATTGCCTACCAATGTCCCGAAAAAGGGGGTTTTTTGCTCGCTTCCTGCGCCATTTTTCTGATTTCATTCCAGGCTTTTCTCAATTTAGGTGTGGTATCGGGACTCTTGCCAAGCACGGGACTCAACTTGCCCTTATTCAGCCAGGGAGGCAGTTCCCTCATGGCAAATATGATGGGACTAGCCCTCTTGTTTAGCGTGTCCAAGGAAAACGAAACGATGGTTGCCGACTATGCGTAAAAAGATATTACTCGCTACAGGTGGTACTGGGGGGCACATTTACCCTGCAATGGGATTGGCGCAACAGTTTGCCCAGGAAAATGCCGATGTGCGATTCATTGGAGGAGGACTTTCCCAAAATCGCTATTTTGATAAGGAGTCGTTTCCTTTTTATTCTGTTTCTTGCGGGACCTTTTCCGGCAAGTCCCCTGTACCCCTATTTCGAGCCTGTGGCAAAGTGTTAAAAGGGATTTGGGAAAGTCGCGCCATCATCCGCAATTTCCAGCCCCATGTCATTGTTGGCTTTGGAAGCTACTACTCCTTCCCTCCTTTAGTTGCCGCACAGTTTCAATCCATTCCTATCATCCTTCATGAAGCCAATAGCATTCCCGGAAAAGTTAACAAGCTGCTAGCTCCTTATGCCATGGCAACAGGCGTGCATTTTCCCCGTACCTTATCCCTTGTTAAAGGCAATGTCCACGAAGTGGGGATGCCTCTTCGAAGGCAATTCAAAAAAGACAGTGTCACCCGCTCCGAAGCACGCCGATATTTCGGCCTTTCCAACGATAGCCGAGTGCTTTTAGTCTTTGGAGGCTCTCAAGGAGCACAGATCATCAATACCCGTGTCATGGAAGCATTGAACCTAGAAACGGCAGTTCAAGATGGCAAAGTGATGCAAGATTTTGAGTCAGACGCACTAACAGCCGGGGGTGATCATTCCCAAAGGGTGAAGGCGCCCCCAGCTGTTAGTGGTTATGGCTCAAAAGATTGCGTCAATTTTCCGTCTTCAACTGCCGTTTCTAGGTTGAAGTCTATTAACCTAGGGATGGAAGTGATCCATATTACCGGAGACGGCGAACAAATCCCATTACTAAAGCAAGCCTATTCCGATAGCGGAATCCATGCTTGCGTGAAAGCTTTCGAAGGCCGAATGGAGATGGCATGGCAAGCAGCAGATTGCGTCATCAGCCGTGCGGGCGCCGGCTCGATCGCTGAACAGTTGGAATTTGAGGTGCCGGGAATCCTGATCCCCTTTGCGCGCGCCGCTGACAACCATCAAAACGACAACGCAGATTTTCTTGTCGATGTCGTCTGCGGGGCCAGGAAACTGCAGGAACATTCCCTGAATGCCCAAACGTTAAGGCAGCAGATTCTGGATTTTCTATCACAGGATAGTGATCTCCTCCTGACGATGAAGTCTTCCATGCGCAACTACAAAAATAAAACAAGAACGCGCGATTTATATGCCCTTATCAATGAACTGGTGTTTTAAGCAGAATCAGAAACAAAGGATAGCAAATGTTTAACAAGTGTCATTTCATTGGAATCGGCGGCATTGGGATGAGCGGACTTGCCCGCCTGGTCTTAAAACAAAACATTCCCGTCAGCGGCAGCGATATCGCTTCCAATCCTGTTACGGACATGCTCAGCCAGGAAGGCGCTACTATCTATATTGGACATCACGCAAAGTACATTCAGTCTGATACGACCGTGATCTACACGACAGATATCAAAAAAGACAATCCGGAATACCTTGCCGCCAAAGAACTACAATGTCGGATGATGCACCGCTCCGAGTTGTTACAAGTTTTGATGAGCGACTCCCTTTCCTTAGCCGTTGCAGGGACCCATGGAAAGACAACGACATCCTCCCTGTTAACCTGGGTGCTTCATTCAAGCGGCGAATCCCCTACCTACGCCATTGGAGGGGTGATCCCTCAACTTTCCTCTAATTCCGGACATGGCTCAGGAAGGTATTTTGTTGCAGAGGCCTGTGAAAGCGATGGCTCCTTTCTTAATTACTCTCCCTATGGAGCCATTATCACCAACATCGATTGCGATCATATGGACTTTTATCGCAACGAAGCAGCCTTAATGGAGGCATTTCGGAAGTTCATGGAACAGGTGCAATCGCCCCAACACCTCTTTTGGTGCGGGGACAACCCTCTGTTGCGCAAGCTGCAACCGCAAGGGGTATGCTATGGATTCAGCGACCTATGTGAACTGAAAGGCTCCAACCTGCAGCAAACCGGTTGGTCGCTATCGCTGGACATCGATTTCCAGGGGAAAAAGTACTGCGATGTTCGAATCTCCCTAACAGGTCAACACAATGCTCTCAACGCCCTCGCTGTCTTTGGTCTTGCTATAAGTCTGGGTATTGAAGAATCCGCAATCCGCAAGGCTTTGGCATCATTTGGAGGAGTGCTAAGGCGTTGTGAAAAGAAAGGAGAATGCCACGGCATTCTTTTCCTCGATGATTATGCCCATCATCCCACAGAACTCAAAGCAACGCTTCATGCCATCCGGCAAGCAATTGGGGAAAGGCGCCTCGTTGCCGCCTACCAGCCTCACCGCTACACACGCACTCAAGATTGCATGGGACTTTATGGAGATGTGTTTCAGGATGCGGATATCCTATTCCTTACCGATATCTATGCTGCCCGCGAAGCGCCTATTCCAGGGATCACTCATCAGGTGGTGCTGGAAGAGGTTCAACAAAGGATGCCGCACCGATGTCACTATGCCTCCAGGAAAGAACTTGCACGACAGATTGCCGCTGTTTTACGTCCCCACGATGTCCTTGTGTCTCTCGGCGCAGGCGATATCACACAACTATGCAAAGAGGTGATGGAGCAGATACAACTGAAGGCCCCGCCCAAGCTGAAACTCGGACTCATTTTCGGCGGCATGTCCGTTGAGCACGACATTTCTCTCATTTCATCAGAGAATATCCAGGCAGCTATCCATCCAGACTATTATAGTATTGAAAATTTCGGAATCACACGTCAGGGACACTGGCATCATGGCCTCAATGCCAGAAAGGCTTTGGCACACACTGAACAGAGTGAACAACACAACAAAATATCTGCAGCGACGTTAAGCTGTTTGCTGGATTGCGATATCCTATTCCCTGTCATCCACGGCACCTATGGAGAAGATGGAACGCTACAAGGATTTCTGGAAATGCTGGCAAAGGCCTATGTGGGTTGCGACCACCGCTCCGCGGCCATCAGCATGGATAAAGCGATTACGAAACGGTTAGTTCTGGAAGCAGGGATTGCCGCTCTTCCCTATATCTCCTTCAACCGCCATGAATGGGATACCAAACAGGAACATCTTTTGGAAACCATCCCAAACACACTGACATACCCCCTATTCGTCAAACCCGTCCACTTGGGCTCCAGCATCGGTGTCCATAAAGTGACCTCGTCCTCCAATTTGATTTCTGCCATCCAGGATGCCTTCCGCTTTGATTCCCGCCTAATCGTAGAGAATGGGATCGATCACGTAAGAGAGATTGAATTCTCACTATTAGGGAACGACCAAGTGACCGTATTTCCTCCTGGAGAGGTGTATGCCAATGGTCATCTTCACGACTACGACAGTAAATACGGATTGAATCCCAACAAGAGCGCAGCGCCATTTGCAGCCAAGGCAGAGCTGTCGGAAGAAAAAATCGCGGAAGGAATGGCTTTAGCCAAAGCGGCCTATATGACTATCGGATGCACGGGAATGGCACGCGTTGACACTTTCTTGGATCCGCATGGGAAATTCTGGTTCAATGAAATCAACCCGATTCCAGGGTTCACGAAATATAGCCTTTATCCCATCATGTGCAATGCCAATGGATTACCTCTAAAAGAGCTCATCGACCGCTTAGTGATCTTAGGATTGCACAGGCGGCGGCAATTAGATCGGTTAGAGCTAAGGAAGGGTGTATGAATAAATTTCATAGTTGGGCTTCGCCGAAACCCCGGGGTTGGATCGATCGAAATCGATCCAATATTATAATATTGGATCGATTTCGATCGTGCAACCGCGGGAGCTTTTGCGAAGCCCAATCATGTAATTTATTCATACACACTGCCTAAAGCCATGATCATGGATCCCAAAGCGACAAAAAATCAAAATAAGCTATCTTTGAGCCAAGCTTTTTTCGCCATCCTGCTTTCTATTTGTATCATTTCAGGAAGCGCCTGGCTTACATTGATGTACTATCAGAACATGAAAGATAAACAACGTTCTGATCCTGCCTACCATATCATCGCCTTAGTACAAACAAGTCCTGATCGGGAAGGCCTTAAAACGAGTCACCTTGCAGAATTTCTCAACCTCTCCATCGATCAACCGCGCAATCTCTACAGTTTTAACACGCACGAGGAGGTAAAAAAGCTACTCAACATCCCCGTCATCAAAGAGGCAACGATCCGAAAAATCCATCCAGGAACCCTTCATGTCGACTATTCTCTTCGCAAGCCTATCGCCTACCTAAAAGACTATCACAATGCGGCTATTGATCCTTCAGGCACAATCTTTCCTTTTAAGCCTTTCTATACTCCAAAAAACCTTCCAGAGATCTATTTAGGAGAAGAAGAGGAAAACGGGGAACCTGTGGCTTGGGGAACAACAATCCATGGAAAGAGGAAAGATCTCGCCTTTGCCCTATTTCATGATGCTCCTCAATATTGCGATGCCTATTCCTGCCTATGCTGCATCGATGTCTCCCAGGCCTTCGCCACCAGCAATGGACAGCGTCAAATTGTCCTGCTGCTCGAAGATCGTTTCCTCAAACGGATCGATAACGAAACAGTCCTTTGCATCTATCCTCGTCTTCTACGTCTACAAGACGACAACTACAGGCAACAACTGGGCAACTACCTCAACCTGCGCTCCTACCTAAGAGGAAAAGATGCCACAATGCCTCTCACAGGATCGGGAACAATTAAAAGAGCGAAAGCAACGATTGTCGATTTGCGCCTCTCAGAACTTGCTTTTATTGCAATCGAGCCATAAAATCCTCCCAATAGGCTCAAAATGAGTCATACTCAATCTGGAGTGCGGTGACTTGTCGGACGCGCGGAAGCCGACAAGTCGGCTCCGCGGAAAGCGGTGACAAGTCACCGCACTCCAAAGTTTATCTGATAAGGAATCAATCATGACGGAATTTATTGAAATCCATTGGACCAGCGGCAGCATCGACGAGGCCCGAAAGGTCTCTCGCTTCCTTGTGCAAGAAAGATATGTGGCATGTGCCCAAATTACCCCCTGGATAGAATCGATCTATGTTTGGAATGGACAACTCGAAACGACACAAGAAAGCAAAATCATCCTGAAAACGAGAAAAGATCTCTACGACCAAATCCGTCAAGTGATCCAGGATAACTGCTCCTACCAAGTGCCAGAAATCACCTATCGGCATATCGATGGAGGCAATGAAGAATATCTCCACTGGCTGCATTCCAATACACAACAAAATAAACAAACAACAACCGCAAGCTAGCGTGAGTTTATTTCGCGGAGCGAAAGAAACTCACGCTAGATCTACGAGGAGTCTGCTTTCTGCCGCCGCATTCGCGGCTAGTTTTTTTATGAATTTGACCGCGGGCTTACGCCACGCGGCTACATGCTGACACCGCTAATCGCGATTAGCGCAATATATCAATCTACACTTTTAATCGCACCTGACAACCTTATCAATAGCACAAAACATTTGAAATTAAACCTCTCTCCATGATATAAGCGGTCATGTTTAATCTTCATTAAGGGCTTAAATTAACATGAAAGAATTTATTGAATACATTATAAAAAATCTGGTCGACAGTCCCGAAAGCGTCGATATCCGTTGTTTTGATGGAGAAAAAGGGGTCATCGTTGAAGTGCGCGTAGGCTCCGGCGATGTAGGTAAAGTCGTTGGCAGAAAAGGAATGACAATCAAAGCTCTCCGCACTATCGTCATGTCCGCTTGCGCCCGCTTGGGTCGCCGCGTCCGACTCGACATCATCGAATAAATCCTGGAAATAGCTGTCTAGTACTCCGTTTCTACACAGCTCTCTCAAGCCAATAGCACCCCCTATGGAGTGCGCGCGACTCGTCGCCGCTTTTTCTAGCGTTCGACAAGTCGAACGCTAAAAAAAGGAGGCACAGGGCTTGTAGATGCGGACTAAGGTGTTGAAGGGAGCACTTGCTGTACAACAACCTGACCAGGATTTGCTGGAGGAGGAGAAGCTAACGGTGAAGATCCACCATCCCCAATATCCCCGACGTCTCCTATCGTAGCCTGAGTGTGTAGGTTTTGAGCCTGGAGTTGCTCATCGACTTCTTTTCGGAAGTTTGGATCCCCCAATAAACGGCCTAAATTTCCACATTCCTCACCATCTCCATCATCGTTATTCCAGACTAATGCATCTGCCCAAACTTCATCCTTACTTAGATCTTGACCTTTCAAAAGAACAACAGCGCGCTTGATCAATCTCCCTTTTGTTTGATCATCTATTTCCTCTACTGCACTACCAACACCGCCCGTAGACGTCACTATCTGTTGTGCCCGTCGCATCTCTAAAGCTGTTTCGATGAAGCTTGAATCATTTTCCTGAAGCTGTTCCCAACATTCTTCCAATCTAGACGCCTTACTCTCGTCCTCAAAAACGTCTGCTCGCAAACGCGTTATCCATTCCCACGCTTCCTTAACACTGTCAGTGAAAAAACTATCTTTCTTCATCAGTGTGTTTAACACTTGCTGCATTGTGTCTTTATAACCTGTTGGATTAAGTAACTTATAATTTTCCATAAGGGGATTTTTAGCGGCTGTTTCAGCAACGATAAATGCTGAGTTTCTGTTCAGTTTGAATAACTTGTCTGGTAATCCAGAGAACCTAGCCTCAATATCTAGCTTAGTAGGAAGAACTCGAGGTTGTTGCGTATTCTGTATAGTAGAAGATCCGCCTTCTGTAACTTGGCTACTTAAAGGCTTGGAAGAAGATAACGTTCTATTGGCCTCAACGCCTTCTTGCTTGCTTTCAGAGCCTGATCCTGTAACGGCGACCGCAGCGGATCTCCCATCTGAAGTTGGTGACGGCTGAGCATCACCTATTAGACGAATAATATCTGTTAGCCCATGAAAACTTTTCATTAGCTCTTGTTCAGCATCCAAATTGAGCAGTAATGAGGCTACATCTTGTGCGTTCGACTTTAAATTGTCTTCTATCCATTTATGTCTGCGCTCTGCAAGGGCCCCTTTAAAATAGCTTGCTGGAATTCCTGTAATCGCTTTCCGATATTTTTCCTGAACTTTTCCAAATTCTGTTAGGAATTCCTGATCGTACGGGGGGGCGAGTTGCTCTGCGAGATCGAGTGGCAACTCAAACTGGTGCTTATTAAATTCATTATCCATAATTATAAATGCAACAGACAAGTGTGACGAAGGCAGACAAATTCCTTTCTGAAGAAGAATAGAGCTAACTAACTCCGCTTGAATACGCTTATGATTAGGAATGCTCTTTATTTTAAGATCTTCCCACACCTCTTCTCCATCGGAGCAATTTTCACATGTTTTTTCAAATACGCTCCATCTAGGAAACTTCTCTGCCCCTTGAATTTTTTCCAGCGCTTCATCCCAAGATTCGCCCAAATTAAAATCTTTAGCCTTCAAAAGTGCCATACCTTAGCTGGGACTGCAGTGTGGTATAAGTGGAATTATCGACGAATGGAGGGCATACTCTCTTTTCAGTTCCTTCGACTATTTCATTTAATCCAAAGTCTGGATTCGGATCAGAGGGAAGGTTCTCTTGTGTCGTTTCACTGCCTGGTTTTTCTCCGGACTCTTCGAGTTTTGCGAACTCTTCCGGTTTTCCGAATTCTTTTGGTTTTTTTGATACGCCAGGTTGTTGAGCTGCTTTTTCAAACTCTGCCTGAGCCAACATTTCCGATGTGATAAAAGAGATATTGGCCTCATTTAGAGAACGAGGAAGCGTTTCATTCTGGAAGAAGCTATTGGAAAGGTGTTGAGTACTTTGAGCATGGAGAGGAAGGTGAACTGGGGGCGTCACTTCGTTATCAAAGAGCAAGGACGGAGAAGGGGCTGGTGTCAGGGAGCCAGTGGGCTGTCCGTTCCCTCCTTGCATTCCTCCCTGAAGGACAAAAGGGCCCGCAAGCAGACCTTGCCGCATGGCTAGCCAGGTGCCAAAAGCAAAAAGCAAGCTGAGGGCCACACCACATTTTCTGACGTTCGTTTTTTGATGCTTGGGTGGTTTTTTGGTTGCTTTGAAAGGAGGTACGATCTGTACAACGGTCGGTGCCTCTGATTCTCCTTTTTGCTTCAAGATCTCGCTTATTTGTTTCGTGTTTGCCACTGCGGAGGCAACAAGCGCAACTTCCGTTGAGTTGACTCCCCCCTCTTTTTTTAGAAAAGCTGTTAACCATTCAACATCGGCATCCAACTGTTTTGAGACCGCCTGATTATTCATCCAAGAGCCCGCAGCAAATCTATGCTCCATTGCATAGGCAAGGCGATTGAAGAAAGCCCCGCATTTTTGCTTTAGGTTCGACAGGACTTGAACAGCACGCTTTGCGCCCTCCTTGCCCTGTATTTGGTGGGTCAGATCGACACTAATAAACTTAATAATATTTTGATCACCTATATGCATATCCATAGTATCTCCCAAGGTCTTGTGCAGTTCCCTAGCTAACGTCTACATTTCCAAGGATCTGAGCTCACAGCTTAAGGCTGCGTGCTCTTCAGCTGCTTGACAGAAGGCAATCCATGCCTTTTCGCCAATTTCTTTCCGGGTTTCACCGAGTATCTTGGGAAACCGCATCCCCACAGTTTCCAAAGCGAGGGCTCCTCCCAGTATTCCGGACGCAATCCAGATAGCAGCAGCGGCACCCAACATGATTGTTTGGACGTTTTGAGGAGTCTTCTTAAGTATGCCCCCATAGGCTCCAGCCAGCAGGCAATCGCCACTCCAAACCAATGCGGTTAATGAAAAGGCCCCCCAATCAGAAAACGCCCAAAAATTTTTAGTTTCATTAAAAACATCCCGGTGCTCCGCCATCATCTTCTGCCTCCTTAATTCCTGTACAGCTAGGTACCTGATTCGCGTGTCGAGCGCCTCACTCCTTCTTCGCCTGTTTCTGCGGTAGGGCTTTGCTTCTTTTTCCAGCTTGGCATTTTCAAAAAAAAGCTCCGTCAGCTCTTCCCATTTCTCATCGCGAACACGATGCTTCCTTGGAGTAAGCAGCAAAAAAGCTCCCAATGCCCCTGATGACGGGGAGAATAGACCTCTCGAAAAGGCCATAGTAAAGGCACAAAACCATAGTCCAATTTTTGCCATGTTAGACGGGGACCAATAAGCAGCGTCTTCAATTTCTTTTTTTAGCTTTAGGATTTTTTGTGAATTTTCTTGTATTTGCAACGTCAAGCTTAAGTCTTGTTGCGAAATTTCTCGGATTTTTGGATGAGATGCAAAGCTATTTCTTTGTTGTTTGGGATTGGGTAATTGTTGTATCGGCTGGCTGTCAGAGTGATCGCCATGAAAAGGTGTTGGCACAATTGTTTTGACTCTCATTTCTCATTTCTCTTTATTAGATACGGTCTTCTAAAATAGCCTCTCGATAGGCTTTCATTAAATTGACTATGTGGTGGATATTGTGGATAGTGGCAAGGCTCAGGCTTGTCAGTTCACGCGCCTTAAAGAGGTGATGGAGATAAGCCAGAGAGAACTGCTGACAAGTCGGACATCCACACCCTTCTTCTATAGGGGTAAATTTCGTCGCATTTTCTGCTTTGGTGATATTTAAATCCCCTTTCGAAGTGAGTGCAATCCCATGGCGGGCAGCACGGGTGGGATAGGAACTATCAAAGGTATCAATTCCAAGCGGGATGCTGCGCGCAATAGAGGGCAAATCGCCAATGCCAAGAAGATGGTTGGGATGGCTTTCAGGCAACAAAGGCAAAGTGAAGGAGAGCAGTTCATGCATCTCTTCTTTGTTCTTCCCGACGCTTCCGCCAATCGCATATCCGTCAAAAGGGAGATCCGTCAGAAATTGGCAGCTTGTCTTGCGCATCTCCTGATCAATGCCCCCATGGATCACGGCATACATCGCTTGTCCCTGAGGATTTGCCAAATGGGTATCCAAAGAGCGTTTCTCCCAACGATGGGTCCTCTCCAAAGATTTTTTCAGCTCCGCATGTCCTATATGGTAAGGAGGCAGTTCATCAAAAGGAATGATGATGTCTGCGCCCAGGTCTTTTTGCGCCTGAACAGAACTTTCAGGGGTTAATAGCATTTTAGATCCATCCCGGTAGGAGCGAAAAACAACCCCTTCTTCGGTAATTTTGAGGACGGAGCCCCCTTGCTTCTTGGTCCCTCGGCTTTTCAGCTCATCGGCAACAGATCCGTAAGCCAGACTAAAGACCTGAAAACCACCTGAGTCAGTGATAATGGGATTTTTACGATTAATGAACTTGTGGAGCCCGCCGGCTTTTTTGACCACTTCTGTGCCAGGCTGCAGCATCATGTGATACGTATTGCAAAACATCAGCTGCAAGCCTGCTGCATCGATTAGGCTATTGTCTGCGGCTTTAATGCTGCCGTTTGTGCCCACGGCGACAAAATTGGGAGTATCGATGATCCCATGAGGCGTATGGATCCGTCCGACGCGCGCGCGCGATTTCTTGGAACGATGGAACACATCAAAGCGAAACGATTTCATTCTTTTGCCCATCTTAAAAGAGGGGTCATCAGGAAAATCACGACCAGTTTCACAGCGAAGCTCACGACGATGATATCGAGGATCGATGCCACCATTCCATATAAGCCAGCAAAACTAAATAAAAAGGTATCTAGAAACTGGGAAACAACTAAAGCGATAGCAGCTCTTGCGGCAAATCCCCAACCAGGAAAGCGGGATTTTAAAAATGCAAAGAAACGCACATCTATCTGCTGCACAATGAAAAAGACGGACATGGAAGCCAGAAATAGACGGGGAGAAAGGGACAAAATCTGGACAAAGGCTGCTTGCGTAGTGTCGTAGAGACTCGGCTGATATAAGAGATGGATCTGCGACACGACGGCAAAAAAGAACATAAAAAAGAAGCATACCCAAGTGGCTTTCTTCGCCTCTTCCTGCCCGAAATACTCTTGTAAAAAGTTCAATCCCACCAAGCTGCCAATGACAAAAGCATCACTAGCGGTCACTTCAAAGCCGAGCAGGGTGATTTGCTTGACGACAAAGAGATTCGCTATCAACGCCTGTATTGCGACCCAAGCGGTGAGCGCTCCCCTTCCAAGTTTGCGTGCCCCAAATGCAAAAGCAATAATTGTGGACATCTGTATAAAAAATATCATTTCATTCATCGCCTAGATATATTATCATAGTAAGAGTTTTAAACCAACCCTTATTATTCATCATGACGAAACGCAATCCCCATATGGCCCGACTCAGTGCCAACTACCTCTTTCCTGAAATCAACCTGAGAAAACGGCAATTCCTCGCCCAACATCCCGAAGTCCATTTAATCAGTCTGGGCATTGGAGATACCACAGAGCCAATCCCCCCTTTCATCACGCGAGCTCTAACGGAAGGAGCTGCCAAACTTGGAACCCGAGAAGGGTATACAGGGTATGGTCCGGAACAAGGAGAACAATCCCTAAGGGAACAGATCGCTTCCAAAATCTACCAAAACAAAGTGCCCGCAGAAGATATCTTCATCTCCGACGGAGCCAAATGCGACCTCGGACGAGTTCAAATGCTCTTCGGCAATGAAGCTTCCATTGCTGTACAGGATCCCGCTTATCCGGTCTATATCGACGGTAGCATCATCCAGGGAATCAAAACAATCGTCCCCATGCCCTGTAACCCCGAAAACAATTTTTTTCCTTGCTTAGAGGCACTGTCAAGAACAGATCTAATCTACTTTTGCTCTCCCAATAACCCCACTGGGGTCGCAGCCACCAAGACTCAGCTCCAGCAACTCATCTCTTTCGCCAAAGCTAATCGCTCCATCATCATCTTCGATTCCGCCTATGCCCACTATATCCAGGATCCTTCAATGCCTAAATCGATCTTCGAAATCGACGGCGCCCAGGAGGTGGCAATCGAATTGGGTTCTTTTTCTAAAATCGCCGGTTTCACAGGGGTGCGCCTAGGCTGGTCTGTTGTTCCCGAAGCTCTCAAATTCGACGACGGCTCTTCGGTTAAAGCGGACTGGAAACGGGTGATGTCCACGATTTTCAACGGAGCTTCCAATATCTCCCAATGTGGAGGTCAAGCCATTCTGACGGAAACTGGGTGGAAAGAAGTGGAGGCCCTAACAACATTTTATATGGAGAACACCCGTTTAATCCGGGATACGATGCGCAGACTAGGCTATGAAGTGTTTGGAGGGGAAAATGCCCCTTACCTATGGGTGCGATTTAAAGGGCGACATTCCTGGGATGTTTTTCAAGAGTTTTTGGAGAAGTTTCATGTGGTGACAACGCCAGGAATTGGCTTTGGTCCGGAGGGTGAGAGTTTTATCCGTTTGACTGCCTTTGGGCACCGGGAGAATGTGTTATTGGCCCTGGATCGAATGAGGGATGGGAAAACTTGAAAGGTCCGAGGTTGCGTTGCGTGTCAGGTTATTTTTTTCTGAGGAAAAAAATAACCAGCTCATCTTTTTGAATCAGCAAGCGATGCAAATGGAATGGCATAGTTTTAAGTATTCAAGTTTTGAAACGCCATTCCACTTGCATCGCTTGCTGATTCAAAAAGAGAAGGTCTTATTCCCCACTGCCCTTTTTTACCTATCTATTAAGCCACAATCAAAATGATTCATTTTAGTTAAGGGAAAAACATGGAAATCCACTTATTTAAACAAAGAAAGTATAGGGAAT
>Ga0207043_1046_pt2 | contig 17400 bp, 9 predicted proteins | sample Alteio_BWMinCont_71_FD_153304 | JGI IMG/M metagenome (GOLD analysis project Ga0207043, IMG submission 153304) | Enriched cells from forest soil in Barre Woods Harvard Forest LTER site, Petersham, Massachusetts, United States -... | ecosystem: Environmental > Terrestrial > Soil > Temperate forest >... | reverse complement strand
GTCTTAAATTTGCTGGAGATGTAATGTACATTTATACATAACGTGTTTCAAAAGTTGGTTTTTATCTTCGCCAGTATTCTGGAAGACTCTAACACTTTGGGATTAGGAAAATATGAGAAAATATAACCAATTACTAAAATTGTCACTGATTTATACTTCTTTGATGATATTCTGCTTACACATATCACGTTGTGAGTGTAAGTGCTAATGGAAGTTTATCGGTAGCTGCCAGTGTGATTATCCGATGAACAAAGTGACTTGAAGACTCCAAACTCGTCGACAATTCGACGAGTGGGAAAGCGGGGGCAAGCCGCGCGCTCCAAAAATGCCCTAAAACATAATCAGAAATCCTTTCCGTCGCACTGCCAGTTTGTAGTGGATTTCAAACTATTTCTGATGTATCGAGTATTTCCATAATGAACATGGGGAAAAATATGAAGAATGAGATGGAGAAAACAGCGGGCAGAAAGGATATTGCATCCAATCGTTTTCTATTTGCAATATTATTGATTTTGCTCGCTTTCACAAATGCGAAGACGATGGCCGATGAACTGCGAGGCAACGTCCAAACTGCAGGAAACCCAATCGCTGGAGCAACAGTGACGCTATACGCTGTCGGTACTGCTGCACCCAAGCAGTTGGCGCAAAGTCAAACCGATGCCCAAGGCGCCTTCATGCTAGCTTTCAGCGAAGCGCCATCAAACAACGTACTTTATTTGACCGCTAAAGGTGGAATACCAAAGGCTTCCGCAAACAATAGTCCGAATGATAGAATCGCCCTGATGACTTTGTTGGAAGCACAATTTCCCAAGACCGTCACAATAAATGAACTCACCACCGTAGCCTCGACGTTTACCGCCGCTCGATTTATTAATGAAGAATCGATCTCTGGCAATCCTCTTGGTCTGCGGATCGCTGCAGGAAACGTTCCGAACTTTGTGGATCTTCAAACTGGTGGATGGGGCAAAGTCATACTTGATCCAGTTAACAGCACCCAGACAACATCGTTAGCGATCTTGAACACGCTCGGTTCTCTAATCAGCGCCTTCGCCACCACAGCAGATGATGATTGGCGTGCCCGTTTCTTCAAAGCAGCAACACCGCCCAGTGGAATTCGACCTAAGAATACGTTGGAAGCCATGGCGGGCATCGCCCGTGCCCCATGGGCTAAGGCAGAGAGCTTATATGCACTATTTGATGAAGCTTATCCCCAGCCAAAGGACGGCTCCAGGCGCAAGGCTCCCTTCGCTCCGTATCTTGCCTGGACGCCGCCCGACTTCGCCCTCAGTCTTTGTTTTGCTGGCGGCGGCATGTTTGCAAATGGCCGCTTTATGTTTGATTCTGAAGGCAATCTATGGAGTGGACAGAATTGGATGCCTGGCTCACAGTCTGGTGTCATCCACAACATTGGCGGCGGGGTCATCAAATTAGCTCCGAATGGAACGCCACTCTCCCCTCCCATTACCGGGTTTACCGGAATGGGATTAGATGGAGTTGGGTGGGGTACAGCTGTGACGCTTGACAAGGTATGGGCCACGAGCTTCAATGGAAAAATCCTGGTAATGGATTTCAATGGTAACCCGATCGGCACAGAAAGCGACTTTCCCTTCAAAGAAAAGTTTCTAGGATTGATGGGAATCGGTGTTGCTGCAAATGGTGACGTCTGGATCGCCGATGGATCGGACGATCAATTGCTGTATTTCCCTGGCGGTAGGGTAAAGGATGGACGGATTGTAAAAGTTGCTGGTTTGAAGTCCCCTTTTGACATTGTGATCGACGCTCATAATCGCGTTTGGGTCAGCAACTCTCAATCGAATACTATAGTGCGCTTTCCTGCAAATAACCCTTCTAAGGCAGAAACCTTCAAGGCCGGAATTAGCGTGCGCGCCCTAGCCTTGGATTCTAAAGGAAACGTGTGGGTAGCAAGTAATGCTTCGCCGGACTTTCCTGTGCCTAAGATCCCCGACGGGGCCTCCATCATGGAGCAGTTCCGTCTCCTCGGTGTTGCAATGCTGAAGTATCCAAAGGCCACTGGAGTGATCAACATGATCCGTCCAGACGGCACGCAACCAAACCCAGAGGGATACACTGGCGCCGGGGTTATTGATGTACCTTGGGGTTTGAATATCGATGGCGATGACGACGTTTGGATTGGCAATTTTCGAGGTCGAGGAGTCGTGTTAATGGCTGGAGCAGAGTCGAAGGGCCACCTCCCGAACACAAAGACAGGCGATGTCATCCACGTGTTCCAAAGCGGCAGTATTCAGATGCTCACAGACGTATCAATAGATCCGGCTGGCAACGTTTGGGCCGCGAACAACTGGAATTTCCCGGATGCGTCCGTCGGCGACCCTCCTAAGTATCCTACCTCAACATGGGGCGGAGGGTCGGGCTTAACAATCATCTATGGAATTGCGGCACCCGTGAAGCCACCGCGAATGGGCGAGGTGCATAAGCCTTAAGCTTCAGCAAATTGGACTCCACACCCTCACTAATAGATGACATTAGAGAGCCCAATGCTATACCACGTGCACTTAGGGGTGGCATATTTTTATGACGCGAAAGCTCCCGGGGTTTTCACGCCAAAAAAGTTTTTGTTTAATGTGACTTTGTCAAGTTAATCCATTCGACGAATATTTGGATTTGTTGTAGAGAATTGGGAAGAGCTCCTGAATAGCCATTTACAAGATTTTTTATCGGCGATTATGAAATTATCAAAGTTGTCTTCAAATTTGATTGGCTGCTTTCTGTTGTTGAACCTCTCAGCATTGGCTGAAGAAACCATTATAAAGCTCATTCCGCCTGTCATCAATGCCGATACTATCGGCTTAAAATATGCTTGTATGCGTCCTAAAAGGGAAAATGGCATCAATATCTCTGCAAAGAGAATTGAAGGAAATAAAATCGTCATCAACTGCTATGGACACGGCGGGGCGGGATGGACAACTCTTTTCGGTTCTATTCAAAAAACTATCCATCTCTTCGAAAAAGAAAAGATCAGCAAAGAAACACCCATTCGTATTATAGGGTCGGGTTGCATGGGATTATCCATGGCTATCGAACTTTCACGTTCAGGCTATCACGTTTCAGGTATTTATACCAAAAATCTATATGATGCAGTTTCCTGGAGATCTGCCGGATTTTTTGGTTTGCTAGCCGTAGGGGATGTTCAAGAGGCTATCCATCAGGCGAAAGAAAGCTTTCTCGTCTACCAGCAGATCTCACAGGGAAAGCACCCATATCTTTCACGAAATGCTGTGCGCTACTTACCAATTTATTGTACCAAAGAAACCGAGGAGGAACTGGCTTTCTTAGCTCAGCTGGGCTTAGTCCCCCCTAAACAACTGGTCACTCTGTCATTCGAAGGAGGTGCAACCTATTCCGGATTTTATCAGTATATGACCTTCTTCATGAATACCGGTATTCTCATGCAAAATTTTTTAAGCGAAATCCATAAGAAAAATATTCCCATCGAAATCAAAACAGTCCACTCTTTTTCCGAAGTTCAGGAACAGGTAATCGTTAATTGCACCGGATTTGGTGCTGCGGAACTAAATCAAGATACCAATCTCAATGCGGTGCGCGGCCATTTGATCGCTCTTAACGACCTTTCAGGTCCCGGCCACCTTGATTACATGATTTTAACCTCTGTCTTACAAGATGACCATGCCGAACCCATTTATATGACTCCCAAATGCCTTGTAGTCACTCCCGACCACCCTGAAGGGATACATAGTCTAGGGGTCATCGGAGTAACTTTCATTCCCCATGCAGAAAAACTGTCTGCTGAGCAACTACAAGAGCTTGATCAAAATGCCTACCAAAAGCTGCTAGATCGCGCTTCATTTTTTTTCTTCCAAAAACCATACAAAAGCCTCAAAAAGACTGGATAAAGTACTGATCGAAAAGCTTATATAGATTTAACGATAGGATAGTTTGTCAACATATTCAACATATTCATCGTTCTTTAAGGGCTAGTCAGCGATTGCGCGCGAACGCGCAATCGCTGTTCACAGGCCTATCCCTGGAAATTTGATTGCTCAATAAAAACCCAAGTTTTAAATTGGACATCTTCAAAGTAACCGTATGGAGAATTAGAAATATGCTAACACTGAGAACAACGCCTACTTTTTATCGTGCTCCTTCCCTGGTGACAACTTTCCTGTCTAAAACTCATCCACCAAAAGCAGCTGTGAGAGTATTTGAGAGTTACCCCTCGCCGCATGCAGTCGCAAGACGCCTCCGCTTAGTTTCCTCACATTCCACTACTTCAACTACACCAAAAACAAGAAGTTTTGGAGCCAAATTATTGGCTGGTGGAGCTGTAATTGCCACAAGCCTTATGGCTCCTCAAACGATGACTCAAGCGCTCTCTGCTAAAGTTGAGGATGTTGAGAACAACGAGGAGCTTATTCAAGCTCTCGGAGAACGTGTTGTAGATACAATCTTTAAGCGACAGAAAGCGCTAGAGAAGAATCCTCTTTGGGACGAAATACATGCTTTTTACCGAAAGGCTTCGCCTCAGGATCGTCATGCTTTTTTGCTTGCGGTTGACAAACATTTAGATCATCTCCGTTTGCTTGAGGTTGAGGAGCGTATGCGCCATGCTGATTTGCATAGGGTTAAAATGGAATCAGAAATATCTGTGCCGGAATTGAGAAGAGACGATGGGCGTTGCGAGGCGATAATAGAGCAACTTGTTTGCATATTGGCTCAGGATTTCGTGTCGGATGGAGTCAATTTAACTGGCTGTGATCGTTTGTTAGAATACTTGCTTCCCTTTTTAAGAAAACTTCCTATAAAGGTTTTAACCTTGTCAGAATGTCACTTAGGCTGTGATAGGCTAAAGCTCTTACCTGAAACTCTTGAAGAACTAAATCTGTCCAATAATGGATTATCATTTTTTAGATGGTCTTCGGCATATCCTTACGGGTGGAATCTTAAAGAGGAATCTGGAAGCCTGAAATTTGAAGATTTTTCAGTACATCGTTGGATCGAAGACAGAGTATCCGAAATAACACAACTCTTGAAGCAAGTCCCAAATTTAAAGGTTCTGAATCTTCGAAACAACACTTACATAGCGAAAGAAGTAGAAGACTGTATAAAGAGGAAATATCCAGAAATTGAGGTATTATCTAATGGGACTTCTATTTATGAAGAGATAAAACAAGAACTTGGCATGCCTCAGCTGGCGGTAACGATTCCCGCAAGCGAACAAGAAATACTAGAATTCGGACAAAATATCGTACAAAACATTCTCCAATATCAACCTAATCAGCGCCTTGCTTATCCGCAGAACCATCCTATTTGGGAACAGATTCGTGTATTTTTTCAAAATGCTTCGCCCGAGAATCAATACGCCCTATTATGCGCGATGGAAAAAGAATTAACAACCGTTGACGCTAATAACATTTCGTCATTAGGCACTGCAAAATTCGTCATAAACATGACAGATTTGTATAATTCTTCGGGAGCTGTGAATTTGACCGATTGTCGGCTTTTAGCGCAGTATGTCATGCCGTTTCTGCAAAATGCGCGCATAAAAAAGTTAAATCTTACCCGATGTCATCTAGATTTCCAAACCTTGGATTTTTTACCGAGAAATCTCGAAAAATTAAACCTGTCCGATAACGCTATCGACGAAAGAGCGATGCCTGGTTTTATAAAGTATGTTCTAAAATGTGAACGTTTTCCTCGTTTAAAAAAGGTTGATTTCCGACAAAATCCTTGGATGACTTGTGGTCAGATTATCGAAGCTAAAAACAACCTATTTGTACTTCGAATATTCTGCGACTTTCCAGGATTAAGCCATAACGAAAATAACGATCTGTGATAGACGAAAAAAAGTGGTATCCGTTCACGGGGTAAGGGAAGTGGCTGTCGCCGAGTTTTGGGTTCAGGCTTGCAATTTGCAATTTGAGGAAGTCTTGATGACAAAGGGTCTTTAGGAACTCAAATTACAAATCACAAGCCAGACCCCAATACCGTTCACTTAATCATTGGGTTCAGGCTTGCGATTTGCAATTTGAGGAAGTCTTGATGACAAAGGGTCTTTAGGGGCTCAAATTACAAATCACAAGCCAGACCCCAAAGCTCGGCGATAGCCACTTGCCTTACCCCGTGAACGGATACAAAAAGTGATGGGGTCGTAAAAAGGACGTACCTCTAAACCTTCTTTTTCCGATCCTGCCAAGTTTGCAGCACAACAAAAAATGCAGGCACAAATACTACAGCAAGGCAAGTCGATGCCAGCATACCGCTACTTACAGCAACACCGATAGAGCGTCTCGCGTTTGCCCCCGCTCCCGACGCAAATACTAAGGGCATCACGCCCAGAATAAAAGCAAATGAAGTCATGATAATAGGACGAAAGCGTATTTTAGCACCTTGTAAAGCAGATTCGATAATAGATTTACCATGCAACTCACGTTGCTCACGAGCAACTTCTACAATTAATATGGCATTTTTAGCAGATAAAGCAATTAATAATAAAATCCCAATCTGTGTATAAATATTATTTGCAAGACCCAAGCTAGATAGTATAGTCACTGTGCCAAGCAATGCCAAAGGTACACTGAATAAAATCGCTGCGGGTGTTATCCAATTTTCATATTGTCCAGCAAGAATCAAATACACAAAAAGAAGGGACAGCGCAAAAATCAAATAACTCAATTTTCCGGCAATTTTTTCCTGATAAGCGGTGCTGGTCCACTCATACGATACCCCGGCAGGCAGTACTTTAGATGCCAATTGTTCCATAGATTCAAGCGATTGGCCTGAGCTATATCCCGGCGTAGATACTCCATAAATATTGCTGGAGGGATAAAGGTTATAAAGCGAAATAATAGATGGGCCTACAGCCGGCCAGATATTGGTGAGAGTGCCTATGGGCACCATTTCACCGGACTGATTTCTCACGTATAAATGACGAAAATCTTCTTCCGTCATACGTGCATTGGGGTCTCCTTGAACATAAACTTGAAACACTTGTCCAAACTTTGTAAAGAGATTCACATAAGAAGAACCTACATAAGTCTCTACGGCATTCATGGCATCCTCAACTGCCACCCCTAAAGATTTTGCCTTAACTCTATCGATTGGAGCATAAACTTGCGGAACAGAAGCCCGAAATGATGTCATTAAATGATTGAGTGAGGGTTGTTCGCTTCCATACTGGACTAATAAGTCCGTTGCTGCTTGTAATTTACGGTAATCAAATGATCCATCTTGCAATTCGACTTGCATTTGAAAACCACCTGCATTGCCTAAACCTTGTATGGGGGGTGGTATCATTACCAAAATTTTTGCCTCTAAGGTATCGGCTGCAATGTCATTGAGCTTTTTATAGAGTGCAGGTAAATCTTCTTTTTTTCCTCTCACGCTCCAATCTTTAAACATGACGTAAAGAATGCCAGAATTAGCCAAATTGGCACTATTATCCAAAACAGAAACCCCATTAATCGCGATGACATTTTCAATGCCATCAACTTTGGATAATTGATCACTTATTTTTTTGAGCAAACTTTCTGTGCGTCCCAAACTGGATCCATCAGGTAAATTCACGCTCATTATTAAATAGCCTTGATCTTCAATAGGAATAAAACCTGTGGGAACTTGACTTAATAAAAAGATGGTTAATGCGACAAAACAGATTCCGATTAAACTCACGATTTTACTATGATGGATCAATTTATCTATAAACTTAAGATACCCTGCTTCAACAGGATAATATATTCTATCAAAAGCACGATACAATGCAGGTTTTTTTTTGTTCGGATCAATTGGCTTCAGCCATAAAGCGCATTGCGTAGGTTTTAAAGTCATGGCATTGATGGCACTAATAAACGCTGTCGCAGCTATCACTAAAGCAAATTGCGCATACATCGCACCCGTTAATCCGGGCATAAAACCCGCCGGAACAAATACCGCCATGAGCACTAAGGTTATCCCTATTACAGGCCCGATCAATTCTCTCATGGCATAGATAGAAGCATTCTTTGGCGATTCGCCTTTTTCAATATGCTGTGTCACCCCTTCGACAATAACAATTGCATCATCGACAACGATCCCAATGGCAAGTACTAAAGCAAATAAAGTTAATAAATTAATAGAATATCCCAGGAGTAACATTGCAAAAAATGCCCCAATAATCGTAACGGGCACGGTCGTAGCCGGAACCAAGGTGGCTCGGAAATTTTGCAAAAAGAAAAAAATCACAATTAACACTAAAATCATTGCCTCAAATAGTGTTTTATAAACTTCATTAACAGATGCCCTAACAAAGTTAGTCGTGTCAAAGGGAATTGAATATTTCAATCCTGGAGGAAACTTCTTAGACATTTTTTCTACGGTGGCTTGCACATCACTCGCCACCTTTAAAGCATTAGCGCCCGGAAGCTGATAAATACCAATTGCTGCGGTGGGTTTATTATTGAGTTTAGAAGAAATGCTATAGCTTGAAGAGCCCAGCTCAACACGTCCCACATCACGGATACGAACAATTTGGGCGCTGTTACCAGCATATGAAGTTTGCCCGGATTTTGTCGCTTCCGATTTAATGATGATATCTGCAAATTCGTCGGGACTAATAAGTAAACCGGGCACATTGACCGTAAGCTGATAAGGTTGCGTGCCTGAAGTGGGCGGAGCGCCAATTTGACCTGCAGAAATTGCTTTATTTTGTTTGCTGATAGCGTTAAGAACATCAGAGGGATTTAATGAATAAGTATACATCTTGTTAGGATCAAGCCATATTCTCATTGCATAAGAGCCCGATCCAAAAATCTGCACGTTACCGACACCTCGTAAACGTGCGAGTTCGTCCTGCATATTGATGGTCGCATAATTATTTAAAAACAACCCATCATACTCATCATTTTCCGAGGTTAGAGTGATAAATTGTAAGATAGCAGTTGATTTTTGCTGGACTACTACACCTTGTTGCTGGACTTGCTTGGGCAATTGTGCCATTGCAGCTTGCACTTTGTTTTGCACCAAGACTTGAGCAAAGTTGAGATCTGTACCAATAGAAAATGTCACGATTAAAGTGTAATTACCCGAATCGGTGCTGGTAGATTGCATATAGATCATGTTTTCAACCCCATTGACTTGCTGCTCAATAGGAAGGGCAACGGTATTAATTAAGGTTTTAGCATCAGCACCAGGGTAACTTGTTGTGACCTGAATAGTGGGTGGCACAATAGCTGGGTATTGACTGATAGGCAGGACTGCGATTGCGACAATTCCTAAAAACACGATGAATAAAGCAATCACATTGGCCAAGACAGGACGTTCAATAAAAAATTTAGATATATCCATTTTATCCTAACTCATTACTCAATTAGATTCTGGTATCGGTTGTTCAAGCACATCCATTTTGTTGTTTGGTGTTGCAAACTGCAGTCCTTCTACGATGACTCGATCACTTGCGGTCAATCCCTGTGTGATTGCACGCATACCCTGATCTACGCTGCCTAATTTAACACGTTTTAATTGGACAACATCATTGGCATCAGCAATCAATACATAGGGTCCAATCTGATCATAAAGCACAGCTGAATCGGGAACCGTCAATAGTTTTTCGGGTTTGGAAACAGCGATGCGCACTTGGACAAATAGGCCAGGTAATAAAGCGTAATCTTTATTTTCCAAAAGAGCGCGAAATTCTAACGTCCCGGTAGAGGAATTAAGTCCTGTGTTAACAAAATCCAGCTTTCCTCTATGTTTAAAGGTTGTTTCATTTTGCAATTTGATATCTGCCGAGATTTGGTTGATGTCTTCAGGCTTAAAACCCTCTGCTCTTGCGGCATCGCGTAATTTAATTAAATCTAGCTCATTGAGATTGAAATAAGCATAGATAGGATCAATTTGTTCGATGTTTGCTAAATCGGTCGCTGTGCCATGACCGACCAAATTTCCGGGATCCACCAAATGACGGCCCATGCGGCCATCAAAGGGGGCATTTACGTGTGTATAGCTATAATTGATTGCAGCGATGACTTCATTTGCGACGGCTTTCTGTATTTCTGCATCAGTTTCCTGAGTCTTGGCTAACCATTTTTCCACATTGTTGAGGGAAGTCGCATCTTGCGTATACATTTTTTTTTGCCGTTCATATTCTGACTTAGCATAAACATTTGCGGCTACTTGTACTGCTACAGCCGCTTTGGCTGCTACCCATTGTTGATAATAAGTGTCGGGTTGGATGATAAATAATTCTTGCCCTTTTTTTACAAAGGTCCCATCTGTAAACTCTATTGCCTCTAGATATCCTTCAACGCGCGCGACTAGATCAACGGAGTTATAAGCGACAAGCGTGCCTGTTTGGGTGACATAATCAACGATTTCTTTTGATTGCGGGAGTTGTACGGCCACCTTTGGAAGGGGGATTTGAGGAGGGCTTTCGGATGGGTGCCGCTTGATCACATAAAATATGATACATGCTGCAGCAATGATCACAGCTGCTGCAGCGATCATCCCGCTTATTGACATCTTATTTTGTTTTATCTCAACATTCATAGTTATCACCAATTTGGCAGATAGAGTTGTTTAAACCATTGCCATTTGCTTTCCGGCTCTTCATGGTTTTGTTGCTTCAGCAAGTCTCCCCAATCTGTCCTTTTTGACATTTCACATTTAATACTATCTGGTATGACATCATCGCCATTTCTAATCTCCCATCCTCCACCCAATGATCTATAAAGTGAAACTAAAGCTTGAGGAATGTCCCCTTGGGCTTTAGTCAATGAAGATTGTACTCGAAGTTGTTGCTGTTCTGCATTTAATACTGGAGTAAAGTCAGTTTCCCCTTCTCTGTAACGGATGATAGTCAATTCCAAAGTTTTAGTGGCCGCACGGTTAGCTTCAGTCAAGTACTGTACCGCTATTTTTGCTTCAATAAAAGCTGTGATACTATCTTGTACTTCTTGCTGTGCTTTTAAAACTGCATTAATGTAATTCAATAAGGCTTCCTGAAAAACCGCATCCTGCACACGTACGGAATTAGTAATTTGCCCATAATTTAAGACCGGCCAACTTAATGCTGGTCCTGCAGTATACGTCCGGTTGGCCCATTCAAAAAGATTAGCAAGTGAAGATCCATCTATATTATTTCCAGAAAAAGCAAAGGTTCCTGTTAAGGATAAGGCGGGAAAAAGGTTGGCTTCGGTAGCACCTATCAATTCCGATTGAGCCACTGCTTCTAGTCGGGATTGACAGATATCAGGACGTCTTGCAATCGTTTCAATAGGGATCCCCACAGCAACGGAAAGGGGGGCTTCAGGTATTCCGTGTTGTAAATCGAGTAAACAATCCAGTTTATTGGGCACCGTTCCTAATAATAAACATAAAGCATCTTTTTGTGTTTGCAATTCAACATTAAGCTGAGGAATCTTTGCTTCAGTTTCTGATAATTCAGTTAACGCTTGCTCGACATCCACAAGACTGACTTCGCCTGCATTATGGCGAGCTTTGGCTATGCCAAGCCCTAGGGTTTGGACTTTGATGTTCGCTTTCGTTATTTTGATTTGCTCTTCAGTGGTGCGAATCTTGATATATGCGCTAGCAATGTCAGAAGTCAGTGTTACCAAAGCACTATCATACGCAGCGAGCGATGCTAGAAAGGTTGCATTGTTAGATTGAATAGCACGCCTATACTTCCCCCAAAAATCGAGTTCCCAATTTGTCGTAAACCCAAACTCGTCCGTGGCGAAATAGGTGGGTAATAAAGTCTGAAATTCGCTGCCACCGATCCTATAATAGGTAAGATTACTTATTATATTTTGTTCTTGAGGATAAAGCTCCCCCACAGATTGGGCAAGCTGAGCTCTAGCCTGTAAGACTTTAACACCCGTGACCTGTAAAGAGAGATTACTCGCATATCCTTCATAAATTAATTGCGTAAGCACATCATCATGAAAGACTTCCCACCATGCAACAGTATCGAATGGTTGCTGGCTTACTGAATCATCATCTAGTTTCCAGTCTTCCGCAATAGGTTTGTAAGGCTCTTTATAGTCAGGACCTACCATGCAACCTGTTAAAAGCAGACCTAGAATTATGAAATAAGATTTTAGCATCTGTACGAAACATCAAGGGGTTATCAACTGTTAGCACACCAGGATCGGTAGTACGTCCTAAAAAGTTATGGTAACCAGGGCGTCCTCGCCCTGCTTTTAATACACTCAGGACGTGAACAAGCGGTTAGGATTCGTGATATTAGTTAAGTTAAATTTTTATTTCAATATTTTTAGCTCGGATTTGTACAATTTTCGGCGAGCAGCTCTGCAGGAACCGTGCAGAAAAATTGGTTGATACGGACCAGCGCCGCAATAAAGCCTTGCCATCACGATTATCGCAAGCGCCCCTCTTCGTGTCTTGGTGTCTTCGTGTCTTTGAGCTTTGGGTTCAGGCTTGCGATTTGCAATTTGAGGAAGTCGTTATGACAAAGGCTTTTTAGGAGCTCAAATTACGGCGCAGTCGTGGAAGATCAGGGACTGCTAAAGTCTTTAATTCGTCACTTGAAAGCCTCTTCATGGTATGGATCTGCATTGTTCCCACGCCATATTGAAACGAGGACTGCGTTATGGCAAGCGATGAGCGCTGCGCAGGTCGCTGAAATCTTACGCGACCCACAAGAGTGGAACTGCTTATCATTTGAATATATCGGCCTTGCGAAAGAAGTCCTAAAAAAACTTGAAGAAGTTCCGGAACTGCGAGATGCTGTTTTTTTACATACTGATCAGGTAACTAGGGTATCGCTCTACCATCTGGCAATGGGCGTGGGTAATCTTGAGCTCATCGCTCTTCTACAAAACACCTATCCTCATTTACATGATGAAAAGCTGCAAGACGTGTCACAATCTGGTACTCCTGTCATGCACGCTATTCGGAAAGGACAACTTGATACTGCCATTGCCATTATTCCTGAATTAAGCTCTTGTAGAGCTATTTTGTATGACCTTATGGATTTTAATCCAAGAGAACAAGTGATAGAGGCGGTTGTTCAAGCATTTACGAATTCTCTTGATCAGCATCCGGATCAGTGGAAAGAGATCCTAACTAGAGTGCTCTTCTTAGGAAAACCAACGGTCACCCAAGCAGTCTTAAATGCCATTGCGCCACAAATCGACGCTTTGATAAGGGACGAAGAAGCTCTAAAAGATCTGAACCGTCATTTTCCCCGACTCTTCGCAATGATTTTCGCGCCATTAGATAGAATTGGAACTCAGCCTATTCACCGAGAAGCAGCTAACCCAAATAGTCTGGCTTTTAAGGCACTCCAGGACACTTATTCTATTTATTCCGGGGTGTTATTTTGGGATAAAGATGAGCTAGGGAATACTTCAGTTCATATTGCTGCAAAATCAAATAATATTTCAGTCCTTAAAGCTATGCAAAAACAGAAATTATTAAACCCCCTTTTTAGTAGAGATTTTAATGGGGTGGCTCCTTTGGAACTCGCTGCCAAGGCTAACCACTGGGAATTCGTCTTGGAAGCCTTTGGTATCTTGAGAACAGCTCCGGAAGCAGCACATAACCTTCAAAGGCTTGCAGACATTAAAGATAAGCAAGGGAATACGATTTTTGATCTGGTCTCTCGCATGGAAGAGGTTCCGCCGCATCTAGCTCCCCGAATCGATTTGATCAGCTTGCTATGGAAAGAAATGCGGGATCAACAGATCAACGAACTCAATCATCTTGAGAGGCTTTTAGGTGAAGAGCAAACGGTTTTCCCTGAAACCACCGAACTGCCGATGTTGGGTGGACAAATTGCTGAATCTTATCGCAAAATTGCTGCCAAACGTAAAGAGGTTTGGAATAGGCGCGCAGACCGATTTCCCATTTTCCTTTTGCCTACTGAGAGTGAACTGTCGCGAGCCGCTTTGACGCGATGGTCTTTTGAAAGCGGAGCGGCCAGTCAACCTATTCCTCTTGCTGACCCAACAATAGACATTACTCAATTGCTCCATTATCTTGATCGCATCGAAGGAAGCCTCCCCGCAACCATCCGAGACGAAGGGGTGATAAGACCTCGAGAAGATGTGGTCGTACGACTTAAAAAGCAAATTACCGATTTAGCTCAAGATAGCGCCGTCCTGGATGAGTTAAACAATGCCTTAAGCGAGACATTCAAAGATCAAATAAGGAATATACTCAGACATCTCGTCGTAAGCTTAAATAAGCAAGAAGCCGCCGTCGCTGAAGCTCCGGAGGGAGACAAACAAGTTCTACAAGAACGCTTCAATAAGGATCTCCAAGAGATTTTATGGGAACGACTCGGCTTAGACTTCTTTCATTGCCACGATCGGTTGGCTACTGACTGTGAGGATCTTTATTATGAACGATACGCTACGAAATCTGAATTCCAAAACCGTATAGAATCACAACAACTTTCAAACAAGATCTTAAGCAAACTCTTTCAATTCCGTCGACAACTCTTCCATGAGACTGTGTCTCGCGTCGACCAAGACGCGCATGTCGCCGCCACTCATCGCTATTACAGATCCGTATTAGGAAAGGAGTTTGGGATCGGTTCGACAGAGATGTCGCAAGAAAATGCTCAATATGCGGGTTTTAGAGTGATGGGGCAAGAAGAGCGCATTCGGAAAGAGATGAAAGCAGCGTTAATGCCGGATAAAGTGGCTGCCTATTTTGCCAAAGTGATCGAAGACCCGGTAGACAAAGACATCACTCCTGCACTCGTGACAGAATGGATTCAAGAGCATTACCCTGAATCCGTTGACGACTTTTTCCTTCCGGATGGAAGCTGGAATCCAATGGCCATCGCCATTCTCTTACAAGATCTCAATATCCTCAAACGGATCGGGATGGATCCCCCACCAAGCTTTGGAAGCAAAAACCTTCCTCCACCTGTTGCGGGAGAACCCCTTTCGTTGGAGCATCGACTCCAGGCATTTGACCACTATGTCGAGCGAGCCGAGGAGAGCCGCAATCTAGAAGAGTTGGGTACGACGATCATCGATCTGCTCAATCGTTGGCCTGAGCTGCTTGGTCCTATTCTTAAAGAAGATGAGGCAAAACTTTTAGATGCTCACAGACAACTTCTCGACTATGTAGAAGGGAGATGGAACCGCTCCGCTCCCGAATTTCAGGATACGAATTTAGCACAAGCCCCTCAGTTTAAGCCTATCTTTGCAGGGGCCTGTACAGAAAAAGAAGCTTTAAAGAGAGCCATCGACGATCTGAAACAGCGCATAGATCCTCTTGCAGCAGCTGAAAAGAGAGCAAGAGAAGAGGTGGAAGCAGCGAGAAGGCAGCAAGCACGGCTGCTGGCCGCTGAAGACGAGGAGAAAGCTAGAGGCGCACAAGCTAACCAAGAACGACAAGCGGCGTTGGCTGACGAACTTGCAGGCTATATTCGCGATAGAGAAACCCATCACCAAAATAAGCAAGAGCTAAATAGATTACTAAAGACGATTACTTCTCCTGCGGTTCGACATCGGTTCCGGCTGGCCAATCAATCAGAGGTCCTACAGAAATTGAAGGAAAACATTCGAGATTTAATCAAGCAAATTTCATAGATAACGCATTAGATAGGTACGTCCTTATGTGATGGCATTCAGGTTCAACTCTTGGAAATTACTTCCCTATTTTTCCCAAATAAGCTACTTCTTGATTGATATCAATCGCTTCATCAGGCATAAGGTATGCGACGAAGAGACATTCTGAAGAGAATGTCTTCTTTACTTGATGTTGCTGCTCATAGAAGAGAATTTACCATGACAAATCAAAGCAAGCAATGCATAGCCTCTATACTTATCGAGGGTTCTATTGCAGAAGAGCATCGTATTCCATCCGATGTACTTACTCGCATAATTGACGGCTTCCAAAATATAGCTTGGAACCTTGGCGCAGCGTCTGAAGATGCTGCTTATGGGGAACGTTCCCGCCGTATCTCTTCCGATCTAAAGAAAAAATATATGATTCAATGGGGACTTCCAAAGGAAGGAAGCTACGTACTCACCCTATACCCGCCGGTCGAGCAAAAAATCGATACTACCATTATGGAAGTTTTGATGGCTCTAGGAACCGGTAGCTTTGAAAAACTGAAGAAAATCATACCCGACTCGCGTCTTCGCAGTAAACTATTAGAAATATTGAAGTTTTTACCGCGAGTAGGAGAAAATTGGTTATTGAAATACACGTCTAAAAACCATTCCGTATCATTGGATGCAAAATCCAGCCAAAAGATCAAAGCTTGGTTCTCAGAGTCTCTTTCTGCACCTCAACCAGATGAAGTTCTGACCATCAAAGGCGAACTCTTACGTATTGATTTTGAAGCAAAACGTGTTGCAGTCCGCTATCTTCCAACACACCGTTCATTAGATTGTTATTATTTACCTGAGATTGAAGATTCTATCGTGGAAAGTCGCAGAGGACTAATTGAAGTGACAGGTTGTTTTGTTCTCGATCGCGAGGGTCACCCTGAACGATTGACTGAAGTTTCAGTGATCCAACCAGTGGATTTATCTCCAATGAATCTCGATCAGTATATCCAACAAGATCGCAAAGAATTGCGTCTAACTAGGCCGCTAATATTTGTCCCCATTTTAGATGAAGAAACAAAGCAACTTTACGTAATTCGCAATGAATCGCTAAACATTGAAGTGGATGCAACTACGAGAGAGACGTTGATGCAAAACTTGGAAGATCAGCTTGTCTTTTTGTGGGACACATATGGTAGTGATCTAGTCGATCCTAATACTTTGACTAAAAGTGCCTTGAGACTACGCCAGTCTTTGCGAGAGCAGTTCGAGGAGATTTCAAACTAATATGCCCCGAAATAAGTCTGACGTCATTGCTGGGCTCACAAAAAAGGGCTTTGAAAACAGCAAAAATAGCCATCATCAGTATTACACCTATCGCGCTCTCGAAGGTAAGCTAAGCGATGTTTACACATACACAAGCCACTCAGGCAAAGAACTTAGTGATTCCTTACTGTCAAAAATGAGCAGACAATGCAAGCTCAGGAGAGAAGAATTTCTGAAGTTCGTCGATTGTACAATGACCCAGCAAACTTATGAGCAAAACCTAAAGGATCAAGAGATCATTTGACTTCTTTATCTGTGTGTATCCAGTAACCGGAGATCTAACCTCCCCACTCCCATCATTGGATTTTGACTCGCTTTGGCACGGGTATCGCATTTACTGGTTGTTTGGCAATTTCCACTGCACTCTTGCAAGGAATCTACAACCAGCTTATTTTTCTGGATGCTCCCGAATTTCAGGATACGAATTTAGCACAAGCCCCTCAGTTTAAGCCTATCTTTGCAGGGGCCCGTACAGAAAAAGAAGCTTTAAAGAGAGCCATCGACGATCTGAAACAGCGCATAGATCCTCTTGCAGCAGCTGAAAAGAGAGCAAGAGAAGAGGTGGAAG
>Ga0207043_1050_pt1 | contig 17492 bp, 17 predicted proteins | sample Alteio_BWMinCont_71_FD_153304 | JGI IMG/M metagenome (GOLD analysis project Ga0207043, IMG submission 153304) | Enriched cells from forest soil in Barre Woods Harvard Forest LTER site, Petersham, Massachusetts, United States -... | ecosystem: Environmental > Terrestrial > Soil > Temperate forest >... | reverse complement strand
TGGAGCAAGTGTCTGTTTGCGTATATGCTTTGAAGGATCTTTTTGATGCGGTGGAGCGCAAAGATCAGAAAGCTGTAGAGGCTATAGCAGAGAAAATTGCCGACTATGAGCATAAGGCAGATATGATAAGAAATGATATTTTGAATCATTTGCCCAAAAGCCTTTTCTTGCCTATAGACCGGACTCACCTGGTGGAAATTTTAAACACACAGGACAAAATTGCGGATAAAGCAGAAGACATTGCGGTTCTGGCAACGCTGAAACCGATCGAACTGTACCCTCATTTCAAAAAAGAGTTTCAAGAGTTTTTGCTAAAGAATATTTCTACCTTTGATAGTGCCTTGCTGATCATTAAGGAAATGCATGAGTTGTTAGAGTCCTCATTCGGTGGAATGGAAGCAGAAAAAGTGCGTTCCATGGTAGAGGAAGTTTCTTTCAAGGAACATGAGATCGATCTTTTGCAGCGCCATCTCCTTAAAAAATTATTCCAATCCGAAGATTATATGTCATATACCACCTTTCATGTGTGGCAAAAAATCTGCGAGGCGGTCGCTGCACTCTCTAATCTGTCAGAGATGCTGGCATTTCGCATTCGTTTAACCTTAGAATTGAAATAGGAAAGATCGCTTGATGACCCCTGAAATGTTTCTTTTGATTCTCGTTGTAGTGGCCGGCGCTTATATGGCTTGGAATATAGGGGCCAATGACGTGGCCAACGCCATGGGAACGTCAGTGGGCTCCGGAGCTTTAACCTTGAAAAGTGCAGTGATTATCGCTGCTATCCTCGAATTTTCAGGTGCATTCTTCTTTGGCTCACATGTTTCAGAAACTATCCAAAAAGGGATTGTAGATGCCGCTGTGTTTTCAGATCCGATGATCGTCGTTTATGGCATGTTATCTTCATTGCTTGCTGCCGGTATTTGGTTGCAGATTGCTTCCTACTATGGGTGGCCTATCTCCACGACTCATTCCATCGTAGGGGCACTGGTGGGCTTTGGCGCTGCCGTAGGCGGGATCGAAGCTGTCTACTGGGAAAACGTAGCGTTTATTGCGACAAGCTGGGTCATATCGCCTATTTGCGGCGCTATCCTTTCTTATGGGATTTTTAATGTTCTCAGACAGCGGATTTTTTATCAGCGGCATCCCGTGGAGGCTGCCAAAAAGATGACCCCACCGATCGTATTTGTTGTCGTATTCACTCTGACGTCCATCATGTTGTATAAAGGCTTAACAAACATAGACATTCATTTCAATTTCCTCCAATCACTCGGAATTAGTGTACTCATGGGGATCATCGGATTTGTGATTAGCAAAATCTGCTTACGATGCATTGTTCCGCCGGTATCCAAGCCTGCAGCTGTTTCAGAATATCATCCAGAGGTTTCTAACCAGCTGGAAAAGGCGAGAAGGCATCTGTTGCAAGTCCAGGCTGCTTCAAGCGATGTCATTCAATATCAGGTGTCGGAACTCCTTCAAGAGATCGGCACGTTGTCCGATTCCCTTAAAAGAAAAGAAGAAACAGGCAAAGAAAGCATCGAATACGCGATTGTGGAAAAGATTTTTGGGTATCTGCAAATCATGAGCGCTTGCCTCATGGCGTTTGCTCATGGAGCCAATGACGTGGCCAATGCGATTGGCCCGCTAGCGGCAGCCATCAGCATCTTAACGACAGGAGCTATAGCAGAGAGCGCTTCCATCCCTCTATGGGTGTCGGCACTTGGCGGGATTGGAATTGTAGTAGGACTTGCCACATGGGGCTGGCGCGTCATCGAGACAATAGGCAAAAAGATCACAGAGCTCACTCCAACCCGCGGTTTTTCTGCTGAGTTTGGAGCCGCAGCAACGATTTTGATTGCATCCCGGCTGGGGATGCCGATTTCGACGACACATACGTTAGTCGGATCCGTCATTGGCGTGGGCTTAGCAAGGGGGATTGAAGCATTAGACTTGCGCACCACGCGCTATATCTTCATTTCCTGGGCGATCACTGTTCCTGCGGGGGCGCTGATAGCCATTGGACTGTTTTATTTGACAAAGGCTCTTGCTTGACAGGGCGCACAGGACAGATAGCTCTGGTAGCTTTTGGGTCAGGCTCAATACCGTTCACTTAATCATTGGGTTCAGGCTTGCGATTTGCAATTTGAGGAAGTCTTTACGGCAAAGGCTTTTTAGGAGCTCAAATTACAAATCACAAGCCAGACCCCAAAGCTATCTGTCCTGTTTTTTTGCCTCAAGCATAGCTTTCAAGCGGTTTAGCTGTGAAAAATAAAAAAGGGGTTGGCAAAAATGCGGAGGGCGGATATGATGGTGCGTAAATTAATTAAAATCGTGTGAACTTTCCAGTAAGGCGTTCAAGATATGTTTAAACAGCAAAAATCGTTTCAACTCAAAGAAGCTGACGTGCAACGCAATTGGCTCGTGCTCGATGCGGCAGGCAAAACGTTAGGCCGCTTCGCTTCTGAAATTACTAAAATCCTCCGAGGTAAGCATAAGCCTACCTTTACGTCGTATATTGATGGAGGTGACGGTGTCATTATTATCAATGCAGAAAAAGTTGTTGTCACAGGCAACAAAGAAGCTCAAAAAGAATATATCGATTATACCGGGCATATGGGCGGTCTGCGAAGAACTCCTTATCGAGTGATGATGGCTCGTAAGCCGACGCATATCATTGAGCATGCTGTAAAGGCGATGATGCCAAAAACACGCTTGTCTAATGCTCAACTTAAAAGACTGCGAGTATTCGCCGGCTCCGAGCACAATATGGCAGCGCAAAAGCCAATTCACGCAAATATTTAAGTTTAAGAGGAAACACTCATGACGCTGCAAGAACAAGTAGCTACCGGCCGACGCAAAACAGCTGTAGCATCTGTGCGCTTAAGACCCGGCACAGGGCAAATCGATATTAACGGCAAAGCCTTTAATGAATATTTTCCTGTCGAAATTCAACGGCAGACAATTTTAGCGCCTTTCCAAAAACTGGGAGGAAACGGCCGCTTCGACTTGATCATTCGCGTAAAAGGCGGAGGAATCGAAGGTCAAGCAGTAGCAACTCGCTTAGGTGTTGCACGAGCTCTGTTGGGTGAAGATGATAGCCTACACCATTCCTTTAAGGAACAAGGCTTCTTAACACGCGACTCTCGTAAGAAAGAGCGTAAGAAATACGGTCTTGCTGGAGCTCGTAAACGATTCCAGTTCTCTAAACGTTAATCCTGTACCGCACGCGGTATAAAGACCAAACGCGAAGGACGAACCGCCAAGAAAGATCTTGGATGGTTCGCCTTATTTGCGGGTGTAGCTCAGCTGGTAGAGCGTCACCTTCCCAAGGTGAATGTCGTGAGTTCGAGTCTCATCACCCGCTTAGAAAAGGAATATGTATAAACGGAATTGTTTTTTTGCGGGCGTAGCTCAGTGGTAGAGCATCACGTTGCCAACGTGAGGGTCGTGAGTTCGAGCCTCATCGCCCGCTTTGATTTCGCTTTATTTTTTGGCCTTATTGTCCAGTCTTTTTGAATCAGGCCGATTTTTGCGGGCGTAGCTCAGCGGTAGAGCATCACGTTGCCAACGTGAGGGTCGTGAGTTCGAACCTCATCGCCCGCTTTAAGGCTATTGGTTTAATTTCGTGCAGGGTTAGGGCGAGCGAGGCAAATCCAGATCGAAGCAAAGCGGTCCGAATGAGGAGCGCATGGTCATAGCCATGCGCGACGAAGAGGATCGATCTGGAGAAGCCGCAGCCGGGCAAACCCTGCACAAAATTAAACCAATAGCCGCTTTTAATATCCAAACTAAATGAGGTCCCCCCTTGACAAATCATTCATCATCCACCTTTCAAAATGAAAACCTTGAAGTTATTGTCACTAAAAAACCAGGGTGCAAAATCTCTTTGGATGTTTCAGTGGCTCCTAAAGGAACAGAAGCTAGCTATCGAGAAGCTGTGGCTCGTGTCAGAAAAGAAGTGTCCATTCCTGGCTTCCGGAAAGGGAAAGTCCCAGAAGCTATGGTCCAACAGAAGTACGGAAAATATATCGAACAGGAATGGAGAGATGTACTATTAAACACGGCTCTCTCCGAAGCCATTCTGCTGACTTCCATTCAACCATTCAACAAAAACAGCGTCACTTCTGCCTCTGTCAAATCCCTTTCTAAAGATGAGGGCGCCAAGCTATCTTTTACTTATGAATCGGCTCCCGTGATTCCTCAAATTGCAGCAGAAACCCTCTCTATCGCTGCTGCATCCTTAGATACCGTCACCCAAAAAGATATCGATAAGACGGTAGAAGAATTGTGCGTTCAGAAAGGGGAGTGGTCAGATGTGACGGACCGTCCCATACAAGATGGGGATTACGTAGAGGTAGACGTCGATAATATCGGTGAAAATCCAGGAAATATTTGTACCAATACTGTCATGCAGGTGAAAGAGGGACGCATGGGGACTTGGATGCGCAATCTTCTCATAGGAAAGCAGATAGGGGACCATGTAGAAGGAATGAGCGAAAAAGAAGAGAGCGAAAAAGAAGAGCCTAATGGTCAGGCTTGTGATGAAGGAACTCCTCATGAGCACACACATTCTGACTTTGTCCCCACGATGTGCCGCATCACAGTTCAAGCCGTGAAACAGAGTGTCCCGCATAATCTCGATGATGAGCTAGCAAAAAAATATGGCGCAGAGAGCGTTTCCATCCTCTTGGAAAGAATTAAAGAACGGCTAGAGAAAAATGCTCTGGAAAAACAAAAAGACCAAAATCGTTTTTCGATGGAAAAAGAATTGTTGAAACATTATCCTTTCGATATGCCGGCTTCTCTTGTTGAAGGAGAGGTAAAGGCGGCTAAAAAAAGAACGATGGATGAGTGGCGAGCCGAAGGGGCAGCCGAAAAAGAGATCAGCGCTGAGTGGAAAAAAGTGGAGCAGGAAGTGGAACATCGCTATGATCGCGACTTCCGTTTATACTTCTTGACCCAAAAGTATGCACACGACCATGGACTTACAGTGAGCGATGAGGAAGTGATGACGGCATGGATGCGTCGTATGTGGGAAAGAGGTGGAAGACCCCCAGCAGGAGAGGACTCTCAGGAAGCTCTCGCGCATCTTCGCCTACAACTTCTTTCCGTAAAAGCCATTGACCATATGGTGGAGCAAGCACAAAGGGCCTAAAGCGATTTGATCAAGGAAATAACAAAGGAGCAGACAATGTCAGAATCATGTGAAAAAAGACCTTTGCTATCTCTCACTCCTTACGTGATTGAGGATACCGGACGCGGAGAGCGCTCCATGGATATCTATTCCCGTTTGCTTAAAGATCGAATCATCTTCATCGGAACTGAGATTACCGATCATGTAGCGAACGTTGTCGTGGCTCAATTACTTTTCTTGCGCATGGAAGATGCAAAAAAAGATGTACATATCTACATCAATTCCGTAGGGGGTTACATCACGGCAGGTCTTGCCATCTATGATACCCTTCAATGGATGGGCTGCAATGTCAATACCTATTGCATTGGTCAAGCTTCCTCGATGGGGGCTCTCCTTCTCACCGCGGGAACTAAAGGCAAACGATTTGCGCTGCCAAATAGCCGTATTCTCATCCACCAACCCTATGGAGGCGTGGGAGGAACATCTGCAGATATCGCGATACAGGCAAAAGAAATTCTTGTTCTCAAAAAGCGGCTCCATGAGATTATGGCTGAGCATACAGGACAGTCCATTGTTAAAATTGCAGCCGATTCCGAGCGCGACTTCTATATGAGCGCTCAAGAGGCTAAAGAATATGGATTAATCGATGAGGTCGTCATCCCTAAAAAGCCTGCAGCCCCAACAAAATAGATTTAGATAATATCTGAAACATTCATCTGAGCTTTTATGACTAAAAAACCACCCCCACCTAAAGAATCTTTGGCGATCGCATGTTCCTTCTGCGGACGCACAGAAGAAGCTGTAGAAAAGTTGATTTCGGGTCCTCATGTTTTCATTTGCGACAAATGCGTACATCTATGCTCAGGTATCTTAGATAAAAAGAAAGCGCCGACCCCAACTACTTTTAAGGTTTTGAAGCCCAGAGAAATTAAAGAACATCTGGATGCCTACATTATTGGTCAGGAAAATGCCAAAAGAGCAATCGCTGTGGCAGTCTATAATCACTATAAGCGCATCCGCTCACAAAGTAGTCCCGGCGGCGTTGAAATCAGCAAATCCAATGTGCTTCTTTTTGGGCCTACAGGATCGGGAAAAACGCTCATTGCAAAGACTCTGGCAAAGATTCTCGATGTGCCATTCACGATTGCAGACGCGACGACTTTAACAGAAGCAGGGTATGTGGGAGAGGATGTCGAAAATATCATCCTGCGCCTTCTGCAAGCTGCTGATTTCGATGTGGCGAAAGCCGAGCTTGGCATTATTTATGTCGACGAAATCGATAAAATTAATCGCACGACAGGAAACGTTTCTATTACAAGGGATGTATCAGGCGAAGGTGTGCAGCAGGCTTTATTAAAAATTGTAGAAGGAACCATAGCGAATGTGCCGCCAAAAGGGGGGCGTAAGCACCCCAATCAAGAGTATATCAAAGTTAACACGGAAAACATCTTGTTTATTGTCGGAGGAGCTTTTGTCAATATTGAGAAAATGATCGCAAAGCGTCTCGGCAAGAGCACAATCGGTTTCACTTCTAATGAAAAAGAAACGATTGATCCCCAACAAAAGAGCCAGTTACTGGCAAAAGCCGAACCAGAAGATTTTATCCAATTCGGAATGATTCCAGAATTCATCGGAAGATTTAACAATATCGCTAACTGTAACGAGTTAACCGTCGACGACTTAGTCACCATTTTAACCGAGCCCAAAAACGCCGTGATCAAACAATATGCGGCGATGTTTGAGATGGAAGGGGTTAAACTTCAGGTAACAGACGAAGCTTTGCAAGCGATTGCCAAAAAAGCCAAAGAAGCAGGTACAGGCGCAAGGGCTTTAAGAATGATTTTGGAGAACTTGATGCGGGATTTGATGTTTGAAGTGCCGTCTGACGACACAATCGAAGCAGTTATTATTGATAAGGCTTGTATCACGGAAGGAGAAAGGCCTGAAATTAGGAGGACTTCTAAGCAAATTGCTTGAGATGCCATTAGGTGTATTTAGGTGCTCATTTGGTAACCGTTCACGGGGTGAGGGAAGTGGCTATCGCTGAGCTTTGGGGTCTGGCTTGCGATTTGTAATTTGAGCTCTTAAAAGCCTTTGTCATAAAGACTTCCTCAAATTGCAAATCGCAAGCCTGAACCAAAAGCGACCGGCGATAGTTACTTCTCTTACCCATGAACGGTTACCTCATTTGTTGATGAACGATAACTTTTAGTAGGAAAAGTGTTTTACATATAATGAAATTTATTTATAATTAAATTAGTGAGATACTTTCTTTTAATAGGTTGTCAGTTTCATGATTTAGGAACCAATGGTGTAGTGATATGGCAGCAAAGCTAGTAGCCGAGGAAGGAAGCCTTAAAGGGCTCGTACTTTCACTAGATGATGGGGATCAATGGATCATCGGAAGAGATCCAGATGCCTGTCAACTACTTATCGAAGATCCTTCCGCATCTCGCAAACACCTGATATGCCGCACAACACCCAAAGGGATCTTAGTTGAAAACCTAAGCGACACAAATCCTATCCAGGTAAATAAAGAAGAAATTAAAACTCCTCGCTTGCTACATCACGGGGATGCAGTAAAAATTGGCGACGGAGTTTTCCGCTTTTATGCAGAGGATGCGGCACATCTGTTCAATGACGAGGAAACGCACGACAAAGAACCTGTTCTCGATGGCGATAAATCCCAGGAGCATTTGCTGGTAAATACTCAAAAGCAGGCAGAAACAGAACATGCCCAGGAGATTGTCGAACAGCCCGTTCAGCAGCCCGCAACCAGCAACCCTACTACAACCGATAACGCTTTCACAGCAACCGATAATACTCCTACTGATAATACTTCTACTGATAATACTCCTACTGATAATGTTCCTACTGATAATGCTCCTATAAAAGACCAAAGCGCTTCCAGTCATCCAGAAGCAAATAAAGAAGTTAATGAAGGAAATGCAGAAAATCGTCCCGAAGGTCCATCTTCTGGGGTACAAACCGAACAGCAGAAAGAAAATATTTCCGGAAAATCTATGATGGAAACAGACACACTAGAAAAGGCGGTTGCTTCACCTGACGCCGAACAGCAGAAAGAAAATATTTCCGGAAAATCTATGATGGAAACAGACACAATAGAAAAGGCGGTTGCCTCACCCGACGCCGAGATAGCTTCACATAGAGGAATTGATGATCGAGAAGATCAGCCAAACCATTCGATTTTTGATGAAGAGCCCAGCGATAAGCATAAGCTTGCAGAAATTAATTTCGGTATCCTGGAAACGGGCAGGTGGCTTTTAAAAGTGATCAGCGGACCCAACAATGGGGCTGAATTTTCTATGCAAGCCGGGAATAGTTATATTATAGGAACAGATCCAAATGCCTGCGATATCGTATTCCATGACACCAGTGTCTCACGTCAACACACACGCATCACGGTCAATTCAGATGACACGTTACTTGTTGAAGACTTAAAAAGTCGCAATGGAACCCTTGTAGACGGGGAACGGCTGCAAGGAAAGAGTCCATTGCCAAGCAATACCCTTGTAGCCTTAGGAACGAGCTCGTTTGTGATTTTTGACAGAGAAGGGGAGATGCAGACAATCATTTCACCTCTTATGCCCTCTATTGTTAAAACATTGCAAGCCGATGAGGCAAAAAAAGAGGCTGAAACGACCGCTGAATCTTCCGAGAAAACTGCCGCCGACACAAGACCGGCAGAAGTAGAACCTATTATACCCCAAACAACCCACCATGCAAATTTAGGGGCGTTCATCCTCATCGGAATTCTTACAGGTCTATTCTTAATCGTGGCAATCGGCACGACAACATTATTTAAAAGTGAACCAATAGCTAAAGCTCAGATGGTTGATCCTTCAACAACGTTGAGTGCCGCTTTAGCATCGTTTCCAAGCGTAAAGTACACATTTAATCCAAATACCGGACAACTCCTGCTGGTTGGCCACGTGCTGACCACAACAGATAAAAATCAACTGCTCTATGCTCTGCATGGTCTTCCATTCATCAAAAGTCTTGATGACAGCGGAGTGATTATCGATGAATATGTATGGCGGGAAATTAATCAGGTCCTTGAGAAGAATCCCGAATGGAAGGGAATCAATGTGATGGCAATCTCACCCGGACAATTTGTCGTCTCAGGGTATCTGCAAACACGAAGTCAGGCAGATAGACTCTCAGATTATCTAAACGCTAACTTTCCTTATCCTGATCTATTGGAGAAACGCACTGTTGTCGATCAGGAAGTGTTGGCATCAGTGAATGCGATCTTGCAAAGCAAGGGATTAAAATCCGTAACGGCAAAACTCGATAATGGGGAAGTGAGTTTAGCGGGAGGAATCCCTCAGGATAAAGTGGATGCCATTGCGGCAGCAGTGACAGAAATTAGGGACATCCGCGGAGTGCGAACGATTAAAAATTCGACGATAGCACAAGCTGCAGATCAGTCTGTAGTGAATATCTCCGATAGATATGAAGTGACCGGTATCTCGAGTTTACAGGGTAAATTGAGCGTAGTCATTAACGGCCGTATTTTAATGAAAGGGGACAGCCTGGATGGGATGACAGTGACCCAAATTCAACCCAACGTTGTTTTCTTACAGCGTGATGGGACCCGCTACAGAATCGATTTTAATCGGTAGTCAAACTTGCAATAATAATTAGTTTGTGCTATACTAATAATTGAGTAGAGATCGTAACAGGTAACGGGATAACAGAACAACAGAGGTTTCCATGTTTGGACTAGAGAACCAGAAAAAGAAAAAAGTTGTTGAAGAATTCGTGTTCGATCTTGAAAAAGAGCTTAAAGTATCTAAGAAGCAGAAAGAGCTTAAAGATAAAGTTGAAAATCGAATTCAAGAAATCAAAGAAGTATTGCGAAGTGGGGAAAATAAGGAAGATTTTGATAAGTTTGGAGTTTTGCTCCACGGTTATACTTCTTTACTAAAAGTCATAGCACGTTTTAACGTTGCTAAATAAATTCTAAGGAGAGCGCTCCGTTGGGTTGCGTGTTGAGTGTATGTTTGTTGAGTTTGGCTTGTGTAAAAGCAGGCGGAATTCATGCGATGACTTTGACACGCAGCCCTACAGAGCGTTCTCCTGGATAAAGTTTAAGTTGACGCGATTCAGAAAGGGCAACCGGAAACAACGGAAGCCAAGAAATGTAATTTCTAGTATGAATCACCTCCAAAACTTATACTGTGTGTTAATCAATATTATTGGAGGATATTTATATGTCTAACAACTGGGCTAGCGGTACACCAAGTTACAGTGGTAAGAATATTCAGTCTGGTTTTAATGTAAAGGCTTTATTTTCAATTATTAATGCAGCTACTGTCAGTGCCAAAGCAAAATTAAGTACTATCCAAGGCAGAAGAAGCGCTATTAGCATCGGCGATATGTTTGAAATGCAGATGTTAATGAACCACCTTTCTCAATTGTCCGAGATGTCAACCAGTATCGTCAGCGCATCAAATACTGCTATTGCTTCAATGGCCAGAAACTTGAAGTCATAACCAAGTGTAACAAGGGCCAATTGCTTGATAATGATGCATTATCGAGCGACGTTTTCGCGACGTGGGTTGGCTCTTTACTCAAGGCTAATTGGGTTTCCCGTATTAGCCTTGAGATCGTATTCTTAACTAGGGTGGACACAAAGCTGGAACTGGTCGGGTGCATGCTTTAAGCATCGTCCGGCTAAGTTTCCAACTTTGTATCTACTCTAGATAAGAAAATAAACTCAACGGAACTATAGCAAAGGCTTATCAAATGAGAGATGAGAAATTGGAAACGTTGAAAGAGGATTTCGCCTTATTGATTGAAGCAGGTTTTGTAGCAGTAAAGCAACTTGATGAAACAAGCGCCACCAGACTCTTCCATGCAGCACAAGCGCTAAGCCCGAACAATACAGCTCCCCGCATCGGCCTTGGCTATATTGCTCTTAATAAACTTGAGCTCAAAGAAGCGACAAAGCTTTTTGAAGGAGTCATGGAAAAAGAGCCCGAAAATTACTTGGCGCAAACATTTTTGGGGATTTGCTTTTTGCTAAGCAAACCGAAACGAAAAAAAGGTGAGAAGCTGATTCAGGAAGCGATAAATAAGACTAGCAATCCTTCGATTAAGAGCTTGGGAGAGGTTTCGCTAGAGTGGGCTAATAAAGACTTGAAAAAAGAAAAGGCGCCATTTTTTGCAGCCAAACAGGGAGAAGGCGAGAGGCCTGAAGAGTAAATTCTCCTGGCTGACTCGCTACAAAAATGGGCTGGCCTTTAGAGTCAACATTCACCCCTCATTAAATTAAGGTGGATACTATGGCAAGAGAAATAGAAAAAATAGAAAAAGTAGACAAAGTGCGGGATGCTTCTCGTACTGCTGACGGCGGAATTGACCAGGTGGAAAATATAGACCGTTTACCGCCTAACAAAGATCATTTTAATTCCTTGGTCAATACTCCACAAGAACACTCCCGATCACCAAAGACTACGGTTTCGGATGCTGTAGAGCCTGTAACAAAAAGCTCATTAATGGATGAAGTGCGCAACCTCAATCAACGCGTAGACCGCTTTGCAAAAGTGCAGCCTAAAGATCTGGTTGCTCAGGCTGATGAGGTGATCAATCAGATTGAAACGATTAAAACTAAGCTGAAGACCCCAAACCTGGAGCTGCAACCTACTACCCAAACACTGTTGCAAAATAAGCTGTCCCACATCGATGAAAATTTGCGGGTGGCTTTAAACAAAGCAGGTTTGGAATACCATCCATCGACTCACTTGGACAACAAAACAGTCAATCCTATTGAACGCTTTTTTGGATTTCTAACGAACGGACAATCACAGTTGGCCTCGCTTTCTAATGAAGTGAATCAAATGCATCTCAATAATAAGGAAATTACACCTGCTAACATGCTGCGCATCCAAATGAAAGTGGGATATATCACACAAGAGGTTGAGTTTTTTACTGCCGTGCTGAATAAAGCGCTTGAATCGACAAAAACAATTATGAACGTTCAAGTTTAACCGTAGACTACTGAAATGTGCGCTGCGCGTGGACGCCGACCGAGTACACTGAGCAAGGGATAGGCAGCGCACATAAGACACAACACTTTTTCTCCACTAAAGGATTTTTATGAGCATGGACGATCGATTTGACAAAATCATCGGGGGATTAGATGAGCTGGAGCTAACGACTGTCAACGGACGTATCACAGAAACAGTCGGCATGCTGATCAAGGCTATTGTGCCGGGGGTTAAAATCGGCGAAGTTTGCTTAGTTAAACGAGATGGAGAACCCCTCCGAACAGAAGTTGTCGGATTCACGCGAGAAGAGGTTTTTCTATCCCCTCTAGGGGAAATGACAGGGATCGGACCCTCCTCCGAAGTGATCCCCACTCGGCTTCCTCTCCATATTAAAGTAGGTCCCCAACTCCTTGGCAGAATCTTGAATGGCCTTGGAGAACCTCTCGATGAACATACTCATGGCCCTTTGGAATGTTCCGAAATCTATCCTGTCATCCAGGCACCTCCTGATCCCGTAAAACGGATGAGAATTAGCCAACCCCTCTCCGTTGGGGTACGAGCAATCGATGGAGTGCTTTCTACCGGACAAGGGCAACGTGTAGGGATCTTCGCAGCAGCTGGTGGTGGTAAGTCTACTTTGTTAGGCATGATTGCGCGAAATGCCGTGGCAGATGTCAATGTGATTAGCTTGATTGGGGAGCGGGGACGAGAACTTCGGGATTTTATTGAGAAAGATCTGGGGCCAGAAGGGTTAAAACGCTCTGTCCTTGTGGTGTCCACATCCGATCAGGCTTCCCAATTGCGCTTGAATGCTGCCTATGTAGGGACCGCTATTGCAGAGTACTTTAGAGACCAGGGCAAGTCTGTCATTTTGATGATGGACTCAGTCACGCGATTTGCCAGGGCTCTCCGCGAGGTGGGATTGGCTGCAGGAGAACCTCCTGCACGTGCAGGATATACTCCATCAGTCTTTTCCACCTTGCCTAAATTATTGGAAAGAGCAGGGAATTCAGATAAAGGATCGATCACGGCTTTTTATACCATTTTGGTGGCTGGTGACGATATGAACGAACCTGTTGCTGACGAAGTGCGCTCCATTTTGGATGGCCATATTATTCTTTCCAGCGAATTGGCCAGGCAGTTCCATTACCCTGCTATTGAAGTGCTCTCCTCTGCCAGCCGGGTGATGCCCGCTATTGTGCCAAAAGAGCATTTGCAATTTGTAGGTAAGCTGCGTGAGGTGTTGGCCAATTATCGAAAAAATGAATTGTTGATTAAAATTGGAGAATATAAAAGAGGGAGCGATAAAGCAGGAGACTTTGCCATCGATAATATTGAAAAAGTGAATAAATTTTTAAAACAAAGCGTCGATGAAAAATGCTCCTTCCAGGAAACCGTGCAGCTATTGCGCGCGATGTTTAAATAGGTAACCAGGGCGTCCTCGCCCTGCCTGGCTAATACATTCAAGGCCGGGGACGGCCTTGTTACCCTGCTACCAATAGGAAATGAACTTATGACTGCCAATATTGTCTATCCTCTCAAACAAGTGATAGAGGTCAAACAACGAAGGGTTGAAGACGCAGAAAAAGTTGTTAAAGAAAAACAGGCAGCTCTGGAGAAAGAACAACAAATATTGGCACAAAAAGAAGCAGAGCGAGATAAAGCAAAGAAGCATTATGACAATAAATTAAAGCAGATGCGCGACGAACTGGATGGAGGGACAACTAGTCCAAAAGTGCAGCAAATGAAGGCTTATTTAAAGGTGGCTAAAGAAAAGGTCGCTGTAGAAGAAAAAAAAGTTAAGGACCAAAAAGTACAGGTAGAAAATGCAGAGAAAAACTTAGAAGCTGCAAAAAATGACCTTAAATTAAAACGTCAGGAAGTGGACAAGCTTCTTTCTCACCGAACAGACTGGATGAAGGAAATGCGTAAGGAGCAAGAGGTGATTGAAGGGCGCGATCAAGATGAACTTGGCTCGGTAATATTTACGACTAAAGCAAGAAGTAAGAGATCGTAAAGTTACGACATAACATTTAACACCTGGAATGACGGTTGTCAGTCAGGTAGAGGAGTGTCGATTATGGGCATTAATCCAGAAAATACGAGAGTGTCTTCAGGACGCGATAGCAGCTATCGGTCCAGCGAAGTCGGAGGGACACGTCCTAAAGGGGACCCTAAAGCCTCAAAAGAATTCAAAAAAGTGCTGGCAAGGGATTCAGAGGAAGAAGGAGAGGAAAATCCTTTCGAAGCGAAAGGGATTATTGAAGAAAGCGACGGGGCTATTGTCACACAGGAAGCTGAAAAAAAGAAAAAGGTTCCCATGTCCTTGTTCGATCTGACTAGCGGTAAAAACGCAAAAGTCGATACCCAGGACAATAGCCAAGCAGTAGAATCTCCTGCAGCTATATACTCTAAGATGTCCGCAGCTGAAGCTAAACCCCTAACTGAGCGTCCCCTTAACACACAAGGGAACCTGACAGTGAAAACCCCGGTTGAAAAAGAAGATAAGTTCACAACCCGATTCTCAACTGAACAAACAGACCTGTCTTACGTCAACCCGCTAGCGGCCGGTCAAACGCAAATCAACGTAGATTTTAATCTGAAAGCAGAAAAAGCGACAGTTCCTGCTAGCAATATCCAGGAAATCATCAATCAGATGGTAGAAAAGGTTGCTGAAATGAAAGATACAGGGAAAACAGAAACGATTGTGACATTAAAGAACCCCCCTGCATTTGCCGGAGCAACAATTGTCGTCACCTCTTTTGACAATGCTAAAAATGAATTCAATATCAGCATTGAAAACCTAACCCAGTCTGCGAAAGATATGATGGATATGCAGCACAATCGAGATTCTCTCTTGCAGGCGCTAGAACAAAAAGGATATGCCGTTCATATTTTGGCAGCAACGACCATAGACGAGAATCGTCCTGTTAACTATATCCTGGCACAAGAAGAACAATCAGGGCAGCCACGTCAGCAGGAAAGAGAAGGGCGACCTCGCCAAGAGAAAAAGCAAGGGTGATTCACAAGGGTGATTCATATGAGAAGAACTCATCATAATATGTGCTCTGTAGAATATGCATGAGGCCGGCATGGAAGACGCGTTAAGGAAATAGGCCATATTGAAGGGAAATTTGAGGGATTTTAACGGCTCTCACTAGGCTTTGAGATAAATTGAGAGTGTATGAAGTAATTGAAACGCGGAGTCGCGGAGTCACAGAGACGCAGAGGATTTTAAAGTGCTATAAAACCCCACTAAGCGGCAGAAGTCAGGAGGCCGGGGACGGACCTCGTTACCTTGCTTACATACATTTAAGACCCCTCGTAACTACTTGACTATGGCATCTTTTACTACATTTTCCAGGAGCAGCCAGTCCATCAGGATCGTATTTTCTTTGAGTTTGTGGGCAATTTTAGTGTGATTGAATTCAGGAATTGTTCCCCAACCATATTGATACTGTTTGGGGTTATTAATGATTTGGTGCAGATTTTCAGCCATTTGATAGCTGTTATAAGAAATATAGCAGAGTGGAAGGGTGACGAAAATGATGGGAAAGCTGAATGGGCTGCTTAGAGCAAAAACTGTTGAAACAGCACTGTAAACCAAAGTTGCTGCTGCAATGAGCTTAAATGTTTGAATACCCACTTGGCATGCTTTTTTTTGTTGGGCATATTCTGGGTCGAGGCCTTCATGGCAAGATTCAAGAATGGATGGTAAAAAACTCATGTGATATTATCTCCTGTTAATTAATACTGTTACTTTAACACGACAATATTAATATTTTGTTAAGATGGTATCCGTTCACGGGGTTAAGTCGATATCGCCGAGCTTTGGGGTCTGGCTTGTGATTTGTAATTTGAGCTTCTAAAAAGCCTTTATCATAAAGACTTCCTCAAATTGCAAATCGCAAGCCTGAACCCAAAGCTCGGCGATAGCCACTTTCCTTACCCCGTGAACGGATACGTTAAGATGATCATAGAATGAGGAAAAAAATGCCAAGCGTTAATCTTTCGTATCTCAAATATTTAGTTCAGATCTCTTCAGATCTTTCGCAAGACAATAAGAAAATCATCGCGCGCCAGATGGGGGACGTCTGTCTGGAACATATTGAGGACCTTGTTGGGGAATGTCTAGGTGATCCTACGGCTGCTACGAGTTGTCGCTTGTTAAGAGATCATATGACGAAAGTTGACCAGCAAATGGCTGGCGAGTTTCAAACGACTATCGATTTGATTCAAGAAATTACGTCCCTTCTTCGCGAAAGAAATATTCAAGGGATACAAGGTTTTGTAGAACGTCTTTTAGTTCCTTCTCCATTGTCCTATCTCTATCAATTGCATTTGCCTCAAGATATTGAAAGAGTGCGTAAGATTGCTCATCCTGTCGTGCGTGCTCATGTGATGGCGGTATTGATTAATCGGGACCAAATAGCGGTTAAATCCTTATCTTTGACGAAAAAAGAGATGATGGACATTGCCCCTTTTTTGACTTATGTCAATGTCGAAGGAGCATTTGACAAATGGAATCAAAGGGAAATTCACCGTTTTTTAGACTCTTTACAATACGTGACAACACTACTGATCAATTCAGATAAAGTGACAAGGCTGCCGCCCCTTCCCTATTGCCGTCGACTTGAATGTTGTGGCACTTCTATAAGTGCACTTCCCGAGATGCCCCTTTGCGAAATCCTAGACTGTCGATGGTGTCGAAAGTTGATGGCCATCCCTTCTTTGCCTCGAGCCTTTAAGGTCAATTGTTCCGGTTGTATAGCCTTGACAGCCATTGCTGATTTGTCGAGTTGTATTGAGTTAAGATGCAACGAATGTACTGTTTTACGCCGTTTGCCTTTACTTCCTCTCGTTCGCATTGTTTCTTGTGACGGATGTACAGTATTGCAGTTTCTTGAAGGGGATGTTTTTCCACTTTGCGATCAATTTTCTTGTAATGGCTGTTTGATAACCGAACGATTACCCCTGCTCCCTCGTTGTCAAATTGTTCATTGTGCTAATTGTATGGCTTTAATAAGATTGCCACCCTTGCTTCAATGTATTGAGCTAGATTGCCGCTGGTGTGTCGCTTTAAGAAACATGTGCTTTCTCCCTATGTGTGAGATGCTGGATTACAGTTATTGCGATTATTTGGATCTAAATACCCTCCCTGCTCGATTTAGACCAAGGGCTCCTTTACCCTTTGTCAGAGTTGGAGAGCTGGTTAACTACGAAGATAGGCAAATGAAGGGAAGGGGAGGGTGACCGAGACCGGCGTCCCTTTAAGAGCCCTTTTTGCAAAGTCTGTAACTAAACCAAACACCGGTCACGGTCACGGGGAGGAGGGCAGCAATTGT
>Ga0207043_1049_pt1 | contig 17867 bp, 16 predicted proteins | sample Alteio_BWMinCont_71_FD_153304 | JGI IMG/M metagenome (GOLD analysis project Ga0207043, IMG submission 153304) | Enriched cells from forest soil in Barre Woods Harvard Forest LTER site, Petersham, Massachusetts, United States -... | ecosystem: Environmental > Terrestrial > Soil > Temperate forest >... | reverse complement strand
CTTCATGCGTTCTGCCATCGCAATGATGCGATTATTGTATTTGAGAGCGATCAAAGCTGGCATGAACAGAGCAGTGCGTAGATGCTTGTTCCCCGCTTTGGATAACCGTGTCGTTTTGCGCACTGAAGTCCCGGAGCGATGCTCTTTAGGCGAAAGTCCAGCGTAGGCAGCAGCGGATTGTGCCGAACTGCATTGGCTGACCGGCAGCATTTCGGCGAGAATCTTCGATGCCGACACTTCGCCGATGCCAGGAATTGAGCGCAGCAGATCATGCTCTCGCTTAATATCCGGGTGAGAATCGATGTGTTGGTTGATCTGCGCCTCGATGTCTGCGATGAGTGTAGTAAAGGATTTGAGCAGTGTGGTTAGCGATTTGCGTACGGCTGGGGTAAGTGCAGGTGATTTGTCTGCAAGCCTGGTTTTGACTTGAGCTTGCTGAGCAACCAGATCGTCTCGGTGGCGCACTAGAGCGATGAGTTCACGCTGCTGCGGAGTCGGCGGGGTCCAGCGCTCAGGTTGATGCAGACGGGCGTATGTGGCGATCTTCTGCGCTGATGACCTGTCGGTCGTGTTGGCTGCGCCGTCGCCGCTGGAATATTTGATGTGGGCTGGATTGACAACGCTGAGGAACTCACTGGCCTCGTCAAGATACAATGAAAGTGCCAGGCCGTAGGTGCCGGTTGCTTCGAGACAGAAGCGGCGGTTAGTATGCCGAGCTTGGCTGATCGCCCATTTGAGCAGCTTAGCGTGACCAGCGGGTGAATTGTCGAACGTTTCGAACAGCGGCTTGCCGGTCTCACGCAGCAAACAGATGTCGAGGGTATCTTTGGAGACATCAATACCGAAATATGCAAAAACAGGAGTAATGGATTCTGAGTTCATGGCGTTATGTTTAACTTTGGAAGGGTGCGTTCTTTAGCTACATTCTTGTAAATGCGAGATGTGCGGCGCAAGGGGAAATCCTGCTAACCCGCCTCTCAAGATACTATCCGAGTTTTATGGGAACGGCTGGCCTGGACGCGATCTCCGCTGCGAGGTTGATGCCTCAAGAAATCCGGCGCGCTTGGTCAGGCCAGCTGTTGTCTTGAACAACAAAGTAAGTTTAACATACAAGAAATCCGTTGAGGCTGAGTGTCAAGATGAGAGTTGGGTATTGTTGTGTCAACTCTAATTTAGCATCGAGTCATCGTATCTTCGATCTGACATGAGCAGCATCCTCGTCGCCTCAACAGATTTCTCCACTACGACCTATGGTCTTTGGTCGAAATGACTAATTAGCCTTTATTCAATATCATGTTCCCTGTCTGACCACCTTGAGACCATTTTCCTGTTATCGTGTCACCATCCTTTGTGCCGGAGAACGTAAACGGAGCTGCTGTTTCGATTGTGAAAGTTACCACGTTTCCGTTGAGTGATGCTTCCGAAGGGATGGAATACGATTTCTGGTCGACACTGTCTGCGGTCACACCACTCTGATTGACATGGAAGACCAGATGAAGATTCGGCCCTTGGACTAAACCGTTCCAATTGCCAATCAATTCAGAGATAGAACCCGAAGCTGAAGAAGCGACGTCTGTTGCCCTGCTGATAATCATATCCCCGGTGCCCCCATTTTGTGTCCAGGTTCCGCGTAAGTAATTTCCATCCCTGACTCCCGTGAACGTGAATGCACCTGGAACGTTGAGCGCAATCGTCACGCTATTTCCCTCGACCGATATGGTCGAGGGGATTTTGAAAGCACCTTGATCGGTACTGTCGGAAGTAACCGAATAACTCCCTGCATCTCCAGAAATATGAAATACCAGGTGCAGATTCGGTCCCTGAACGACACCTCTCCAAACACCTGCTAGGGAAGAACTTGGATCAATCTGCTCGCGAGGAACGTTAGTTAAGGTCATACTTCCAACGTGTCCGCCTTGTGACCATTTGCCGACAATCTGGTTCCCGTTCAATGTACCCGCGAAAGAAAATGGCACAGATGTCTCGATGCTAACAGTCACATCGCTGCCATTTACGCTCACAATACTTGGGATACCGTTTGCGCCCTGGTCGGTACTGTCGGTAGTAGAAGTGTAGCTGCCCGGCCCTCCGAAAATGTGAACGACGAGGTGAAGATTTGGGCCTTCAACCACGCCTTTCCAATCGCCGGATATTCCGGAATCGGTGGTTGCAGCGGATGCTGCAGGTATCAGGCCGTTACCGATACGCACCATTTTCGTCCCGGAAAGCGGAATTACCAGACAGACTATGATGATTCCTATAACTCCTGCGACCATTGGCGATAGGAGTCGCCGGTCGGCATTCTTGGATAATATGGCTCGCACCCTTGTGCCAAGCTCGGATGAAGTCGCCATTGCGACGGCTTCGACTCGTGGTGTCGTATTCATAAAAGTCTCCTTGACTATATTCAAGAGCGCTTCGCTGTACACACTCGGCGCTACTCCAGTCGTGATCACAACATCGTCACACGCTAGCTCGGCTTCTTTTCTCAACATGTAGTTAGCAAGCCAGGCGAGCGGATGAAACCAATAAATCGCGCAAAAAATAGATCCGATTATTTGTGCAGTCCAGTCATTGCGTTTGATATGCGCAGCTTCATGGATGAGCACGGATTTTAGACGCTCATCAGGCCAAGACCGTGCAATCGACGGAAGCAGAATAATCGGGTGAGATCGACCCCAGGTGAGCGGGGTGATCGGTGCAGTTTGGGAGAATAGAACTTTGACAGGTTTATCGAACTTTGCTCTTTCTGCGATGAGATCAAAGATTGAGTTAGTGCGTTCGTCACTAGGGAGCGCATTTAAGCTAAGACGATTTGCGCGGTTCAAGCCCACCAGAAATTGGGTGATTAATGCTGCGAATCCAATCAGCCAAACGATCGCGCAATATATGGGCACATTGACGTTATCTGACTCAGGCTTAGAAATGGCAAAAGGCTGTTTCGCGGCAGCTAACTTACCGATCGAAGCTTGTGTCACCGGAAGTTCACTCATTTTCCATCCACTCTGAGATCGGATAATTAAATGAGATTGATAATCGGGAAGATTGATTTGTTTTACAGCAGGTGAGTTGATCTTCGGCATGAACGCACAATAAAGAGGCAGAACCAACATTACCAACATGCTTCTAACCCACACCCCATGACGAAGCGCTGCCGAAAAACGCTGTAAAAGAAAGACAGCTGCGAACGCAATCAGCAGAACGATAGTTGAGGTAATAATCACATCGACTCCGAATGCCTCGAGATTATCGGCTAGTATTGGGGATATGTTAATCATTGGTTAGCCTCCTCAGAAGCACTCTGGCTCTCTTTTTCGTCGAGTTTGGCCTGCTGGATCATCTCTTCAAGCCTGGATAGTTCGTCAGCTGACGGTCGGTTGCTGCTTGAGAGTAAAGTCGCAACAGCTTTCTCCAAACTGCCTTCAAAAAATGTCTCAACAACACGTTCGATACTTTTACGGGCCACAGCAGTCCAAGATTCTGTCGGCTTGTAGACATACTTGCCGCCGATATCGAAATGAGTAAGCTGTCCTTTGGTTTCCAGAATCTTTAGGAACGCCCGGACAGCGGAATAGCCCGGGGCATCATCGAGAGCCGACTGAATATCCTGCGCGGACATCTCCCCGCGTTCGTAGATAAGATCCATGATCTGACGTTCGCGGCGGCTAAGCTTTTCGATTGCTACTTTTCGCATAATTCCCTCACTGCTAAAAAGTTTAGCATCATCAAAACAGATTGTCAATAGGTAATGCTAAATTTTTTAGCACAAAGGTGAAAATATGCCCCATTCGTCCGCTTCGGGTCCACCCTCCCGACAGTCGGGAAGGAAATTTAGGACGTCATCGTGAGTATGTCTGTCACTCAGAGGCAAAGCCGTGGAGTCTCTCCTTACTTCTTTCAGGCCCCTCCGCCCCGATAACCGGGAACGAACCCGATGTTGGCATAGCCTGAGTTTTAAAGTCCCCATCATTGGGGATTTAGGGGCCAATGGGCGTCATGGAGCGAATGATTTACGGACTATAAATCACGGGTACCATCGCGTCATTCTTAGTAAGTCAGCAAAGGTTATAGAAAATGGAAAAGAGAAAGCTTGGAAATAGCGATCTGGATATCACGGTTTTGGGATATGGCGCATGGGCGATTGGCGGAGGTAACTGGGAGTTCGGGTGGGGATCTCAGGACGATGCAGACTCGATCAAAAGTATTCATGAAGCGTTGGAATTAGGTGTCAACTGGATAGATACTGCAGCGATATACGGCCTTGGTCGCTCAGAAGAAGTTGTCGCGAAAGCGTTGAGTGAGTGGAAAGGCGCACGTCCATATGTCTTCACCAAATGCAGCTTGACCTGGGACGAAAGCCGTGAAATCGGCCACAGCTTGAAAGTCGATTCTATTCAACGTGAAATAGACGCAAGCCTAAAACGATTGAACGTCGATACTATCGACCTTTACCAGATCCACTGGCCAAACCCTGACGAAGAGATCGAGGAGGGTTGGACCGAACTCGCCAAGCAGGTCAAAGCCGGTAAACTGCGAAATATCGGGGTTTCTAACTTCGATGTCAGTCAGATGAAGCGTGCTCAAGCAATCGCTCCGATTACGTCGCTTCAGCCTCCCTACCACTTGCTGAACCGTGGTATCGAAGCCGAAATCCTGCCGTATTGCCTAGATCAAAATATAGGCGTGATTGTTTATTCACCAATGGCGTCAGGATTGCTCACCGGCGCAATGACCCGCGAGCGAATTGCTGCATTCCCTGACGATGACTGGCGTCGCAATAGCGCCAATTACCAGGAGCCAAAGCTCACAAAGAACCTCGAGCTTGTCGAACTTCTGCGCAAAATCGGCAATTCTCACGGTGGAAAAACCCCTGGCGAAGTCGCAACCGCGTGGACTTTGCGTCACCCTGCAGTAACCGGCGCAATTGTCGGCCTGCGTAAACCTGGTCAAGCAGCCGGTTCACTCGGCGCTGCTGATTTCAAGATCAGCGACAGTGAGGCAGCTGAGATCGAAGCGTTTGTGGGTGGGTAGGGTCAGATGTAGGATGCCCTCGCCGGGCAGGCGTCCTACGCGGACGGCGGCAGCGTGACGCTGCACCCAAATCTCGTTGTATTCTCGCAAAGGCGAGAATACAACGAAGTAGCCATATGTAATTGTCATTCTGAGCGCAGTGAAGAATCCATAGAGGTCTGCATTTTCTTAAACCAAGCCCGGTGTGCTGTTGAAGTTCGAAAGTCATGACTTTGCCGACGCTCTAAGACCCTACGCGTCGATGGTCGAGCGAAGCGAGAGCCGGAGCAAGTGCGGGTCGTGAGCTAGAAGTTGACTTTTGAACTGATGCGGTCACACATATACGAAGGCATCAAGCAGGGTTATAAACTTCCCTCTGGGATGCTGGGGTAGAGGAGAATGTTATTTGATTCGGAAAGACTTCACCCATTCGACTATGCTGAGGGCAGGCTGCTTCGCTATAAGTGACAAACAGTAGCGGTAAGCCTCATTCTTCGCTTGGAAAAATCCCAAAACAGGGGTGGTGGAGAGTAACGGTCTCGAACCGATGACCTCCTCAATGCCATTGAGGCGCTCTACCAACTGAGCTAACTCCCCGAGGTCAGACGCGGGCAAATGCCGCGATCAGATTCGGATTATACCATCAAAATCCGATCAGTCAAGATGAATTGTTCAATGCAAGCCCGAATATCAAATATGTTCCTATTGCATATATATGCAATAGTGGTATAATTACTCCATGATCCGGACTTTCAAGAATGATGAGACTAGCAATGTCTTTCATCAGCTTCGTGCTCCAAGAGTCCCGGCCAATATAATTAGAGTCACCCTCCGAAAACTACAGCAGGTGAATTTTGCCCACGAACTGCAAGATTTGGCAGTACCACCTGGTAATAGACTTGAAGTGTTACGGGGAGATCGAGAAGGCCAGCATAGTATCCGAATTAACGATCAGTGGCGTATTTGTTTCACCTGGTCGAATGGCGGAGCCGATGATGTAGAAATAGTGGATTACCATTGAGTTGGGTTTTATCTGAGAAAGAATTGATTTATGAGCACAAAATATGAATTACCAAATATTCATCCCGGAGAGATGCTCCTCGAAGACTTTATGAAGCCGATGGGGATTACTGCTTACCGTTTGGCAACTGATATCGGAGTCCCGATCAATCGAATAGATACTATCATCCATGGCAAACGAAGTATCTCTCCGGATACTGCCATACGGCTTGGGAGGTATTTCGGTATGTCTGCTGAGTTTTGGCTGAACGCTCAAGCCCACTACGATCTCATGGAAGTTCGACGCAGCCTTGATGATAAAATCGAGAATATCACACCGTATAAAGAAACTCCGCAAGGTAAACGTCGGCAGCTTGCGAATGCCAATTAGGTTTTGACGTTTACAAAGCCATGTTCATTCCCTGCTACAATTTCCCATGAGCCTCTCTCATATCGATGAAACTACCGGCGATGCCAAGATGGTGGACGTCTCGCAGAAGGCAGTCACAGAACGTATCGCAAAAGCACAGGCGGTTGTGCATATGAACGCTGAGACGTTGGCGTTGATTGCGGCCAATACGTTAGCTAAAGGCGATGCACTGTCAGTTGCGAGGGTGGCAGGAATCATGGCAGCAAAGCGTACTGATGATCTCATCCCTCTTTGCCATAGCCTTCCAATCAGCCAGGTTTTGATCGATTTTGAGCTTGACGAAGAAGAATCCACGATCACGGTTAACTCGGTGGCTAAAACTGTTGCGCAGACCGGCGTGGAGATGGAAGCGTTAACTGCGGTGACTATTGCCGCTCTGACAATCTACGACATGGCCAAATCGAGCGATAAGTCGATACTCATCACCGATATCAGGCTGCTCGAAAAAACCGGCGGGAAGAGCGGAGACTACAAATGGCCGACTCCTTAGCAGATGTGTCAGATGTTCTCAAAGTCGGGATTCTGACTATCAGCGACCGATGCTCGAGCGGTCAGATGGATGATCGATCCGGCCCGGCGATCCGTCAAGTGGTCGTAGAAACTGATTGGGAAGTTACCCAGTACAACGTTATCCCGGACAACCCCAACGAAATCCGCCAAATATTGGTGCGATGGTGCGATGATGGCCTGTGTGACTGCATCCTGACCACCGGCGGAACTGGATTGTCTACCAGGGATTTCACACCGGAATCTACCGTCGCCGTTTTGGATCGTCAGCTTCCCCATCTAGCAACTCAAATTGCGCTGTCGGATATCGAAAGTGTCCCGACTGCGATTCTCAGCAGAGGAGTTGCCGGGACTCGCCGGCAAACGCTGATTGTCAATCTGCCTGGAAGTGTCAACGGTGCGACAAATGGCGCGAAGATAGTCGTGAAAATCGCCCGGCATGCTGTTGATGTTTTACGCGGGCAGGGCGATAAGGGGCATGGGTAGAGCTTACGCTACAATAGATCATGCTCTCTTACGACGATGCAGTCAGCCATATATTAAGCTCCATTCAGCCGCTGCCGTCGATGTTGGTGCCGCTTGAATTTTCTCCGAAGAAAATTTTATCTGACGATTTAATTGCTCCTTTTTCGCTGCCTCGTTTTGACAATTCCCAAATGGACGGGTACGCAGTAATTGCCGCCGATTTTCAATCGGTTTCAGCCGAAGCCCCGGTTAGACTTAAGGTTGTTTCTGAGGTGCAAGCTGGAAGTCAGGAAAAAGGCAGAATTCAATCTGGCCAGTGTTCGAGGATATTTACCGGCGCTCCACTTCCTGAAGGCGCTGACTCTGTTATCGCACAGGAAGATGTTTCTAGACAAGCTGACGTAATTGTCGTTGTTTCATCGGTTGAACAAGGCCAGTTTGTCAGGCTTCACGGCGAGGATATTGAGCAAGGTGGTGTTGCAATCCGTGCTCGAACGCAGATTCGCCCGTATGAAATCTCCCTAATGGCTGCATTTGGAATGGATTCGGTCAATGTTGGCAGTTTTCCAAGAATCGCGATAATCAGCACTGGCAACGAACTTGTCGCGACCGGAAATGAAAAAATCGGCGAATTTCAAGTTTACGACAGCAATTCGACCACACTGGACGCACTTATCGCCCGTGAAGGTGCAGGCATAGTTCATGCTGGAATGGCGGAAGACAGCCAAGCCGAGACCGAGGTTGCACTTAAAAGCATTAGGCACAGCCCCGATCTTATCATTACATGCGGCGGAGTTTCGGTGGGCGATTACGACTATATTCGTCCCGCTGTTCTAGCTTTGGGTGGGACTCTAGATTTCATACAAGTAGCAATCAGGCCTGGTAAGCCGACAGTTTTCGGCAATCTCAATGGAATCCCGTTTTTCGGCTTGCCGGGGAATCCAGTTTCTGCGATGATAACGTTCGAGCTTTTTGTCCGCCCAGCGATTTTACGAACGGCTGGGTATCCTGTAGAGCGATGTTGCCGGCCGATGATAGATGCCATTCTCAGTTCTGAGATCGGACACGAGCCTGGTAGAAAAACATTTGCGCGAGGCAAAGTAGAGTTCGCGGATGCAACAATTCGGGTGACGCCAGGGAACCGTCAACGCTCCGACCAAGTATCGGGAATGTCCGGGTCTGATGCTCTGATTGTCATCCCGGAAGACGTCAAAACTCTCGCCGCTGAATCCAAAGTCAAGGTAATGCTGCTCGATTGAAAAAAGCTGACGACAAAGTACAGTCGCCGGATGGTTCATCCGCCAACTCAAAGCCTATCCGTTTTGGGATGGGCCATGGGTGCCTGTATCTGCTGATTGTTACAATCATCTGCTATTTCCAAGCGCTTGCTCCGGGACGCACGTTCCTGCCGGCCGATCTCACACTTTTAATGCCGCCGTGGCGATTTAGCGCTCATCAGATGTTCCCCGACTGGCATGCAGTGGTGCGTCCCGTCTGGGACCCGCTATTTCAGTTCTACGCCGCACGCAAACTCATGGCCGATGCGATCAGTCAAGGCTATGTGCCTTGGCACGATCCGTATAAGTTCAGTGGAACGCCGTTTATTGCCGACGGTCAGAGCGCCTTTTTCTATCCGATCAACTGGTTGTTCGCAATTGTGCCGCTCGCGTCAGCATTCGGAGTTGTCGCCGCGCTGCATACGTTTTTTGCCGGGCTCTTTTTCGTGATGTTCATGCGTCGGCGTGGTATCGGTTGGGAAGGCAGCTTGATTGGCGCGACCACCTGGATGTTCTGCGGAACCATGGTTTCATGGCAGATGTGGCAGGTTGTCGATTCTACCCTTTGCTGGCTGCCTCTCGGCCTGTATTTCGCGGATAGAATATGCCGAACTGTGGGTTCGAACGGTAAACCGCGCCGTCCAAGTTGCGTCCCGATGAACTTCGCCGGCCTCGGGGCAACAATCGGGATGATTTTGCTCGCCGGTCACGCACAGTTTGCTATCTATTCGATAGGTGTCATTTTTGCTTACATGCTGGTTGTCGGCGACGAGAAGCTCGCTCGGCGGGGGATTTTCGCAGTCTGCACGGTTGCGTTGGGTGGACTAATCGCATCGGTTCAGCTCTTACCGCAGGCTGATCTACTGCGCAACAGCTTGCGCGGTAATAACAGTGTCAGCGATCTGATTGCTACTTCAATGCCCGCGTCGCAGCTTGGAATGCTTTTCATGCCGGACATTCTTGGCGGCATGCGAGACTGGCAGTCGCATTCGTATAACGGTGCGGTCAACTATTGGGAGCTGACTTCCTATATAGGAGTGGCTTCGTTCGTGCTGGCTCTGTTTAGCTATTTTAAACCCAAGGTCGAACAAAAAAGCGAGCTGATTTTATGGAGCGCCATTGCGATAATTGGGCTTCTGATCGGCCTTGGAACGCCGTTAGTAAACCTGCTCTATGTGATCGCTCCAGCGTTAAAATCGTTCCATGGCTTGGCACGAACCTTGATCCTGACCGAGTTTTCTATTGCGATTTTAGCGTCGTTTGGCATGCAGAAGTTGATGGAATTAGCGGACGATGCAGAGGCGAAGTCCGGCTTTTTGAAATGCGCAGGAGCGTCGGCATTTATTTGTGTTGCGCTGTATGGCATTGCTGCGTCGAGGACGTCTCCTGTAATGTCCTTCGCCCTAACACATGAATGGTTGGGATATGGTCTGACACAACTCGGGAAAGCGTTACTAGTGATAGCAATCACCTATGTCGCAGGTGTAATTGTTTCGCCGAAACTGCGCAGTTTGATGGTGATCGTCGTAGCAGTAGATTCATTGGTATTTGCGTCAGTGATAAATCCCGGCTCCGATTCACGGATGCTATTTCCTAAATTACCGGCTGTAAGTTCGATGATACAAACTGCGGGAGCTGGACGGGTGATATGTGTGGAAGGGGGAAGCTCAATATATACACTTATCCCGAACACTGCCGAAATCATTGGGCTGCATGATGTTTCAGGAAGTGACCCTCTGCTTCTCGCAAATTACGATCAGTTCATGCAAAAGCTGAATACTCAAACATCTGGAAGTCCAGAGCCTAACGGGATGGGGATTATCCCGAAATTCAGCCATGCCGGGCTGGATTATCTCAATGTCGATGCAGTCATTTCGCCTGAGCCTCTAGCTGATTCGAGTTTGCATGAAATTTACGCGGGGCCTGATATCTATATTTACTCAAATCCTGCCGCACATGGCGAAGCTTGGCTGGAAAATCCTGGCGGGGCAGATGCAAATGATCCGAGCTATCAAGCGTTATTAGGCGGCAATGTCTCAATCAATTTGAGTGGATCCGATCATATCGAGTCTATTGCCCAGCACCCGGAGTCTGTGATTGCCAAGGTTACCACGAGCAAATCCGAAACGCTCGTTTTTTCGGAAATAGCAGATAATGGCTGGCATGCCAAGTTAGATGGTCAGCCCGTTTCGTGGCAATCTGCTCATGGCCTGTTGGTGAGTTTGCCTGTTCCGTCGGGCGAACACACTGTCACGCTGGATTATCTGCCGGATTCGGGAAAAGTTGGGTTATATTTTTCTTGTATCGGCTGGATGGCGATCGTTTGGATCGTCTCCTGGCAGATTGCGTCGAAACGTTTCAGCAAGCAATACAGCTGAAGAATTTTCTCTCTGAAATCGATACTTTCTTGCAATACATTAACCAGTCCGTTGTGCTACACTAATGACTCGATTCGGTGTCAAAACGGCGCTGAATATTCTATTTTTTCAGGACGTTCAAGATGCCAGATTCCAACGAAGAAGAGTCATTTACATTTGAAGACAAGCGGCGATCTGCAGATAACTCGGCATCAGTTGCCGAATCGCCAAGTGAATCAGTCACGCCGGAAACTGACATAGACGTCGAAGAGATTGAACCAACTGGATCCGGCGGGATTGGCTCATATGAGCTTGCAGCTTACACCATGGGATTGCTAGCGTCAGACGCTTGGCAAAAAATGGGGTTAATAGCTGATCCGTCGACTGGAACAGTCAACCGAGATCTCACACAGGCTAAGTTTTCCATCGATTGTGTGGCAGCGATAGTGGGCCAGATGGAAATGCGTCAGGCCATGGCTCCTGCGAAGCTCTTAGCGGATTTGCAGCGAGTACTCAACGACTTACGCCTCAATTATATCGAGCAGTCGCGCAGGTAGTCTGGGTGGGCTGTGTCAAATCCCCTATTCCGGGGAATCCTTTCGATCGAAGACCAGCCACAATACGCTCTTAAGAAACAAAAGTGATCAATACAGGACCAATTCAAAATAGGGAGCGTGAAAAGCTGGATTCAAATACAGAGGATCTGACCATAGGCCATTTTGCAAGCAAATACGAGAAGCTAGTGGATGTGGTCTGTGCAGGTGCCAAGTTCGGTTCGTCACCTGGGTTAGAATCCCGCTATGTTACTCTTCGAGAATGGATGCTTCCCAGAGTGGGGCACGCTACAAAAATCTTAGCGGAGCATCATGCCAGCAATCCCGACAAAATCGCCCTCTTGCTTGAACGGCTGTTAGCATCCACCAGGCTAGTCGATCTTCTCGGCGCTGACGATGGCAGCCTCATCCAGCGAATGACCTGGATTAGTCAGGCTCTGTTCGATGCCGGCATGGATGACTAGGCCGCCCACTCCGGTCCCATCCGTCACTTCGTGACACCTTCCCGACAATCGGGAAGGAAATTTAGACCACAATTACATCTTTCCTGTGAGTTTCTCCAAATCCTAAAGCGCAATAACACCACCCATTTTCATGTTATGCGAACCGAACAAGCGGGGTGTGCCGGCGAAAGACGGGCGACCCCGGAGTGCGGGGTTGAAGCCCGTCAGAGCCGCTAGCACACGAAATAGGCACCAAACAGGGTTATAGTCTTCCGTTTGAGATGCTCGAGTAGAGACTATTTGTATAAATTAAGAGAGACTCCACGCTTCGCTCTGAGTGACAATCACATCTACCCAGTCAGCGGCAAAGTGAGTGTAGGTGCAGGGATTTCGTGATCCGCACGGGTCGCAACAATCGCCGTTCCTAATGCGAAGTATTCGATAACGTGGCTGTCCCAGCCGTGCGATTTTTCAGTCACTTGACCACCTACGATTCCGTCAGCGCCGAGCGATTCAGCTTCAGACTGCATACGGGCTAGTGCGAACTCACGGGCGTCATAAAGAGCTTGGGTGTATGTAGGCATTTCGCAGTTTTTGCCGACCTGTTTCATCCAGGAACCCAGACCCTGGAAACCCACATGATAGACACAGTTGCCCATTGCCAGCGAAACCGGACGATACCCAGCTTTGAGTAATGTCCAGAAATCCTGGCCGGATAGGTCGGACGTAAACGGGCGGCCGTTGGGCGCTCTGTAATGTTCACCGTCGCGGTGACGAATTGCAGTGCCGATCGCCACAAACTCTGCCAGATGCTGACCCCATTCATGGCGTCCGATGTCGATATGCACACCGACAATTCCGTCAGCGCCGAGCATGTCAGCCTCTTCTTCCATGCGTGTCATTGCAAGTTCGCGGGCATGATACATAGCCTGCGTGAGAACGGTTAGTTCCTGGCTTGAGGCGAGGGCAGGCATTTGCCAGCCGATGTGATAGATCGACGATCCGACCACCAGGCCGAGCGGGTCGAATCCGGCTTCTCGCACAAGGAGAAACTCGTTGACGGACAAATCGCTGGTAAATAATGGCTTCCTGGTGGCATCGCCTCGCATCGCGTTGAGACGGGCTTTGGCATGAGCCGGTAGGCCTTCCTGCTGTCCTGGTGTGTAGTTATCTGGCATTGGTTTCTCCTTGAGACTCAGTTAGTCGACATGACCATTTCTGTGCTCGTGAATGTCTTTTGAACATTATTTTTGCTAAGAAAAGTCTGAACAATTATCTTCGTTACATTCTCTGCATTTCTAATCCCAACTAACTCAATTTGGTGATTATTTGATCCTTCGTATTTTAATGATTTCGTCGTTGAAATTAGTATATCGGCTCTACCGTTTGGATAGTGTGTAATAAACGGATCACATAACTCATCAGGATATACAGAGTCACAATATTTACTACTGCTTGACCAGGCAATAACTACTCTTTTGTCTGTAATTCCGTAAAATCGGTTATGCTCCAACAAAAAACCGACCGGGGATAAATAGAAAAGGTAATACATGATTGGTTGCACCAACAATACAGAGTACGCTTGCAACACCTTTTCAACACCGTCTATACCTAACTCAATGTAACATCCGATTGCTGCAATAAGCATAATAGATAAAACTACTTCACTCATTAGGTATTTCTTAATAAAACTGATCCATTGAACAGCTCCTCGATCTGCTGATATTCCTCTATCAGCCCATAACAACTCCTCTCCTGGCTGAAGATGCCGCTGTATGACCTCTCGAGACCATTTCTGGATATCTATTCCAACTAATTTCTCACCTTCCATCGATCTACCCAGTCAGCTCCACTACCTGGTGAATGCCCGGATACGTTTTATCATCGCCGTCGAAAATTGCTGTGCCGACTGCTTCCACTGTAATAATCAGACCGGCTTGTTTGTAATCGCGGTCGTATGTGTAGTCGTGGACATCGCGTTCGATATCTTTTATCATCGAGTGCATCTTGACATCCAACACCCCTTGTGCGCCCAGAATCTGGGATTGGTCGAACATACGCTGAACAGCAGTTTTCCTGGCGTGGACATAGCCGTTGGTGTAGTCGGTCAGCTCCTGGTTCTGCCATTGCGTGCCCCATGCGACAGGTGAACCGGTGCCGTTTGCCATGCTCCAGAACGATGGCTGATAATACGAGCAGCATCCGTAGACAATCCCGGCAGGAAACCCGCCGCATTCATCGAGGGCGAGCAGCTCTTGCGCAGTCAGGGTCGAAAGTAGCGGACGATCCATCGAAATCTGCCCACCTGCGCGAACTGCTGTTCCTGTGAGAGCTACTTCGATCAATGCTGCTTGGTCACCGGTATCCAGAATGTTATCGTCGTTCTTTTCTTCTCGGACTGAAAAATCGAACGCTCTCTGCGACATCTGCACACCGACAACGGCGTGAGTCCCGGCGACGTTCGCCTGTTGGCTCAGACGCCAAAGCGCAAATGCCCATGCTTCGGTGTGAGCATTCGTTATGACTCCAAGCTCTCCTGCGCCGTAAAACATTGAGTTTGGCATCCACTGCCAGCCGACATGGTAGACGCTCGCACCCATAACTTGCGCGACGGGATCGTAGCCAACTTTATGTGTGAGCAGGAGTTCGCTGATCGTAAAATTGGACGTAAACGGAGCCTTTGCCTTCTTGATATGCTCTTGAAGACGCAGCTTGGCGAACATCGGCATGCCCTGCGTATCAGCATTCAGGGCGGGGTGGTTTGAACTATGCCCGCCGGGACTCGCCGGTTGATTGGGGTTAACTTGAGCTTGGTTCCAAGAATCGAAATCGTCAGTTGAGTATGGCATGTGGAAATCCTATCGCTGTAGACACTGTATCATACAGGAAGTTGCGGAGGTTCGTATGAGAATTTATTTGCTCTAAATCCCCTCCTGTCAACAAAGTTGACATCCTCCCCGCAACGGGAAGGATGTGCGAAAAGATATGACTCGATTCCTTTTTACAGCCAGCTTCATGATTAAATTGAGCTAATGTCAATTCGAATCAAATCCATAAACTCTACTTTCCTTCCCTTTGCGGGAAGGTGGATTGACGAAGTCAAGACGGATGGGAGCTCTACGTGTGGTTCATGACAATCCCAGAGTACGGCGAAGAGATATGCGCTGCTTTCTGAGGTTTTGAGCCAGTTACTTTGATTAGCACGATTCCATGTGCCGGGACATCGGCCGCGAAGTTTGTAGGCTGAGCATCGTAGTCCATGTGCAGCCATAGATCGCGGACATCCTGTGTCCCTTTGAGTCCTAGCTGATTCCAAGTTGCTGTCAGGGTTTGAATGTGATCTGCCGGGTTAAGTAGTGCTACTGCAGTCGATCCATCCGCAAGTGGACGTGCCCAAATTTCGCCGCCATTGTCAGGAAGTTTCTGAATCTGGCTCGCAGGTTTTCCAAGCGGGTCTTGGTCTATCGCGATGACTTCGTCGTTGGTGAGAATTTCGCGGGTGAGATCGTCAAGGTGAGTCATATCGCAGCCGATTAAAAGCGGTGCACTCAGCATGCACCACATCGAGAAATGGACAAGCTGTTCGTTGGGATGCAGGTGAGTTGGATGTTCACTGCCCCAGCCGACCGATCCGAGCACCAGCATGTCGGGATCGTTCCAGTGGCCTGGCCCGCCATAAACTTCGTGCCCCGCCTGTTGTTCCAGAATGCCGTACATGCTGCCCCAGGTGTCGCGAATATCGCCGGTAGTCCGCCAGCAGTTGCCGCCGACAGTTGGATCAGCGCCCCATTTCCAGACATCGCCCATCCCGTATTGACACAGGCTATAAACAATATCCCTGCTTGAGTTATCCAGTGCAGTTCGCATCACTTGATACGGTTTTTGGAAGGCAGGGATGGAATTGTCGCCGTTAGCGATTTGACCATATGAGCACCAGTCGTATTTGAGGTAATCGAAACCCCACTCCGCGTAGGTATTCGCGTCCTGCTGTTCATGTTGATAACTGGCGGTATATCCCGCGCATGTGGTTGGGCCTGGCGATGAATACAATCCAATATGCAATCCTTTGGCATGAACCGAATCGGCCAATGCTTTCATATCCGGGAATTTGCTGTTAGCCAGGATGTTGCCGTCTTTATCTCGCCCTGCTTCCCACGTATCGTCGATATTGACATATTCATAGCCGTGTCCGGCTAGTTTTTGATCGATCATCACCTGGGCTGCGTCTTTGACATTCTGCTCAGTGACATTTCCAGCGAAGACGTTCCACGAGTTCCATCCCATAGGAGGGGTTAGGGCTAGTTTGTGCTGCCCCCCGACTATCGTCAGAACTTCAGACGCATTCCAGATCGTGTTTTTAACCGCGATGTTGACTTTATAAGTCCCGGCCTTCTTAAGAGAGCCGGTGATGATCCCCGTGTTTTTATCCAGAACTAAGCCGGAGGGTAAATGTTTTGAGGAGAAGGCCATTGGGGCGTCGCCGGTGGTTGGGATCAGAAAAAGGAACGGTCGGCCTGGGGTGGTTCCAACAATGGTTGCCCCGTGGATTGCCGGCGCGCCTATATCGTCGAGTGGATTTATTCTGGCAGGAGTATTGAACACAGCTTCGAGGTCGACCGTGGTGGGTTGATATGTTTGACCGGCAGCCATAGTGATTTCGGCATCAGCCCAATCGGCATGGTCGTCAACAATGCCGTCGCCTGCGTCGGTGACGTCGAGCTCAAGTGTTTTAGCTCCGGTTAAATCGACCGACAACTCTTCGGCAGGCATGCCTCCTCGCATGGTGTCACTTTCAGCTTTTTGAACGCCGTCTACTTTGATAATAAACTGCACGGATGCTTTTGTCGACGTTTTGCGTTCATCATCTATCCCCACGTACGACATGAACCTGGCAGCTTCTCCGCCGAGATCGATCTGTGCCTTGCCGTTGGAGTGGGTTCCCACACCGTGCTGGTAAACAACGCCGTCGATAGTAATTGGCCTCCCGCCGTTAGATTTATTTGCTTGTGGAGATCCATAGTCCTGCTCAAATCGAGTTACATCTAACGAATCCACCCAAATAGCAGTAGAAGGAGAGGTAACCCGGGTACTTGAAACTGAAGTCTGAGCAAAGCAAGGGAGTGCAAATGCGGCTGATGCACACGAGAGTATGGTTAGAGCGAGCGATTTATTTATCATGTCGAATTTTGAATATCTAGCTAGTTGGAGTTTTGACGCATTGTATCTTCGATTTAACAAATAGTAACCACAATCCGATAATAGTGGATTTTGGAGTATGAAGCGTTATAATGTACCGATTTGAACGAACAGGTCGAATCGATTTCACGACCCGAGATTTTTAGTTAGGAGATAGTCCAGATAAATGGCTAATAACCCCATTGGAATTGGCATCATAGGCAGCGGTGGAATTGCTCAGGCGGTACACCTTCCAGCATACATAAAGCTGCAAGAAGAAGGCAAAGTTAAGATTATCGCTGTTGCGGATGCGAACGAAGCGACTGCAAAAGCTGCACAAGAAAAATTTGGTGTTCCACACGCGTTCACCGACTACAAGCAGCTTCTTGATCTTGCCGATGTTGATGCCGTAAATGTATGCACCCCAAACTTTTTGCATAAACAGCCGACAGTCGATGCACTCAACGCGGGCAAGCATGTGATCGTCGAAAAGCCGATTGCGCTGAATGCAGTCGAAGGCCAGGAGATGGTTGACGCTGCCAAACGAAATGGTAAAAAACTCCAAGTTGCACTAAATATCCGGTTCAACGCGGGGCCACAGTCGATCAAGCGTTTTATCAAAGAAGGCGGAATGGGTGACATCTATTACG
>Ga0207043_1048_pt1 | contig 18049 bp, 17 predicted proteins | sample Alteio_BWMinCont_71_FD_153304 | JGI IMG/M metagenome (GOLD analysis project Ga0207043, IMG submission 153304) | Enriched cells from forest soil in Barre Woods Harvard Forest LTER site, Petersham, Massachusetts, United States -... | ecosystem: Environmental > Terrestrial > Soil > Temperate forest >... | reverse complement strand
GGCGTAGCAGTCGGAACGGATCTTTTTGCGGTATCGGGCGCTACCATTACATTTTCCCCAGGGACAGGAAATACTGTAACGCTTTCCGGAACCATTGCTGATGATAGTAGCAATTCCATTCCTTCAGGCCAAACTTGGACAGCTGGAATGGGATCAGGTCTCTCTCTTACGATGCAAGGCCCGGGAACTCTTGTTTTGAGTGGAGCCAATACTTACTCTGGAGGAACTGTTGTTTCTGGGGGAAGGCTCTCTGTGGATGGGCAGATATTAGGGGGCGTTACTGTTAACTCAGGGGGAATCCTTGGAGGAATGGGGACGATTTATGGAGGGGGTACGATTGATGGGACGCTTTCTCCTGGTGATTCTATCGGTTTCCTCACTTTCGATACATCAGGAGGGAATCTGACTTTAGACAGCTCGTCTATCACTAACATTGAAATCGACCCAACAGACAATTCAAAGATCGTCATTGTAGGTGGGGGCAGTGTAGCTCTTGGAGGCACTGTGAATGTCATTCAAGATTTAGGTAGCTACACGGGAACTGAGCAATACCCGATTGTGGAGGGGGCCTACACAGGGAAATTTAATCCAACAGTCACAGGAGGACTCTCTGGAGTACATTTTCAGCTCTCCTATATGCCCAATTTTGTATACCTCCTCTTTGCGCCATTCTCAGCTCCTTCAAAGATCCCAACGAATCATCTTTCTGGCAACGCCCTTGTCATTGCGAAGTATCTCAATCAGAACGGATCGTCTTCGACACTTTCTCTCCTTACGGACTTAAATGAGAATCAATTGCAAAGCGCGCTGAATCGCATTTCCCCCGCCAGAAATGCGTTTGGATCTTTTATACTGCAGCAAACGGCATTTTCTCTAAGCGGGATTACCACGGGACATCTAGATGTTGTTCGGATGGGAAATCTATCTAACTCGGAAAACGAATTGATGGCTGCTTTGTTCGCCGATGCATCGGAATCCGTTCAAATGCCTGTCGAGGGAGCCTGCGGAAGCAAACATTCTGTCTGGCTAACGGGTTTTGGGGAATATGCTCATGAGAAAGCCTCGCTGGAGAATCCCTCCTTTAATTACCTGTCTGGAGGTGTGCTTGCAGGATTTGATTATCATGAGAATAGAAACCTGGCAGGAGGCTCTCTAGGTTACGCTCATACCCACTACACAGAAGATACCCATTTCGGCCATGGCAACATTAACTACTACTTTGCCAGCGTTTACGCGAATATTTTTGCGGGGAACTTTTACTTTTCTCCTGCAATCTGGGGACTGTTTGATAAAATCGACAATACTCGAGATATTTCCTTCCCCGGATTTTCTGGAAAAGCGAAGGCAAACATTTTTGTTTGGCAGCTGAACCCTCATTTGGAAATTGGGTATGATGCCTTCTTTTGCTGGGGGGATATCATCCCTTTTTCTTCTGTAGATTGGCCGATTGCTTGGCAAAGGGGATATCGAGAGCGAGGAGCCGCCCCTTTCAATGCGACTAGCGAGGCGAAAAGCAACTCGATGGTGCGCAGCGAAACGGGATTGAAGTTTTGTGAAAAATGGGAATACTGTTGGGGCGCATTTTTCTTGAGGGAGAAAGCGAGTTATGTCTTTGAAAAGCCTTTCGGCACAGGCACTGTTAATACAGCGTTTGTAGGAACTCCGGGTGCATTTACGGTAACGGCGGTGAACCAAAATCTCAATTTAGGGGCCATAGGCTTGGACTTTCTCTTTGTTATTGGCAAAGAGCGACCTGTTAAGGTTGATTTAGCCTATGAAGGAGAGTTTGGATCCCAATACTGGTCTAATCAGTTGAACTTAACGGTTAGCAAAGACTTTTAGAAAAGAAGAAGTTAATGGGTTTAGCAAAGCGTCCGAAATCGATGCTCGTAAAAAATGCGGAGATTCTCTCTTCAGGATTTGCGCTTGTGCTCGACTATCAGATCATCGATAATCCTCTGAGATTTGTCGGAGTCGGCGGTGTTTGCTCCGGGGAGGCCGGCCCATGTCAATAGGGCCTTCCATAATGTCCATCCACGACCGCGCTCCCATGTAGCATCATCCAGGACAAGCGTTGCGCGGAAGGCGTCCCGACTTTTTCCTTCAAAGAGGGTCCAGGCAATTGCGAGATCGCAAGCAGGATCGCCGACTGTCAGTTGTCCGAAATCGATAACGGCAGAGAGCCGCCCTTTCTGCACCAGCAGGTTGCCGGCACTCACGTCGCCGTGGACCCAAACTGGCGGCCTTGACCAGGTTGTCGTAAGCGCCGTTTCCCAGATTTCGGTCACAGCTTCGACATCGATCTTGCTCTTCAGGATCTCGATGGCTTCTCTTGTTTCCTCGTCATAGGTCTTTAGGGGTCCTCCACGGTAGAAGCTATGTAGTCCAGGTGGAGGTCCGCCTGTCGGGTCAATTCGTTGAAGAGCCGTGAGAAATTGTGCGAGGCTGGTCGCGAAATCGGGAAGATTGGCTATGTGACCAGAGTTTGCGGCTTCGCCTTCAAGCCAGCGATAGATGGACCATTGCCAGGGATAGCCCTCTGCGGGCTCTCCGATCGCCAAGGGCATTGGAATCGGAAGGGGCAGCAAAGGCGCCAGTTTTGGCAGCCAGCGGTGTTCCTTTTCCACTTGCAGCGCATAGTTTACGGCGCTCGGCATGCGCACAATCATCTCCTCGCCGAGATGAAATGTCCTGTTGTCCCATCCACCGAGAGCAACAGGCCGGACGGGGAGATGTTTCCATTGAGGAAACTGAGTAGCCACCAAACGATGCACAAGTGTGACATCTATCAACAGCTCATGATCCATGTTAATCTCCTGAGGTTATTGTCTCATTCCAATTGAGTTTTTTCCACAAAAATGGCGGAGTTGTCGATTTCTTGATTTTGGTTGATCTCACTTACCTATATTTGACACAATGAAACGATGACCAAGCTAGAAATCGTTCCCTTGAAAAAGCCCGTTGATGCGACGATCCGCATGCCCGGTTCAAAAAGCTACATGAATCGCCTTCTGATCATGGCCGCACTCACGAAGGGCCCCGTATGTCTGAAAAATCCTTTATATAGCGATGATACAAAGGCGATGATCGAATGCTTGCGAACCTTAGGGTTGAAGATTGAAACGGAACCCTATCAACTCATTGTCCATGACGACATTGGTTGTATTGAAAACAAAAACTACCAGTTATTTGCTCATGATTCTGGCCTAACAGTTCGATTTATATTGGCGCTTGCGTGCATTGTTCCAGGCATAAAAACAATCCAGGGGAACAAACGGTTAAATGAGCGGCCGATCAAAGACTTGGTCGATAGTCTGCGCGAACTCGGCGCCGTGATTGAATATTGCGACGAGGAAGGCAAGCTTCCAGTAAAGGTATCTTCATCTTCTCTATCTGGACATATTGTCCATTTGAAAGGCGATATAAGCAGTCAGTTTTTTTCTGCGATCCTTTTAATTTCTCCCTCTATTTCGAAAGGATTGTCGATTCGGCTTACGAGTCCTCTCATTTCAAAACCTTATATCGATATGACTCGGAATTCTATGCAAGATTGGGGAGTGAAAGTGATCGCGCAAGAAGGGGGGAATTATTTTGTCCCCGAGCATCAATGTTATCGAAAGGAGCAATACGTCGTTGAAGGCGATTTTTCGAGCGCTGGGTATTTTTTTGCGATCGCGGTCTTAACAAAATCGACAATCACTCTGGAGAATTTAAACCCCTCTTCCGCGCAAGGCGATCGCAAATTATTAGATATTTTGGCGAAGATGGGCAATCTTGTGACCTATGGGGAAAATAGTGTTCGTATCCAAGGAAAACAAATCCTGCCCATCGATGTTGATATGGAAGATTGTCCTGACCAAGTCATGACGATGGCGGTGTTAGCTGCATTTGCAAAGGGCGTAACCAAAATTTCGGGAGTCCGTTCTCTTCGGGTGAAGGAAACAGAGCGCGTATTAGCCCTTAAAAACGAACTCGGTAAAATGGGAATCAAGGTGGAGGATACGCACGATACACTCACCATTCATGGAGGCGCCCCCCATGCAGCTGAAATTGACACTTACAACGACCATAGAATGGCAATGGCTTTTGCTGTTGCGGGCATGGTTTTGCCTGGGATCGTCATTCGTCATCCAGAGGTTGTGAATAAGAGCTTTCCGACCTTTTGGGAAGTTTTGAGGAGCTTGGGATGAATATCGTCCTCATCGGCTTTATGGGTTCAGGAAAAACAGCGGTAGCCAAACACCTGAGCACGCTACTTGGATTTTCACTCATCGAGATGGACGATCTCGTTTATCAAAAAACGGGTACCCGAAACATGCACGAAGTGTTTGAAAAAGGGGGAGAGCTCCTTTTGCGTGAAACAGAAATTGCGATTGCGAAAGAATATGCATCGAAAAAGAAGGTAGTGATCTCTGCGGGGGGTGGGGTCGTGCTCAATAAAATCATTCTTGATTATTTCAAAATTGCAGGCGGAAAAGTGATTTTTTTGCAGGCCAATTTTGATACGATCGCAAAACGGTTAAAGGGAGATGATTCGAGGCCATTATTTAAAGATGTGGCGAGTGCCAAAAAAATCTACGATTTTCGATTGCCTCTTTATTTGAACTATGCGGATGAGATCATTGATGTGAATTCCCGATCCCCAGATGAAGTCGCCTTGAACATCAAAGAAACTCTATTTTAGAAGCGGAATCCCAGAGCTGCGTGGCCGCCGTACAGCATCAATGACGTGCCCTGGCTTGGCAGAGTGTATTCCGGTCCGTGCACGAATTCATTTTGACGGAAGAAGATAAAGTAGTCGAAGCCAAGATCGAACGAGATATTCGTATCGTTGCAGAAGGTATATGTGTAGACAAAGCCCGCTGTCGTATCGACGCCCCAGCGCGCTCCGGAAGTAAATTTCCGAGTCAAAGAGGCGCGCGTCGTGCTCAAGAATTTTTCCGATTGATTCAAATTCAACCATCTGGCAAAAACCGATCCGGCTCCTTCAGCATAGAATGAAAACCCTCTGCCCAGATAGAACTGCGGCTTCAGCGCGAGGCGAGGGCCAATCCCATAAAAATTGCTTTTCAGATAAACCATGTCGGTTCCCGCTTCGTAGGTGCCGCCTAGATAGTGGACGTTGGCTCTTTCTCTCAGCCATACGTTCCGCACTCCAAACGATGGAATGACTGTAACATAGCAATTGTAGACCCATTCATAGGAAAGAAGGACATCGAAAATCGTGGAATGGAGCCTCCATTTGATATCAGCGAAGTTAGCATAGTCGGTAGGCAAAGAATCGGCAGCGAACGAAAAGGCTGGAAATAACCCTTCTACCACCGAAGTACTCTGAGATCCGTGTCCCTTTCCTCGGTACCAAATGACATCGGCGCCGACAGACCAGTAGGACTGATCGAACCCGTAGGCGGCATCAACCCGGAAACCTGGTTCCCAATCATAAGTTGGACTTATCAAAGTACCAGCGCTGAAATTGCTTGTTGTGAAAGTAGACTGAGGTTGGGTCGTGTATCCCATACCGCTTTGATTCGAGTACCAGTAGATGAAGTCCCCCCTTAGATCGAAACGACTAGACGGCCGGCAGCATTGAGCTGGCATACAACAAGGGGTTATTGCAGACCCTTGATTGTCTGTCGCTGGCTCTTGCACTTGTGTTGTCTCTAGTTCTTGCCCTGCCTCTGGCGCTTGAGCTGTCTCTAGTTCTTGACCTGCCTCTGGCGCTTGTACTGTCTCTAGCTCTTGCCCTGCCTCTGGCGCTTGTGCTGTCTCTAGCTCTTGCCATGCCTCTGGCTCTTGTACCGTCTCTAGATCTTGCGCTGCCTCTAGATCTTGTGTTGTCTCTAGATCTTGCGCTGCCTCTGGCTCGCAGATTAGCTGGGAAGGTGTGTCGTCGCGGCTTTCTATATTGTCTGGGAAAGATAGGGCTTCTTCTGAGAGTTGAGCATACGTTGAGCCGACAAGAAACATTGAACTCGATAGAAGAAGAAGTTTTGGTAAACGGTATAACACGCTGCCCCCCAGTAGAATAAATTGGCCTATATAACCGCACAATAAAAACCTAATCTAAATATGTCAATTACTTCTTTTAGTAAAACTTACGTCGAAATACTAACTTTAACTCGCTGGCATAAATTTGTATAAATTGGGAGCTTTTCTTAGGTGAATATAAAGCAGTTATATAATAAGAACACTGATTTAGAGAAGAGCTACTCGCTTGCGTAGTGCAGCAGCAAGAAAACAAGAAGGCTCAAAAGCATTCCCGCGATGAATTGGTTGCGCGCCTGCGCCTCATCAATAGGCTGTAGTGCGAGGGGGATCGCATCATGATCAGGCGCAGGAAGAACTAATGGCGGTCGATTGTCAGCAATGTTCTCGATAAGAGCTTCTTGCGGAATAACTTCATCTGCCAATTGTAGGCCTTCGATCTGCGCCCCTACCGGTGCCGCTTCTTCCACGAGTTCGATCTGTACTCCTTCCCCAGCGGCTGCGGGGGCACCTGGCTCGTCTTCCACGGGTTCGATCCGCACCTCTCCGGGGGCTAGTGGAGCTACGACGGGAGCATCTTCGTCGCTGCGGATCTTGAGCTCTTCTTCAAGTCGTTGGAGGATGGCCTGGCGATCCCCATCGCCTCCAATATATGTGGCCAGCATGTCGTGATCTTGGAACCGGGGAGGGACTTTGTCCCAGATCTCTAATTTAGCTGGATCCCATTCTTCTCGTTCGCGCGGTCTAAGGTTTCTGCTGATCATGAATCTATAATGATAACCTGCGTCGCGCTCGCCGAATTTTTCTCTGGCCTCGCAATAAAGGATGTTGTAAACGGCCAGATCGCGCATATGTTCGAGCATTTTGATGCTGGGGCGAGCCTTCAATAGTTCGTTTAATGCCCCCATATTCGTATGACCGATAGCGGTGGTGAGCGCTCTTTGCAATCCTCGTTCTCGGTTGTGCCCTTCGTTCATCCCCCCATGTTCATTATAATCCCTCCAATAGGGATTGCCTGAACTCAAGATCATCGGGATAAATCGCCAAAGAGTGCTTTCCTCCTCATCATCATCATTATCGGCCGCATGGATCAGAGCTTTGTCAACCCTGAAAAGCCGCGTCTTCAGGATCAGGTCCACCATCTCATTCTTTTCATATTTCATGGCGCGGCGCAAAAGGTCGGGCAGCTCTTCGGAAGTAGCCAGGGGGAGGAGCGGCCGGAAATCCTTGAGGTTCCCCTTTTTTGCCCAGATCGAGAGCATCGAGTCGATTCGTCCGCGAGACACCAATTCGAGTTCCATTTGACTCGCTTGCTGCGTGTGTCCCCTCCGTTGTGCAAGTGTCCAGAGAGCGCCGTATGTATCCCCATCGAGTAGGGCGACAAAACGACGGGGATCGTCATGCGGATTGCGATCTTCCCTTCTTGGGTTTGTGCGTATCGAATATAAAATGTCTGCAAGTGCGTTCATTTTTGCTTTGATCGTCACCGCGTTTTGAATGGGTGGAGCCTCTTCGATGATGTGTCGGAGCATGGGGTTTTTTTTCAGAACGTTCCAAATCCGAAGCCGCTCGCTATTCACCATGTAATTCCATGTGGTGCATACCGAAGCTGCCGACTCCATCTCATCGGGAACAAAGGCTGCAAGACTGTAGCCGATTGCATCGAGGAAAGAGAATGTGGGATGTGCCGGAAGATGCGCCAAAGCACGATTTCGTGTCATATCAGGAAGAAGCCTTTGGTCCGATAGAGACGGAGATTGTCTTTGCATTTGCAGAGACCGTGCCGCGATGTTTGCTATCAGCCGCATCTTGTCCTCTACAGGCATTCCAGCCGGCAAAGAGCGATTCATTTCCGCAATGCTGTAACAATACACAAAGTGGTCACGCCAAACCCGCTCCAATGGATCGGGAGAAACAGGGGGCGATTGCCAGGGGACCAAAGCCGAAGAGCTCGTGCTGGAGGGCGCTGGCGTGCTCGATGAAGCTGAACTAGAAGAACTCATTTTAAGTGTATTTATATTAATTTAATGCAAAATTATACTATTATTTTATTTTAATTACAAAAATTTTTAATCCAATAAATAGTGTAAACTAATTATTTCACTCTATTGCCATACATTTCAAAGCTCTCGGTAAAAGGCTTACGTACAGTGGGAAGAAGTATCCATTTGAAAATGAGCAAGGACTGACAGGGATTTTTAAAACCCAACGCCGTAAGAGAGGGTTCCTGTTCCGAAAGGAGTGGCTTGAATTTGGATAAATTGGAAACTTTTCTTCGATGGGAATTGATACCCTACAGTGATGGGTAAATTCACGTAGATAAAAGTAGGCGGCAGGAGATAAGAATCCTCCAAATGATAAAGGCCGCAGGTAACGCCAGCTCCAAAATAGAACTTTTGTGACGGAGTTGGAAAAAAGAGATAGGAGCCTTGAATATAAAGCAGTTGTATTTCAGATTGGACGGCAATTCCAATGACTCGATCAAATACGTGATGGGTAGATAGGTTTCTTATCCCGAGGGAAAGGTCTGGCAGGATCAAAGAGAGTCTATCCTTCGCTGTGACAGTTCTCGTTCCTGATGAAGGCAACCCTGGGACCTTATTATAGACTTTGGTTTGGAACATCATAGGAACACAAGTTGTGACTCCTGGATTCAAATAAGTGAAAGATTTTCTAGGAAGCTCTTCAGGGGAAATAGAATGTGCTGGAACATCCATTAGCGAAGGCTCCACGCAGAAAAGCAAGATTGGCGTTAAAAGAAATAGAATTTTCATCATGTGCTATCATTTCATATAAAAACATTATGCAATAATTGATCATTCATGTCTTCGGACTTTATCCTATTAAACAAGTGGAAAAATGATTAGGATGCAGCTAGGCAGGGCATCATGAAAAAAACCTTAGTTTCGACCCTCAGTGGAGACAAATACCCCTTTGATAGACTCGAGGAATTTGCAGAGAATGGAGAATCCCTTGAAGTGAAAATTGAGGGTCTTAAGTCGGCGACGATCAAGCCTGGGCCGACGATTTGGCAACGCTTTGCTGAGTTTTTGCCGTTTCAGAATTACAGCCCCGATTTTTCCCTGGGAGAAGGGGACACCCCTTTGCTCGAATCCAAGAAGCTGGCTGAGTATGTTGGGCTAGACTCCATCTTATTGAAAAACGAAACGGTTAATCCCACTTGGAGTTTTAAAGATCGAGGGTCTCTACCCTGTATTTTACTGGCTAAACAGATGGGGGAGCGATTCGTTGCCACGATCTCAACCGGCAATATGGGCGCTTCTATAGCAGCATACGGGGCGCGCTCGGGCATTCAACCCATTATTTTTATCCCGAGGTACTGCCCCGAAGAAAAAATTCGGTCGATGTCTATACACGGCGCAACGATTGTCAAAGTGGATGCGCCAGACTACGGGGAGATGAAACGAAAAATATTGAGTTTGGCGGATCGGTTTAAACTGCGGATCGTCTCTGGCAACGGCCCGATTCGGGTCGAAGGGTATAAATTCGGAGCCTTTGAATTATTTGAACAATTGAAAGGCAAAGTTCCCGATTTCATCGCTGTGCCGACATCTGCTTGCGGCCATATTCGGGGGCTGTTTAAAGGATTTTGCGAATTGCTTGAGTCGGGTCTCGCTAACAAGCTGCCTCGTATGATCATTGTCCAAGCAGCGCAGAACAGTCCTCTTGTTACGGCCTTTAAACAAGGCAAAACGAAACCTGTTCCATTTACCGATGTCCGCACCATCGCCAGCGCGATCACAACTGGTAATCCAATGGGGGGCGACGAGATATTGAACAAAGCCTACAAATATCATTGGCTGGCAGAAGACGTTACGGAAGAAGAAATACGGATCGGCCAGCGGGTTTTAGGGCAGGCGGGGTTTTTCGTTGAACCATCTGCAGCAACCTCTCTTATCGCTGTGAAAAAACTATGCGAAGGCGGCAAGATCAAAAGAAATGAGTCGGTTGTGCTTATTCTTACTGGATCTGGATTGAAGGATTCTGAGGTCTTCCAAGATCATCCAGTCGAAGTGATCGCCTCTAGCGTCGCTACCATTGAGGACGACCTCCAGAAGATTCTAAAACGGGATTCCTTTCACGATTAAATAATTACGAATGGAATTCAAAACTTGGGCGTTCAGTTTTCCATTCAAATCCAATGATGCAAGCATCGAAAATACATCAGAAGGAAAAGCGCTTGGATGAATCCACCAGTCCTCAAATGCTGATACATCCGGGCAAAGCAAATAATAACCCATGGATGCGAGTATCTTTCGTTCTTTTTCTCTGTATGTATCCCCGAATTTATAGAAGTCATGCTCAATGGTTATGATTTTGAAAATATGATCATTGAAAGGGATCCTCTTTAGAACGATGTCGTAATCGGCATCGATATCCAGGGAGAGGTAATCAATAACGTAAGGAAATGAGCTCAAAATCGAAGTATAATCTGATTTCCTGGCATCTTCAATCAGCAAAGGATTTTTTCGGGTCGAATCCCACATGGTCTTGTATGTATTAGAAACATCTATGCTAACTCCTTTCCAATCAAAATTTTTCTCGAAAAAAAGGGAGTTGTTGATATCGCTTGGATGACCAGCGCCAATTTCGAGATAATAGCCAGCATCTTGTTTGTCTAGAAGCCTATAGAGAAGGAGATAAACAAAATAATCTTGATCCGCTTGTGAGTGAAATTGTTGATATTTCAGCTCAGAAAATGTGGATGAAGCTAAGCAAGGACAGGTTAATAAAAGATGGAAGGCAATCAGTAGTTTAAATAAAGTCAACATCACTTTAGTTACCTATATTCAGCTGTTTGTAGGCGAGCAGGGTGTAATATAAATAGATGTAATTCAATTCCTGGACGAGGTGGCTCAGGGCGAATTCCCTCGCTTGTCGAGCAATGGTTTTCGCTTCATGGTCATGTTGCATGGCCCATTGTAAACATTGGATCAAGTCTGTAAGCCCTTCTTTAACTGGAATGTAATGTACATAAGGTTTTAGATCGTTGTAATACCATTGAATATGATCTGAGTCTTCTTTAAAGACCAACGACTGGGAAAAGAATTTCCATCCCGAAGTCGAATAGGAACTTGAGTAGCCATCGATGAGCATGTGGTACTTATAGTGCATTTGGTCCTCGTAAGGAAGAATAGTTCCCCGATATTTCTGAAGACAGGCAACATTCTCAGTTCCTTCTTGATACAGAGTGAATTTCGCGTCGATGAGATGGGGATAGGACAAGGAAAGGGCGCACAAGGTCACTCTTGAGAGACAATGGGGATCTCGATAGTCCCATGAAATAGGATACCCATTAGGGGGATGTTGGACAGTAGAGCCTCTCCAGATCATCTGAGCTTTTCGCGTTTCCCAAGAGGGCAGGATATCTTGAGTGATGTCTTGGCCTGTGAGGACTTGATACCGTCCTTTAAGGGCTTCAAAATCGGGAATGAGAATTTGCTCATTTTTCCCATTTTTTTTAGCCATGACAAATATAGGAACATCGAACTGCTGATCCATGGAATCGTGCATGGAGACAATAAAATCCATATCGGGCAAAGGAAACCGATCACAAAGAGCCTGGAAGGATTCTCGCAGGGAGTTTACTCTAGGGTGAAAGGCTTTAAAATTTTGTGTGCATGTGACTTTGTTATTTTGAATGGTGTATTTGGTAAATAAACCCCATTCATAGTAAGGGTCTGTAATCAGCTGATCGATCTTTTTTTTCGAAATCGCTTTTTGCCCTCGAAAGTGAGCAAATTCTTCATTGATCTTGTCGGTCATCCAGATTGACGGCGAAGGAACTTGGGCCCCATAACTGCATATCGGAAATGCCGCTACTAGAACCAGTAAAAATTTTCTCTGCAGAAAACTGAAACCATCCATTCTCAATGTCGAGCAAGTATCTGCAAGGTAGAGACCATTTTCGAATTTTTTAGATCAATGGATGCAAAAAAGGCTGCATCGGAACTCTCTACGACTGGGAAGACTTTCGCCAACATCTCCGATCCAGCGATTGTGAGCCGATATGTGCTTCCTTCTTCGATCAGCCCTTTTATTTGCAGACTCCGTAAGAGATGCGAGGTGGGCTTTGGATCGAGTACAATGCGTCTTTCAATCTCCTCTTGGGTTGCCCCTTTGCACCAATCTATAGTTGCAAGAATCACAAACTGTGGATGGTTCAGTCCGAATGGTTTCAAAGCATCTGTAGTGGATCTGCTCCATAATGTGCTGACTTGCCACAACAGAAATCCTGGATTTTCTTCTGAGGCAGGATGAACGCTGATTTCTTTCATAAACACTCCTCTGAGGTTGCCTTTTTTGCAAGATCTCGAATTTCGTCAGCGATTTTTCGCATTTCAAGTACAATTTCATTTGTTGGTGCTAATCGTTTACATAATTTACGCAATCGTGCACTCATCCGATTCAAGCTTTGCTTAGCCGAAAGGTATTTTTGCTTAGAGGTCCTTAATTCATCATTCACGTTTGTGAGAACTTCAATACTTTCCACTTCCATTCTGGATCCTTTTGAAAACTGATTTAGTTTACCTATTTTTAATGAAAAAGTCACGATGGAGGTCGTGAGTCCATCAATTTTCTTGAAAAAGATCTCATTCTATAGTTATTTTTTGAGTTAATGCCTTGACTCAAGGAATTGAATGCCCTTATTTAACTCTAATCAACTTCAACTCCACTACAAAGTTCAGGGGAGCGGCCCGCGTCTTGTGTTCATCCCTGGAACGGCGAGCGACCTTCGCCAGGACCTCCACATCTCTCAAAGTCCGCTTATCAAGCAGTTCGAGGTGCTGACTTTCGACCCCCGCGGCATCGGGCAGTCGACTTCGCCCGATCCGAATCCAACTATGCTCGACTACGCAAATGATGTGAAACTTTTGCTCGACCATCTCGGTTGGGAAAAATGTCACTGCGTAGGGGAATCTTTCGGAGGGATGATCGCGCAGGAATTTGCGCTTCAATCTCCATTGTATGTGGAGAGGCTTGTTTTGGTCGTCACCAGCTCAGGAGGCAAAGGGGGCTCTTCTTTTCCCTATCACGAGCATGATGTCTCTAAAATGACTCTGGAACAGCGCGCCGATTTCTGGGTGCAATGCGGGGATGCGAGGTATACAACCCCAGGCTGGAAAGAGACCAAACTCTATCAGCAACAGTACGAGACCTATTACCAGGTTTTTCGATTGGGCGGAGAAAATCCGAATCGGAAAATCTTCAGCGAAAGGCAAATCGCCGCTCGAAAGCTCCATGACACATTCGAGAGATTGCCGATTCTGAAGATGCCGGTCTATATTTGCGGGGGGAGGTATGACAAAACTGCGCCTATGGAGAATCAATTGGCTATGTGGCGGCAGATTCCCAGGGCAAGGCTGACCTTCTTTGAAGGGAGCCATATGCTGCTATGGCAAGACCCCTTCGCGTTCCAAAGCATTGCAAGCTTTTGCACTTTTTGAATTGCAGATTCAGAGCAGAAAAAGCTCAGTTGACAGCAAATATTTATTATTTGAAGATGGGACGAAAATTTTAAAGAGGTTGCTGTTTGACAACAGGAGTCTTTTGGAGAGTACTTGCACTATCCGCAAGTATTTTATGCTGTCAGAGCCTAAATGCCGTAGAAGTAGGTCAATCTACTGAGTACGGCTGTTGCAACGGATTGCCAAACATCTCGGCTCGATCTTTGCCGCAGTGCAATACCTTCAATGTCTTTACCGATCTTTTGGTCTGGAGCGCCCAAGAAAGCGGAACCGAAAACTGGGCGCAGATTTATGGACCAAATAGCGCTGATGTATTAGATCTCTCCTTCGGATGGGATGTTGGTTTCAGGATCGGCATCGATTACGGCATGAGCCATGACCAGTGGGATTCCCAATTGGTATATACCTGGTTCCGAACGAAAGGGAATGAACATGCGAATGCAAATCCGGGGGAAATAGTCGCTTCCTCATTTTTGGGTAATTTTTATATAGGCAATGCAAATGGTGCTGCTGACTCGGGTGGAACGTATCAGAAGGCAAGCATTCAGTGGACGATTCTTTTCAACATGTTCGACTGGGATTTGGGACGGAATTACTGGGTAAGCAGTGCGTTGTCTCTTCGCCCATTCGTTGGAGTAAAGGGCGGATGGATCCATCAAACGATTCATTCAAAATGGGAAGATGCAATCGCTTCGGCAAGGATTCCGAATGCTGATGCCTTTGGAGTTGCAACGGAAAATCTAAAGAACAATTTTTGGGGTCTTGGCCCTAGCGCCGGCCTGAACACCAAATGGAGATTCGTCGAGCTTTGCAGCCAATCTTTTAGCCTGTTTGGCGATTTTTCAGGAGCGCTCTTGTTTGGACGTTGGACTTTTGGAGATGTTTACAAAAATGAAGTGCCTGAAGAAGTGACTGTTACTTCAAAAACGATCAACGGCGGAGCTTCCATGCTGAGAACTTTTATGGGGCTTGGATGGGATGCCGATTGGAATACGGACCAATTTCATTTTGCGGTGCGATTGGGATATGAAGCGCAATTTTGGTTAGATCAACTCCAATTTTATTCATTCAACGAAGGCAGACTGGTTAACGAGTTGACCTTACAGGGAGGAGCGATTGATTTCCGCTTTGATTTCTAACTCATGAAAAAAATATACCCTATTGTATCGTTGATGGTGTTACTGGGAATCCAAGCGGATGCAGAGTGCACTTTGCCCCCAGAAATGGAAGTTTGCGGCTTGCCGAATATCTCTACACGCTTGGTAGCGGCGAATTGGGACTTTTTTGCTGATTTTTTTGTTTGGTATGCCTCAGAGGAAACCTCGTCAAGTTGGGCCAATGTCATTACCACTAAAATCACTCATACCGGTATTTTTGATACTTTTAAGGCAGAACCTGCCCCATTCGATTGGGATTTTGGTTTCAGGATTGGCGGCGGCTATAATTTCGAATACGATCAATGGGATTCACAACTCTATTGGACCTGGTTTCGTACCCAAGCCGATGAGAACATACCCAGTGCAGACCACTCAATCCTCCCAGAGTTCTATGGAAGTTTTATAAATGGAGATATCGCTCAAAGCGCAAAACTCAAGTGGCATCTTCATTACAACATGTTCGACTGGGAATTAGGACGAAGCTATTGGGTCAGCAAAGGGTTGTCGTTACGTCCTTTTATTGGCGTTAAGGGCGGATGGATCAATCAATCAATTGATTCCAACTGGCAGGTTAAAACTCAGCTATCGCCCACTTTTCCATTTCCCATCACTGTTGACTACTCCTCCACTGAAAATCTGAAAAATAATTTTTGGGGAGCAGGCCCTAGCGGAGGCATAAATACCAAATGGAATTTGGGCAACTCCTGCGCCCGGTTCGTCAGCCTTTTCGGCGATTTTTCCGCTGCGACTATGTGGGGAACCTGGCATTGCAAAGATGTATACAACAACTCAACGCCAAAAGAATATTCCGTAAACATGAAAAATGCGAATCTAGGAGCCTTGATGTTAAGGGGGTTCCTAGGGATAGGATGGGACGCGGATTTTAATCGGGGTTGTGGTCATTTTTCCACACGGGTTGGTTATGAAATGCAAATTTGGTTCAATCAACTCAGGTTGCCTACCTTCCAACTGCTCCGACTGCACGGCGACTTGACATTCCAAGGTGGAACATTCAATTTCCGGTTCGATTATTAAGGGACTCATGGTAAAGAAAATTATCCTGTTAATGGTGTTGATCGGCTGCAAGATATATCCCTCTGATTCAGCCCAGCAGATGCAATGGACTGACACTGGTTTGCAGAATATTCCCGCCCGGCCGGTGAACCAAACCACCAGTGTGGATGTTTTTGCTAACGCGTTGTTTTGGCGTACCACTGAAGACATTGATTGGGCGCTCGTTCTCGTCCCCAAAGGGAATGCAGAGACCATCAATTTTAAAACCATCTCTTTCGATTGGTCTCCAGGTTTTAGGGTTGGCGTCGGTTATTCCATGGAGCACGATCAATGGGACACGCAGTTTACCTATACCTGGTTCCATACCCAAACAACCGACCACATCGACAGCGGTTCCGGAGAAGTCTCTTCAGTATTTGCAGGGACTAAAGTTTCTCTGATCACTTTGATAGAATACTATGACACGGGAAAAATCAGCTGGAAGCTCAATTTCAACATGCTGGATTGGGATTTAGGCCGCTGTTTTTATGTGAGCGATTCCTTAGCATTCCGCCCGTCTATAGGCGTCAAGGGAGGGTGGATCAATCAAACGATCCATACAGAATGGGAAACCTTCGATTTTCTCGACCTCGGTTTCGATCTCGCTTCCAATGAAAATTTGAAAAATGATTTTTCAGGAGTAGGGCCTAAGGGAGCTGTGAATGGAAAATGGATTTTAGGAAACATTTGCAACCATTGTTTTAGCGTTTTTGGCGATTTTGCAGCCGCCTATATGTGGGGGCATTGGAAATTTAGAGATAAATTCCACGATAATTTGGCAACCACAGTCACTGCGATGCAGGGAAATAGAAATTTTGGATCTATGATGCTGCAAGGCATGGTGGGGATCGGATGGGATTTCAGTTTTTTCAATGATCCCTCTCATTTTGCTATGAAATTGGGCTATGAAATACAAGATTGGTTCAATCAGTATCAACAATTTGACAATTCTTCCGGCTTACATAACAACGATTTGATCTTGCAAGGCCTGACACTCGATTTGCGCTTTGATTACTAGTTTGTTATACTCCTAGCATGCATTTCTTTATTGCAATTCAAGTTGTCTTATTCTTTTTCATGATCCTCCATGATTGGGTTGACATCCCCCCGTTCACAGACCTCAAGGCTTTGAAGAAAGCCCATACAGTCAAGTTTCGACTCCTTGGATCGGCAGTCAATGGGGGGCTTGTCCTCATCCCTCTCTTCATCGCTATTTTCTATCTCCATTCTCCCTTGCCTCTTTGGGCCCGTTTGGTTTTCGTCTCCCTTTATGGCCTGATGACTTTCGGTACGATCACGGCTTGGTGGATTCCATACTTTGGAGGCGGCTATTGGTGGCAGGGGAACAAGGCGGGCTTCGAAGAGTATCGGAATACCCATTCTTTTTTACCGCCGCGGGGAGACAACGTGGTCCCGAACACGCTTCACGTCATTTTGCATATTCAAGTGTGGATCTGCTTCGGCCTGTCGCTCTATTGGCTCTTCACCGGAAGATCTTAGAAGTTTTGGTTCGTATCGACGATCAAATTGCTGTTGTTGGCCAGCGTCATGTAAGGAGATTGCTGGATCCTTCGTTTGCCGAAGGAGTAGGTGATCCCGATACAGAGATCTGCGGCGAAGTTTTTGGATGGGGTGACGCCTGAGCCTCCTCGGGGTCCCATATAAGCGCCATGGCCTTCGATACTCAATGAACAGGTCATGGGAGCGGAGAACTGGAGGCCGAATATATAGTTGCCTGGACGCCCAGATTCGTACATCAGCCCTCTTCGGTAGGGAGTCCCAGCCCAGACCATTGTGTAGCCGTTATTTTTAAAGTAATGGCACCAAAAAAGATTGGCTTGGCTGACGGCTCTGAATTTCAGGGGAAGCTCTTGAGACGTTTCATCGGAAGTATTGATCCCGTAAGACCCCCAAAACCCCAACTCGTTTCCTCCTTGGAACAAATAGCCGAACTGCGCCCGGATTTGACTCAGGAAAGGATTGACGACAAAAATCCCAAAGTGTTTGTTCAACTCCCAATCATAAGCAACTCCTGCGTTGAATCCAGAGCAGTCGGGAGTGAGTCGAGAGGCGGCAACTGTGATAAAGCCTTGCTGCTGGAGCGATTTGGTATTCGCAAAAGGGGCTGAAGCTTGTCCTGCCCAGTCATAGAGTCCATAGCTGCCAGCAAGCTGAGCTGTAAAGCAATAGGGTAAGAAGGTTCTTAGATTGAGGGCAGCCACAGCTCCCCAATTATTTACCCAGCTCCCTTCAGGAAGGCTCCGAAAGTCATCGAGCGCCAAAGTAAAATCAACTTCGATGGGACACCAACAAGAGGTGTAATAGAGAGGGCCTGGAACACAGCATGGGACATCGCAAGGTTCC
>Ga0207043_1047_pt1 | contig 18353 bp, 13 predicted proteins | sample Alteio_BWMinCont_71_FD_153304 | JGI IMG/M metagenome (GOLD analysis project Ga0207043, IMG submission 153304) | Enriched cells from forest soil in Barre Woods Harvard Forest LTER site, Petersham, Massachusetts, United States -... | ecosystem: Environmental > Terrestrial > Soil > Temperate forest >... | reverse complement strand
GTGACGGCTGTGTAGGTACGGAGTCTGTGGAGGGTTGCCAACTTATTAGGCACGAATGTTTCGTTCGACAAGTCGAACTGCTGGAAAAGCGGCGACGAGTCGCACGCACTCCAAAGGGGAAGCTGTGACGGCTGTATAGGTGCGGAGTCTGTGGAGGGATGCCAACTTATTAGGCACGAATGTTTCGTTGGACAAGTCGAACTGCTGAAAAAGCGGCGACGAGTCGCACGCACTCCAAAGGTCAGCTGCAATGCCCTGAAGAGCAAGGCCGAGGATGGCCTTGCTACTTGGTAGACTGCAGGTAGTTGTAGACAGCGACTTTCAAAAACGGAGCTAATTCATTGGAAGGAATCATGGAATCCCCTGCTTTTGTTTCCGAGGGGGCGCTTTTGAGATAATTCGGCACACTATCATGAACGATATTTTGCCAGTAATTACGGGCGTAATAGGGATGGGAAGACAGAAATTCTTGCATTTGCTTTTGAGTCACTTCTACTTTATCAATGGCCTCCCCCTCTTTAAAGTAGTTTTGCCATCCTTGGAAAGCGATGCGGACAGCTAGCGGTAACTCTTCTTGCGACAAAGCTGATAGATCCTTAATTTTGCTTGTTGGCAAGCTTTCTACCAACTTCACGTAGCCTTTAGGGGCTTCAGGCCAATAAATGGGGAGCCATTCTTGTGCATAGCTGAGGAAATCCCGAAAGTCTTTTAACGGGATTGCCCGCTGACTAAACTCTTTGCTAATGAGGCGATTCCAGGTATGGTAGCGGAAAAACACTTCTGGAGGTGCGACTGCATATTGGTCTGCACTCGCAACATCCATTGTGATCTTATCATGATACTGAAACGCAGGAAGGTAGTTGGCCTTTTCCTTTGCGTTAACACGCATGAATTCGGGATTTTGCCATAGAAAAAGGGAGAGGTCGCGGTTGGTTACCTGGAGGAAAGGACTTTTCTGCACGATGAGGTTGATCTTGCCGGCATACCAGTTGCTGGCTCCCCAGAGCAAAGCGACCGCTGTCGTAATCAGAAACAACCAAAGCCAAAGCGGCCAGGGGTTTTTGCTATATCCTTCATGAATAAAATCCTTTTCGGACAGCTTTGGCTCGAATTGAGGTGACCCCATACTTTTTTTCCTGTCTAAAAATTGCGCATAAACTTTGGAGTGCGTGTGACTTGTCACCGCTTTCCGCGCGTTCGACTTGTCGGACGCGCGCGGGAGCCGACAAGTCGGCTCGTGGAAAGCGGTGACAAGTCACGCGCACTCCAAAGTGAGTGTGACTTGTTTTTCAGTCTTTTTGAACCATGCCAAAAATTGCCTTAATAGCCGTAGCTCAAACGCACGCTAAAGTAGTCTGTCGCATGTTTGCAAAACTGCCCTTCTGCCGAATATCCATCGTGATATTCCATAAAGAAGCGGAGCCTTCGATACAGACCTGTCAACTTGCCAAATTCATATCCCAACACATAAGTCGCGTCGATATGCTTCTTGAAGTCGCCGTTTTGGCGGAAATGCATCCCGAAAATCGGACATCCATACAAGACATCTTTGCAATCTAAAAAGCCAAAGCGCAATAGGCGCAATTCGGCTCCCAAAGCGGAGTAAAAGGGACTAAACTTGAAAGAAGGATCCTGTGCCACAACCCATCCAAGACCGGCATAAAGGCGAATCTCGTCAGTGAAGTCGTGGGAGATGAAGAAGTCCAGGTATTCTGCACTGGGATTCTTTCTATTAAAGTGAGGATGATCCAGCAAAAACTCATCTCCAATATGGGAAGAGATGTGATATCCACGCAGACGGAATTGCCAGCGGTCAATTGCATAAGTGATGGGAACTCCCCCATAGTAGTCGGCATTGATAAGAGGCGCTGATTCATAGCAAGGATTAAACACAGCCCACAGTGCTCCTTCCAGCTCAATTTGCAATTGCCCATGCCATGGCCAGACATCGCACCATCTATAGATAGCGACTGAATCGCCAAAGGAAACATCGATGTTATTCTTGGTTAAGGCATTATCATCAAAGCGCCAACCTGCGGAATAAGTGACCTGCCGTGGATCGGCCATAAAGGGTCTGAATAAAGGAGGATCTTCCGGAAGCCAGATCCCTCCATTGCAGCAGGGTTCATTCAGCTGCAAGCCTGGGTTGATGTGCACAGGGCGAATCACGCCGGTGCAATCAGCACGTCCATAGCAATACTGACAATTAGCAGCCTGGCAATAGTAGTATTGCGCATCATCGCAGCAGTTTTCTTCGTCGCATGTGCAAACACCGCCTTCACGGCAGCCACAACAGCAATCTGCACCACAAGAAGCCTCTAAAAAAGGAGATGAATAAAAAAAGCACGGAACAATCAGCAACATCATAAAAAGCATTTCAGCTCTCTGGGTAAAGTGACGCATGTCTTTTCGATCCTCGTGTTAGATGGTAAAAAATTGAAGTTGATCTATAACTGATTTTAAGGATAAGTTAAAAGGAAAAAATATACTCAACCACAAGGATTCTCAAAATGAACACCCTATCTCGCCTTTTCTTCACTCTTGCGTTAGCCTCCTACACATTGGCTTTAACTGCTAAAGATGAGCCACCACCACCACCCGCCCAGCCAACGCTGCCAGTCCCAAAGGACCACTATTCCAATACAGAAAAGGGATTCAGCCTTGACTACCCTTCTAATTGGAAGAAAAGCGATATTCCCCAGCTGGACTTCATCCTCTTTGCTCCTTCCACGCAAGCAAATGGATTTCCCCATGCCAGCATGAATGTTGTATCTGAAAAAGTGGGCTCCGAAGTGACCCTGGAACAGTTTTACAAAGAAAGCGCCGATAATCTCCAAAAAGCGCTTAAAGAAGTGAGTGTGCAAAAAAATGGATCCATCGACCTCAATGGAGTCCCTGCTAAATGGCTGCTTTATACGCACAACATGCAAGGGGTCACCTTCCGCGTCATCCAATATTTTGCCGTTGCCAATGAGTCCATCTACCTCATCACTTTTAGCGCCGCCAACGATGCCTTTGATAGCTACCTGCCAGCCTTTGAAGAGATCCTACACTCCTTTAAGTTGCAAAAAACTCCTGCTAAACCATAAATTGCCCATAAAATTTTGGAGTGCGGGTGACTTGTCACCCGCACTCCAAGTTAAGTGTAACTTCTTTCAAGAAAGCGAGATCATTTTATGTTTGTTGCGCACAACCAGGTTAGAATGCATGACACCGATATGGCTGGTATCCTCTATTTTGCCAGGCAATTCCGGTTCGCTCACGATGCCTTGGAGGATTTTGTAGAAAGTTTGGGCTTAACGTTCGACCAGGTATTTCATCGCGAGAATTTTGTCTTTGTCATTGTTCATGCCGAAGCTGATTACCTGGCGCCTTTGCGAGTAGGAGATAAACTCGACATCGAGCTCTCTATCGAAAAAATCGGAGAGAGTTCATTTACAGTTTCTTATCTGCTCTATAAAAAAGACCGCACCCTTATAGGGAAGGTCAAAACTGTCCACGTGACACTGGATTCTACTTCAAGAAAGAAAATCCCCATCCCTCCCCACTTTCGCGCTTTTCTGGAGCAACATCAAACAAACTAAAAGCTGTAGGATGGTATCCGTCCTTTTTTAAAAGAGTAATCTCCCCCCTGTAGTTAGGGCGTCCCGCCCTGGGTGTCAAAAATTCCCCTTTCTCTTGATGTAAATATTTATTTCTATTATCAGTAAATAGAGATGTGGAGTGCTTTTATTATTGGCACTCTACACAAATAACTCTCTTACCCAGGAGGTGTGTATGGTTGCAACAAAAACAGCGCCCGTAACTAAAGAGGAAGCATTAGCTGTCGTTTACGACTTTTTCAAACATTTTCAAACCTGGATATCCACAGCAAAAGCTCCTTCACAAACGGAACTGGAACGGTATCTCAGCCCACAGTTTAAAATTACAAGTAATGGAAACCTGATCGGACGAAACGCTGCCGATTATTTGTCTCGTGCAAAAAAACTTCTGGAAAAATACTCTCGCTTTGAAATCTCGAAGCCTCTTGAAGAACCGATTCATAGCGGAAATGAAATTGCGCTTTATTATCGCGTTGACCTTACTCCCAAAAACGGTGGGGCACCCAAACAAGTCTATATCTTCGCCTTAGGGACAATCGAAGATCACCACATTGCACGCTGGACACAAGTCACTCACCAGCAGGGAACCGGCGATTGGGATAAGTAGATAGACTGCCGCACGCACGCTTCTTGCTCTTACAAAGCTGTGGCGAAGTATCCGGTTCACGGGGTAAGGGAAGTGGCTATCGCCGCGCTTTGGGGTCAGGCTCAATACCGTTCACTTATCATTGGGGTCAGGCTTGCGATTTGCAATTTGAGGAAGTCTTTATGGTAAAGGCTTTTTAGGAGCTCAAATTACAAATCACGGTATTGGGGTCAGGCTTGCGATTTGCAATTTGAGGAAGTCTTTATGGTAAAGGCTTTTAGGAGCTCAAATTACAAATCACGGTATTGGGGTCATATTGGGGTCAGGCTTGCGATTTGCAATTTGAGGAAGTCTTTATGGTAAAGGCTTTTAGGAGCTCAAATTACAAATCACAAGCCAGACCCCAAAGCGCGGCGATAGCCACTTCCCTTACCCCGTGAACGGATCGTGGCGATAACTTGTTAAGGAGTGTGAAATTGAATGCTGTAGACAGCTCTAATATTTTGAAGGGGAGCCTTTTGGCTCTGGCTGCCTTTTTTTTCATGGCTCTATTTGGGGTCTTGACAAAATGCGCACTGCGAAGCAGTTCTTTTGTTTGGGTAAGCTTCATTGCCTATCTTACCTCTACATTGCTGCTGACGCCATACATTGCCAATCAGGGGCTCAATTACTTAAAATCAAATCACTATCAATTGCTGTTGGGCAGAGCCATTTTTGGAACGGTAGCAAGTTTTTCCTACACGGTTGCTATCCATTTTATCCCCATTGTAAATGGCACTCTGTTATTCAACACTGCGCCTATTTTTATCCCCCTTCTGTCCATCGTATTCTTACGGGCAAAAATCAAACAGCGCATTTGGTTGGCTGTAGCCTTAGGTTTCCTCGGCATTATCATCATTATCCACCCCACTGAGGCAATTTTTACCCAAACAGGAAACCTCCTGGGATTGCTTTCAGGGATCTGTTTGGCGGTCGCTTACTTCCTAATGAAAATATTGACGAATACGGATCCGGGAATCCGAATTATTTTCTATTATCTGGCCCTGGGAAGTGTCATGCAAATCCCCTTTTTGCCCTTTTTTGACCTCCCAGATTTGGCAGGATTCCTTTATGCAATTTATAGCGGGATTGCTCTCCTTCTTGCCCAAATGCTCTTAGTCACTGCTTATCGGTTTGCAAAAGCTTCAGAGATTGGCATTTATCAATATGCCAGCGTGATATTCGTTGGTTTTTTTGATTGGGTTATCTGGGACCAGGTTCCCCCTGCCTTGGATTTGGCGGGGATTGTCCTGGTGTCCCTGGCTGGAATTCTAATCATTCGCAATCCAAGCTCAGTACAAGACCTAAAAACTGAAGAACGCTGAAACCCCGATTTCCTAAACATCAACCTTCGACTCCCCTCCATCATTCAGTTGAGCTTCACCCCCGTCCTCTTCAAAGTCCGATAGTACTCGAGTGTTCGGCAGTTTTTCCTTAATGAGATTGATTATTTCCTCCGTAAGAGTTGAATTATTTCGAAGATCCAGGATTTTTAAATGAGGAAATGCGTCGCTGCTAAAAACGACACCTAGAACTGTCTCAGGACTGCTAGGACTTCTCTCAAGACTGCTAGGCCTTCTCCAACCCTCATTAGACAGGTTCAGCTTTTCTAGACTTTTTGGCAAAGACATTAAATTAGCAAAGACTCGTCGAGATGCAGACAAATTTAAAACTTTGATATTATTTAATTTACGCAGGTCAAAAGCAAATCTGCTGATCAACAACGGACAGCCCGTTAAATCAAGAGGGGCATCCGAAGTGTAATTGGTAGTCATTGCACCCAGAAGTGAAGCGTTCAGCGCCATATTATTAAGAGAAGGAATATAATTGTTCTTCATAAGATGCTTTTCAATAGTACGACAAAAAAGATGACGATCGTTGGGAGAAGCATCCCTATAGGAAACGCGTATTTTTTCTAAATCCTCCTCGCTAAACTCTTGAGATGAGGTTAATTTTTTTGCGATATCGCTAGCAAGGTTTAGAAAAGCGCTTTTGTCTACTGGGCCTTTTATACTTTCAACACTCTGCTGATCATACATGCCAACGACACCCCATATTACAGGTGGAAACAATCGGTCCCCGAATTCTCGCAGCTCTTTGTGAGGAAGGTGTTTTGAGGCGATAGCACGGATTTTATCCATAAGAGCAGCTATTTTAATGCTCCAATCTTCTTCATCAAGACATTTTCCTCTTAAACAAACACGCTTACTAGATGATACTCTTACCCATCTTTGTGGCTCCACTTCGCTCAGAATTTGGGCTAGTCCTTTTAAGGCTGGAATGTCATCACAATTAAAGTAATCTTCGTATTTCTCAAAAAAACCTTCCAAAAGGGTTGCCACCCTTTCAACATTTTCAACATTTATCGAATTGTCCCCTACGGGTAAAATGCTCTCAAACAGTTCTTTTGAAGTGGTGCATTCCAGCCCCCATTTTCCCAGGCTTTGATGCGGATCGGGTCCATAAACTTGAGGATCCATAACAGTCTCCATTAATAATAAATACTAGGTTTATATTTCTTAGCATGTTTTTTCTCAACAAAAAAAACAAAAGCGGAAAATATATAATTTAATGTATAATAAAATAAAAATCTGTTTTTTGTTGAAAAGAGTGATTATTTTATTTGAAAAAGTGATTGTTATGAATGATAGTATTCATCATTTTATTCAAGATTCTCTTTCTTCGCTGCACCATCTAAGTCTTGTTGATCACGACCAACTCGATGCCAACCAGCTAGATGAACGAAGTCACGCGCACTCCAAAGTTAAGTGTGACTCAAAGATCTCGATCCTGCTTATCCTGTTAAACTATTTTTGCATTTCGAATTGCTGTCATGGCTAACGTTTCCTTGCGTTAATACTTTTCTTTTGCTTAAATGCCATCTTTAAGAATTTAGTATTAACGATTACCCCCTCGACAGCCTCAAAACCGTGAGCTCTCCTATGCGTTCTCTAAAATCTTTTGCTACTCTCTTTTTTGCCTTGTGCCTTTTGCCTTTTGCCTTTCTCTCCCTGCCTTTTGCCTTTCTCTCCCTGCCTTTTGCCTTTCTCTCCCTGCCTTTTGCCTTTATCGATGCCGCTGAGCCTCTTACCTTTTCTGTGGCGTATCGGGATATTTTGACTAACACTTATGAAATCAAGGCAGCTGACGCTGAAGTGATGGCTAAAGAGGCAGACAGGTGGCAGGCAGGAGCTTATATTAACCCTGCGTTGTTAGTTAATCTCAGCAGTATTGGCAACACGCAAGGAGGCACTGAGAACCAGTTGTTTGTTGGGGTAACGCAGATTATGGAGCTTGGAGGAAAACGTGACGCGCGGCTTAGAGTGGCAGCGGCAGGCCAGTGTGCCTCACAGTGGAATCTGGAAATTCTAAAAAACACGCTTCACACAGAGTTGTTGCATGCTTTTATTACGCTAGCCGCCGCTCAGGAGCGGACGGCATTAGCTAGAGAGCAACAGCAATTGGCAGAGCAAACGTTAGGAGCCATTTCAACAAAAGCCCTTTCCGGCAAGACATCCGGGATGGAAGAGAGAAAGGCCCATATCGTTTTTCAGAATGATAAATTAGCCTATCTAAAACAGTTAGGGAACATGCGAAAAGCCAGAAAACGGTTGATCGCTTTGTGGGATTCCCATCCTCCAATTTTTGAAACTGTTGACTTTCCCCTCTATCACATTTCCCCTCCTCCCCCTCTGGAAGCATTGAAAGAGAAAGTGCATGGCAATCCAGAACTCATCCTGACGGAAGCGGAAGTTTCTCGCGCCTCTGAGCTGGTTGCCCTGGAGCGATCCAGAAGAGTTCCCGATATTGCCATTCAAGTTGGCGTTACAACAGACAAGTTTGTAGAACAACCGGCATTGAATATCGGCTTTGGCATGCCGTTGCCTTTTTGTGATCAAAATGCAGGCAATATTAGTCGGGCCTCTTATGAGCAGCTTCAAGCTGTTTACCATCAAATGGACCGTTATAGCGAACTTCAGAACGCTTTAGATATTCTGTATCAGGAATGGGTGTGGGCTTATGAACAAGCGCAGGTGCTTAGAGAGTTGATTCTCCCTGCGGTCCAGGAAGCTTTTCAGTTAGCTCAGGAAAGCTATAATGAAGGAAAGACAGATTATTTGAACCTTCTGGATGCGAGAAGCACTCTTTTTAACATTCAGCAGCAATATTTGGAAATCTTGGAAGAATATCACCATAAGCGTGCCGATATCTTCAAAATAACAGCCATCTATACTGCAAGATAACAAGGCCGTCCCCGGCCTTGCAATGTGTTAACAGGCAGGGCAAGGACGCCCTGGGTACCTTTTAAGGACGTGCAAGAAAAATCAACACCGCGCAGTATATCATTGCGGGACTCTTTAAAGGATGAAAAAAATGAAACGATTTTTAACAGTTCTAGCGGCGATTGCCGGGTGCCTTCTTACTGCTTATTTTCTTTTACCCCCACAAACCAATGATGCAGATGAAGAGGATGATCATGACCATGAGCATCATTTTCTGGCTTTTTCCCAGGAACTTGCCGAAGCAAACAACATTGGGACAGAACAAGCTTCACATGGGGTTTTGCGGCAACTGGTAAGAGCCCCTGCGCAAATCACGATTATCTCTGACCAAAAAGCTCATGTTCTCCCCAAAGCCTCCGGGATTGCTATTGCCGCCTATAAGAATCTTGGCGAAACCGTATATGCCGGTGAAATTATCGCCATTCTCGAAAGTAGGGAAATGGCTGAAGCGAAATCGAATTATTTGTCCGCCCTAAAAAAAGAGCAGCTCGCTTCAACCGCTTTTTTGCGTGAAAAGAATCTGTATGAAAAAAATGTTTCCTCAACTCAAGAGTTTTATAATGCCGAAAGCGCAAAAAATGAGGCCGCAATTGAGCGAGAGCTAGCCAAACAAAAGCTACACACTCTTGGCCTCACTGCAAACGCAATTGATCAGCTCCCTAATGAAGCCCCGGAAAAACTGCGAATTTATGAACTTCAATCTCCCATTGCAGGAAAAGTGATCTCCCGCGATATCACTCCAGGCGAAATGGTTGCCAATGATCATCCAGCCTTCGTCATCGCCGACCTTTCGTCTGTATGGGCGGAAATCCATGTATTTGCAAAAGATAAACTTTTAGTTAAAGAAGGGCAACCCGTCATCATTAGCACAGATGACGGACAATCGGTGCCAAGCCGGGTTGTCTATTTAAGTCCTATTATCGATCCGGAAACTCGCACCTCAACAGCATTAGTACAACTCGATAATACAGCGGAAATCTGGTATCCGGGAGCGTTTGTTCAAGCAGAGTTCATCGCAGATGAAACGCCCGTTCCCTTGATGGTCAAGAAAGAAAGCATTCACACTATCGATGGCGTTGATGTCCTATTTATCACCGCTGCCGATGGATTCGAAGTCAGGCCCGTGACGAAAGGAAGAAGTGATGAAGAGCATTGCGAAGTCATTTCAGGACTCAATCCAGGCGAAGAGTATGCCTGCAAAAACACATTTTTACTCAAAGCAGATCTGAAGAAAGAAGAAGCCGAACACATGGACTAACCACATGATTGACCGCATCCTCAAATTCTCTATCCATAACCGCATTCTGGTTGTTCTGATCACAGCAGCAATCGCCTGTTATGGTTTTTACTCCTTAAAACAACTATCTATTGATGCTGTGCCTGATATCACAAACAATCAGGTGCAGATCAATACCGTCGTTGCCGGATTGTCTCCAAACGAAGTGGAAAAACAGGTCACCTTCCCCGTAGAAACCGCTCTAGCCGGGATCCCAGGTCTCGAAAGCACCCGCTCCCTTTCTCGAAATGGATTCTCTCAGGTTACAGCGATTTTTCACGACCATGTCAATGTGTATTTTGCCAGGCAGCAAATTAATGAACGGTTGGCAGAAGCGAAAGAACTGTTGCCTGATGGAGCCGATCCCAAGATGGGGCCTATCTCCACAGGGTTGGGTGAAATCTATATGTGGACTGTGGAATTTGAACATCCCCAAGGAGTAGACAGCACCCATGCGCCGGGGAAGCCAGGATGGCAGCCGGACGGCTCTTATCTGACTCCAGAAGGACACAAACTGCGAAACGAAGCGGAGTTGGCCTCCTATTTGCGCACGGTGCAGGACTGGATTATCCGGCCGCAGTTAAAAAATGTTCCCGGACTCGCTGAAGTGGATTCCATTGGGGGTTTTATTCGACAATACCACGTGGAGCCTAATCTGGAGAAAATGAGCGCTCTCAATATTACCTTTGATGATATTACTCAAGCTATTATGGCTAATAACATCAGTGTCGGAGCTGGCTACATCGAGCAGAACCAGGAATCGTTCCTCGTTAAGGGCGATGGAAGAATTGAAACTCCGGAAGAAATCAATGATATTGTGATCTCAACGAGAAATGGGGTTCCCATTCATATCAAAGACATTGCCGATGTGGGGATTGGGAAGGAGCTGCGCACCGGAAGCTCCAGTGAGAACGGACAAGAAGTAGTCATAGGCACCGCCATGATGCTCATCGGCGCCAATAGCCGCACTGTTGCTTTGGCTGTAGATGAAAAAATGAAAGAAATCAATCGGACACTGCCCCCGGATATCAAGGCAAAAACGATTTTAGACCGCACCAAGCTCGTCGATGCCACTATCCATACAGTAACCAAAAACCTGGCGGAAGGCGCTTTACTGGTCATCGCCGTCCTATTCCTGATGTTGGGCAACCTCCGAAGCGCTCTCATCACTGCTTGCATCATTCCTTTATCGATGTTGATGACGACAATTGGGATGGTCAAAACCCATATCAGCGGCAACCTGATGAGTCTCGGAGCCCTTGATTTTGGACTCATTGTGGATGGGGCTGTCATCATCACAGAGAATTGTTTGCGAAGGCTCTCTGAACGACAAGGGGTTTTAAAGCGGCCATTGGACCTTACTGAAAGGCTTGAAGAAGTGGCGACGGCAGCAAAAGAGATGATCAAACCGACAGTCTTCGGGCAAGCGATCATCCTGACTGTTTACATCCCCCTCCTAACCTTCTCAGGAGTAGAAGGGAAAATGTTTGAACCGATGGCGCTGACTGTGATTTTTGCCTTAATTGCAGCCTTCATTCTCTCCCTGACATTCACCCCCGCCATGATTGCACTCTTTGTCCACCCCAAAGCAGAAGAAAAAGAAAACTGGATTTCAGCAAAAGCAAAAGCGGTCTACGCTCCCCTACTCGAAAAAACGATGAAATTCCCGGGGCAAATTGTGGCGGTTAGCGGCGTGATCTTTTTCGCCTCTTTTTTACTGTTTTTTAGGCTCGGACAAGAATTCGTGCCAACATTAGATGAAAAAGATATTGCCTTACATGCGGTCCGAATCCCCAGCACCTCCCTCACCCAATCCACTGCCATGCAATTGGAAGTAGAAAAAGCGCTGACAAGATTTCCTGAAGTCGCTTTTGCCTTTTCGAAAACCGGAACGGCTGAAATGGCCTCAGATCCTATGCCTCCAAACGTTTCAGATACGTTCGTGATGTTGAAGCCAGCTGACCAGTGGCCTAATCCCAATCTGAGTAAACTGGAACTGATCGAAAAAATGGAAGATGCCTTGCGTGCCCTTCCCGGAAATAATTACGAATTCACCCAGCCGATTGAAATGCGTTTTAATGAGCTAATCGCCGGCGTGAGAAGCGATGTTGCTGTTAAACTTTATGGAGATAACTTCGAAATCCTTCAGCCCACAGCAGATAAGATTGCACGAGTTCTCAATACGATCAAAGGGGCTGCCGATGTCAAAGTGGCGCAAACCGATGGATTGCCTACACTGGAAATTAAAATCAAAAGAGATGTCGCCAAGAGGCTGGGCCTTAACGTAGGGGACATTTTAGGAACTGTCAGCAAAGCAATTGGAGGGGGATCCGCCGGCGTCATCTTTGAAGGAGATCGCCGCTTCGATATCGTCGTGCGCCTGCCGCCCCACGTCAGAGAAAATCCTGTTGCCCTCAGCAATATCCCTATCCCTCTACCTGCTCTTAAGACAGGCAACCATGCCCTTGCTTTTGTTCCCTTGCGGGAAGTGGCAACCCTGACGACAACAGAAGGGCTCAATGAAATCAGCAGGGAAAACGGAAAGCGGGTCACGATTGTCCAAGCTAATGTCCGCGGAAGCGATCTCGGCTCCTTTGTCTCCACAGCAAAAAACAAAATAGCTGCCCAGGTTAAAATCCCGCCCGGCTATTGGATCGAATGGGGTGGTCAATTTGAAAATCTGATGTCGGCACGGCAGCATCTATCAATCGTCATCCCCTTATGCTTTGCCCTGATCTTTTTGCTGCTCTATACTTCACTCCATTCCGTTAAAGAATCCCTCATCGTCTTTAGTGGGGTCCCCTTAGCCCTAACAGGAGGGATTATCGCAATTTGGCTTAGGGAAATGCCTTTCTCCATTTCCGCTGCTGTAGGATTTATTGCCCTTTCCGGAATCGCTGTCCTGAATGGACTTGTCATGCTTACCTATATCAATCAGCTTATAACAGAAGGGATGGATGTGCCTGAAGCGGTCTTCAAAGGCGCAATAACGCGATTGCGTCCGGTGCTCATGACAGCATTAGTCGCCTCCCTGGGATTCGTTCCTATGGCATTAGCCATGGGAACTGGTGCCGAAGTGCAAAAGCCATTAGCGACTGTTGTCATTGGCGGGCTCATCAGCTCAACTGCTTTAACTTTATTCATTTTACCCGCATTATGTCAGTTACTGTTAGGGCATAAAGCCGTTGAGGTCCAAGCTGTTTCGAACGGTTACGATATTTCTTGACAACCTCGAAGGACTGCTATAAAACATTTACAAATGACCACTATACGGAAATTACGAAACATGAACACATTTAGTTTTAAATTCTTCTTACCAATTTTACTTTATACAACTTTCTTACAAAGCAGTGATATGCCAGCAAGTGATACAAAAAAAATTGCCAGCTACGGAACATGGCCCTCACCGGTGACAGCCGAAAAAATTGCAGAGGGTTCTAAAGGGAAGCTGAACATGCTCCTCGATGAAGGGAACACCTATTATGTTGAAATGCGTCCGGAAAATAAAGGGCGCTATACAATTGTCAAACGGGATCAAAAAGGAACCCTCCAGGATGTCACCCCTGAAGATTTTAATGTCCGCACATTTGTCCATGAATACGGCGGAGGAGCCTTCACTGTCTCCAAAGGAATCATTTACGCCTCTTCCGGCGCCGATCATGCACTCTATGTGATCGAACCCGGACACTCCCCTCGGAAGCTGACGGAAGGGCAAAAAAAAGTGGAGAAAAACGGCACTTCCGAATGGGAAGGAACCCGTTTTGCCGACATGCTGGCAACCCCTCAAGGACTTGTTGCCGTTGGCGAACATCATGCCCCGAGTCAAACTGTAGAAAATTTCCTGGCATTGATTGATATCCATACAGGCCAATACAAAAAAATTGCCAGCGGCTATGACTTCTATTCTTCACCGGCCATCAGTGCTGACGGAAAAAAGCTGGCGTGGATTTCATGGAACCATCCTTATATGCCTTGGACCAATACCGAGCTATGGATTGCCGATCTGACACATGATGGCAGCTTGATCAATAAGAAAAAAATAGCGGGAGAGATCCCTGAATCCATTTTTCAGCCACAATGGTCTCCCGATGGCATTCTCTACTTTGTGACTGACCGCGATAAAGGCTGGTGGAATCTCCACCGCTACATCCCCGGACAAGAAAAGCCGATTGAAAATGTCCTTCCCATGGCTGCAGAGGTTGCAGAACCCCTTTGGGTTTTCGGTAGGTCTACGTATGCCTTCTTGGGTAAACAAATTATTTTTGCCTACAACCAGGAGGGATTTTGGCACTTAGGCGTGCTGGATCCTGATAAAAAGCAATGGAAAGCTCTCAATAACGCCGGAGTTTATATTCAACAAGTAAGAGGAGGAAAAGATTTTGTCCAATTCCTCGAAGGATATGCCGACAATGCCGAGGCTCTTATCCAGGTCAACCTCGATTACTCGCTTCATCTTTTAGCAACCATTGAGCTTCCTCTTGATAAAGATAATATCAGCATCGGACAACACATCGCTTTTTCCAGCAATGGAAGAACGGCCTATGGATTCTACTATCCTCCGAAAAACAAGAGTTACAAAGGACCCAAAGATGAACGTCCCCCTCTTATAGTCATGATCCATGGCGGTCCCATCGCACAAACAAGAAATGCTTTCCAACTCAAGCAGCAATACTGGACAACACGAGGCTTTGCTGTTCTTGATGTAAACTATGGCGGCAGCACAGGCTATGGCAGAGATTACCGCAATTCGCTCAATCACAATTGGGGCGTGATTGATGTGGAAGACAGCATCAATGGAGCGCAAAATCTTGCCGAAATGGGGTTAGTAGACCCCAAAAAGCTTGTCATTCGCGGAGGAAGCGCCGGGGGTTTCACGACGCTAGCTGCCCTCACACGTGGGGACACTTTCAAAGCCGGCGCCAACTACTATGGGGTAGCAGACATCACGGCTCTGGCACAGGATACTCATAAATTTGAAAAATACGATATGGAACAGCTCGTAGGAAAATATCCTGAAGAAAAAGAATTGTGGATTGCACGATCCCCCCTTCATGCTGTAGACAAAATCACAAGCCCCCTCATCATCTTCCAAGGTGAAGACGATCGCATTGTTCCCAAAAATCAATCCATCATGATTTATGAGAAACTCAAGGCAAAAGGAATCCCCACGGAAATCCATCTTTATGCAGGCGAAGAGCATGGGTTCAGACAGGCGGCTAATATCATCCATTCTTTAAACCGGGAATGTGAATTTTATTTAGAGGTGTTAAAGTAACCAGGCCGTCCCCGGCCTTGAGTGTATTCACAGGAAATAAGGAAAAAGACAATGACGCTAAAAATCAAAGATTTTATTCCGCAAACTGTCACTTGCCTGCAAGCAGGATACTCCAGGGAAACTTTTTTCCATGATCTGTTTGCAGGGATAAGCGTCGGCGTGATTGCTCTGCCCCTGGCCATCGCATTCGCCATCGCGTCAGGGGTTTCGCCCGCACAAGGGCTCTTTACGGCTGTTGTAGCGGGTTTCCTGATCTCCCTGCTTGGCGGCAGCCGCGTTCAAATTGGAGGTCCCACAGGGGCTTTTGTCGTCATTGTCTATGCAATCGTGCAGAAACATGGCTATGATGGTCTGGCGTTAGCGACATTAGTGGCTGCTGTGATGCTGATTTTAATGGGAATTGCCCGCTTTGGCATCCTTCTGAAATTCATTCCTTTTCCTGTTACAACGGGTTTTACAACAGGGATTGCTGTGGTGATCGCCTGGTCGCAAGTGCCCTACATCTTCGGGCTAAAAATAAACGACCCTCCTCACCGATTTGTGGAGCAATGTAAACTATTTTGCACCGAGGCCTATTCATGGAATGGTTGGGCAGCAACCGTTGCTTTCTCTACAGCAGCCATCTGGGCGTTTCTCCGCCGCTTCTATCCCAAAATTCCCGGCGCCATTATCGCTATCACACTGACCACAGCGGCAGCCTATTTTTTTAATTTGCCTGTCGAAACCATCCAATCAAAATTTGGAGATATCCCCAGGACTCTTCCCTCTCCGGCATTACCTGAATTTTCCTGGGAACTGTTTAAGACAACATTTCCCGATGCTATTGCCATTGCTCTTCTTGGAGCTATTGAATCCCTCCTCTCTGCCACTGTTGCTGACGGGATGACAGGACATCGGCATCGTTCCAATCTCGAACTCATTGCCCAGGGAATTGCCAATGCGGGGTCTGTCCTTTTTAAAGGGATCCCGGCTACAGGGGCCATTGCCAGAACCTCGGCCAACATCAAGCTGGGAGCACAAACGCCTATCTCAGGCATCATTCATGCCATCACATTGTTAGCCCTCATGTTCTTTCTGACTCCTCTTGCCGGCGTCATTCCCCTGGCTGCCCTGGGAGGGATCTTGTTAGTCGTCGCTTGGCACATGGCGGAAATCCCCCATTTTCTCGAAATTTTAAAAGGGCATAAAGGCGATGCCTTGATCCTTCTGATCACGTTTGCCCTTACAATCTTCATCGACCTCGTTTCGGCTGTTCAGGTCGGGATGATTCTAGCTGCTGTTGTATTTCTCAAGCGGATGACAGATACGACCACACTCAAGATTTGCCAAGCATTAATTCAGGAAAATGAAAACGAAACACCGCCGTCCGATGACAGCGCCATCTTACTCCGCCATGATATTCCGAAAGATGTCGTTGTCTTTGAACTGACGGGTCCATTTTTTTATCCGGTAGCCGATCTTCTGGATGAAACTTTGCAACGGCTTCCTACCCGCCCGAGAGTTTTCCTGTTAAGGATGCATCAAAGTCGTCTGATTGATGCCACAGGACTCAAAGCTCTCCAACAATTTGCTGTTAAATGCCGCCGGGAAGGGATTCTATTTCTCATTTCGGAAATTAATCTGCAAGAACATGGCTGGCTGATCGACGCGATTCAGCAGGATGTCGGCAAAGAACACCTCTTCCCCACCTTTGATCAGGCATTGGAATATGCGCGTGGGACTAAGGTCAGCAGGTCGGGATGAGGTCCAAGGCCGGCTTTGTTACTTCATCGCCCACTTCCAGGTAGGGACAATAGAGACTGTAACGGATCGATCTCCTGATTGGACGTGGAGCTCTTCCTCTTGATTATCTGTCAGAATCACACCTTGCTGAAGTGCGTGTGAGTGCATGGCTTCCATTAAACCTTCGATCTCTCGGCTTTTCGTAACAGGGTCGCTCATATCGATGCACACCTGGTAAGCTTCGCAAACTCTTCCCTGACGACGAACCAAAAAATCACATTCTTTTTGCTCTTTATAAAAATAGATCTCGCCCCCACGTCGTTTTAATTCGATATACACTAGATTTTCCAAAAGTCGTCCCCTATCCTCAGTAGATCGAAACCCAAGCACTCTAGCCATCCCATGATCAATGAAATAACATTTCTTGTGATAGTACTGCTGTTTTGCCAATGAATGATGAAATCTTGCGACAGAATAACATAGATAACTCTGTTGTAAATAATGGCAGTAGTCAGACACTGTAGTAGGGCTTCCGACCCCAATTCTCTTTGCTAGTTCACTGTAGCTGAATTCCTTGCCCACATTGCTGGCAAAATAGTAGACAAGCTCCTTGATCGGACGATCATTCGTCAGCTTATACCGAGCAATGATATCCCGATATAAAACACTTTCATAAAGGGACTGAAGAGCATCTATACTCTGAGAATTAACATAAAGAGGAATACCGCCATCGAAACGATAACCCGCAAAGGCTCGCGCCACAAGTCCCCTTTCTTCCGTGGTAAAGGCCTCTTTTATCCGAGGCAATTGATCGCGAACAATCTCTGAAAAAGAATAGGGATACACTTCCATCTGAACATAACGCCCTGTCAAGCGAGTGCCTAGCTCCTGACTAAAAAGTGTCGCATTGGATCCTGTAATGTAAATTTTATTTCCTTGATCGTGTAAGCGCCGGACAAAAACTTCCCAGCCTTCAATATTTTGAATTTCGTCAAAATAGAACGTTTTTTGCACTCCATATAATTCTACAAAAAGCTCAAGTAAAGTTTGGAAATCTGAAAGTTCAAAATGAAGCAAACGGTCATCGTCAAAGTTAATGTAATAATCGGCTTTCTCAGATTCTGTTCTTAGCTGTTGTAATAGGGTAGATTTGCCAACCCTGCGCAATCCGGTAATGACGATAATTTCCGATAGCTTGGAATATTGTTGAAGCTTTTGATAAGCATCTCGTTTAATAAAGGGAATGGGCAGGCGCGGATGCTTCTGTTCAAGAAGGACTTGTTTAATTACCAGCGGTGAAATGGGCATTCAACCTCCATTGATAACATCAGGATATCACGGATACTCTCCATTGTCAATAGACATCAATTAAAATGACAAGCGTCCCTGGATTTTTAACAACTCCTGGGCTACTTCAAAAACAACAAATATCGCCAGGAGAATTAACATCCATTTCCCTCCAAACAATTGATGCGTCCCCTTGAGATGAAAATGATAGCGGCCGCGCCACACCATCAACACAGGTAACAAGCCCAATAAAAGGGCGCAGCCAAGGCCTCCGGCATATTCA
>Ga0207043_1033_pt1 | contig 18470 bp, 18 predicted proteins | sample Alteio_BWMinCont_71_FD_153304 | JGI IMG/M metagenome (GOLD analysis project Ga0207043, IMG submission 153304) | Enriched cells from forest soil in Barre Woods Harvard Forest LTER site, Petersham, Massachusetts, United States -... | ecosystem: Environmental > Terrestrial > Soil > Temperate forest >... | reverse complement strand
CCTCATGGCGATGTGGGGAGCTCCGCAGCCTATTGAAGAGCCTGAAGAGAAGGCCTGTACAGCAGCCCTTCTATGTCAATCCCGAAACGGGTATGAAATTCAGGAAGATTCCTTTCTCTTCGGCTCCGATTGAGAGAGGACTCCCAGGATTGACATAGAAGGGCTGCTGTACAGGCCTTCTCTTCAGGCTCTTCAATAGGCTGCGGAGCTCCCCACATCGCCATGAGGCCGTCACCCGTGTACTTGTCGATATTTCCCTGATGCGCAAGGATGATCTTCGAAAGTCCGTCAAAATACTCCGCCAATAGAGCATTCACCGTTTTGATCGGGTATGTCTCTGTAATCGGAGTGAAGCCGGTGAGATCTGCAAAAAGAGTAGTCACGAATTTCATTTCTCCTCCGACAACGATGTCTTGGCCTCGAAGGAGCAACTCTTTGACGATCTCTTTTGGAACATAACGGCTAAAAGAGCGGAGAGCGATGCGCATGTCGGCGATCGAGGAGTCGATCAAATAGATCTCTTGAACATTCGACTTCACTCTCTTGTCGCTTTCAAGATCCAGGCGGGTGATTTTATTGATCTCCTCGCTGAGCGCTACAATAGGGGCGGAAATTCGTCTGGAAAAAAAGATGACCAGCAGTCCCGCGACGAGCAAGATGAGCAGCGAGATCAGAACGACTCTATGACCCGTTTTAATGATTTCTCCGAAATAATCGGTGAGAGGGTCGATGATGACGATGAACCAATGATTCTCAAATGAAAGGGGGAAAGAGTGGATTGCAGCCAAATATTTTTCCCCGCCGCTTTTGAATAGAAAATCGCTCTGTTTTTCCTTCGCAAATTTTGAATAGGCATCAGAGAGAACTTTATGATTGATTCTGGTGTTCGTATCGATCGAAGTAGGGATGATGAGCTCGCCCGACTCGTTCAAAATAAACGCTTTTCCTGTTTTCCCAATCGATTGGTTCGTCATAAAAAGAGAAAATAGGTGAAGCGAAAGATCCGCTGCGATGACGCAGATCAGTTCTTTTTTTTCATTATAGACAGGCATTGCTATGGCGATCCCTGGATTGCCAGTAGGAACGTAAGAGAAAACATCGGTCCAAAAGAGCTTGCCTTCTTTGACAGCTCCTATATACCAAGGGCGGTCGCGGGGATCGTAACCTTGAAAAGGGATCTCTTCCTTTGAGATTGGCTCCAGGTTCTCGTCGTAATAGGCCCATACTTCTTTTCCCGTACCTCCAGAGCGGTTCACAAAGACAATGGCATAGGAGGTTCCCTTCGGCAGAGTCTTTGTGTTGGTAAAGGAATAGGGCTTGTCTGCAACGGCCAAATTAAAAAAGATCAATGCGTTTCCGTCGGGCGTCGCAATATGATTTGCAGCAAGAGTGGGATAGTATCTGAACGTATCGAGAAAATAAAAGATCAATTCTTTGTTTTCTAACGAGAGAGAAGGATATCGGTTAAAATAATCCATCTCCATCTGGGGCAAGCGCTCCAAATCTTTCGCCATGCAGCTGATTTTATCCACGATGAGTTCTTTCACTGCGTTGATCAGATCTTGAGCCATCTTCCTGATGGTTCCTGAATTCCTGGCATAAGTGAATGAGATGGTAATCACGGAGGAAACCGCAAGCAACACGAGGAAAACGAATAGGATTTGTGTGCGAAGTTTTAGCTTTGGAACCATATTTTTTTCTATATACAGCATGGGTATTGAATACAAGGTTGAGAAGGGAGTAAAATGGCCTGCTTATGGATTCGGCGCATTCTATCCTTCGCTCAGCAAGGCATTTTTTCGCTGGCACCTTCCTGAGCCGCATCAGCGGCATGGCCCGCGACATAGCCATGGCCTTTTGCTTTGGAAGCGCTCCTGAAATCGCCGCTTTCATGGTTGCCTATCGGCTTGCGAATCTTTTCCGGCGGCTCTTCGGCGAGGGGAATCTGCAGGCGGGATTTGTGCCCCATTTCGAAAGCGTGAGATCGGAAAATCTGCAGAGCGCCTGCTTATTCTATCGAGATACAGTCTTTTCTATGGGAGTTGTTTTGTTAGGTCTTGTGGGACTGATCGAAATGATCCTTTTTGCCGCTTGCCATTGGGTAGGAGATGACTGGAGAGGGATCATCGAACTATCCATGTGGATGGTGCCTGGACTTTTTTTTATCTGTCTTTACGCCCTGAATAGTTCTCTATTGCTGTGCCAGAAAAAAAACTTTTTGCCAGCTGTAGCTCCAGTTTTTTTTAATTTCGTATGGATCGGTGCCGTTTTTCTTGTTTGGGAACTTCCAAGAGAAGAGGCGGCAAAATGGCTTTCCCTTTCAGTGACAGGAGCTTTTGCAGCTCAATGGATCGCGACCGCTTTCGCAGAACGGCGTCTCATGAGAGAGCATGTAGGACTGAAAGAATGGTTTAGGCCCCATCTTTTTTCCAATGAATGTAAAGCCCTGTTAAAGCCCCTCAGTTTAGGAATTGTCGGAATTGGCGCTGTTCAGTTCAATAGCGCGCTTGATGCGATCTTCGCCCGCTTGGCCGACCCCTCAGGCCCCTCATTTCTTTGGTTTGCCATCCGGGTCCAACAGCTGCCTTTGGCGCTTTTTGGGATTGCACTCTCTGGGGCGCTTCTGCCGCCGCTCGCAAGGGCTATGCGGCAGGAAAATCGGTTGCTTTACCGCCAGTTGCTGCAGTCCTCTTTGCGCCATAGCGCGGCCCTGATGCTCTTTTGTACTTTTGGGATCATCTCTTTGGGAGGAGTGGGGATCAATCTTTTGTATGGACATGGGGATTTCAGTCCAATGGATGTTAATGAAACCCTTTTGTGTCTTTGGGGATATGGGATAGGCCTTGTCCCATCAGTCTTTGTCCTTCTTCTGGCCGGGGGCTTCTACGCCCAGAAAAACTACCGGATCCCAACGATAGCATCGCTCTCTTCCGTCGGAGCCAATGTCGTGCTGAATGCGTTCTTTGTCTTTGGTTTCGGATGGGGGGCGGTCAGCATTGCCATTGCCACATCGGCCAGCGCTTTTCTCAATGCAGCCATTCTCGGAATAGGCCTGAAGAAACAGATAGGGGAGATTTTCGGGATAGGCTTTTGGAGATTCTTCCTGAAGATGTCCCTGGCCTGTGCATTGCCGGCGGCGGCGGCCTCTCAAATCGGCCATTTCTGGATGGGAGGCTCCTTCCCCCGATCTTTCTCGCTGCAGATCTTGCAATGCGCCTGTTTGACAGCTGTTTATATGGCCGGCGTCGCCTTTATAGCCTGGAGATTTCAATTCCTGGAATTTTTAGGCTTCTTAAGAACCAAGAAGCTTGTTGATTCCCAGTAACTTGCGTTTTTATAAATGGTTCTTTATTTATAATCAATTATTTAATATAATATTTGATAAACAATTAATTTAATTATGGATATTTACCATGTATTTTACTCTTGATTCAGTAAGTTATAATTCTCAACTTCTACATCCAACAGGAATCGGCCGCAATTCAGTCAATATGGGAACAAAGGACCCTAGTGGAATGTTAGATCGAGCGCGGCTTCTCTTCGCGACAGGATTTTATGTTCTGGTTCCTATCTCAGTATTGCGGAGCAATTTGCTCACTCCTTTGCCAATCGTGAATCCGCTTCAAATATCTGAAAGAATTTTAGAGGGATGTGTGTTTGTTTCAAAAAGCATTATCAACCCAAAAGGCCCCTTTCAGACGGTCTACGAAATCGAAGGTCAGTATGAAGTGCAAACTGGGAGCTGGTCGGATTTCAGGGAGAATGTACAGACGATTTCAGGTGGAATGATGGTGAATAGACCTCGGGGCGAAAAAGCGATCTATAAGTTGCATGTGCGTGGAGAATCTGGCCCTGCCCTTTCGCCAACTAAAGTCCAGCGAAACAAAAAGTACAGTCGCTAAAAATCACTCTTTTTGATTAGGCTTTCCCCCTTCATTTTTCGGGGAGCCTAACATGAAATTCCTATTTCTTTTTCTACTCATTTTCTCACACTCTTTGAGCTCCGAGGAAAAAAGCCGCTGGGAACTGCTCCAAGAAGAAGAGACTCTTGCTTATGAACGCAGCGCCAGAATTGCAAAATTCTATGCTTTGGATGAAGAGTTAAGGGAAATCACCCAAGAATTATTGGAAAGTCAAGATACCATAGAGGAAATCAAACAAATCATTCTCTTGACTGGGAGACGTTTTTTTGTTTTCAAATACCCCAGCGGAGGTTTTCAGGTGAAGGGAACGATCAGTTTTGTCCCCGATCCCCATTTGCACCCTCTCTTGGTGATGCTGCGAGGCGGAAACAGGATGTTTGGCCTGCTGCATCCTGCCAATATCCATACATGCGTGAAGAACTACACAGTCCTGACTACAGCATACCGCGGCAGTGTATCGGAAGGAGTGGATGAATTTGGCGGCGATGAAGTGGAAGATGTGGAAAATCTCCTCGCATACCTTCCCTTTCTGGAGAAGAAAATCGGTTTTTCATTCAATGCAGAAAACATTTTTCTCTTGGGTAAAAGCCGCGGAGGGATGGAATTGGTCCTCGCTTTAGCCAGATCTCCGTATCTACAGGAGCGCACTGCGAGAGCCGCTATTCTCACAGGACTTTTGGATATGAGAGAAGCCATTCGGGACCGGATCGACTTGAAAGAGATGTTCATTAAAGATTTTGGTCTAATTCCTGGAATCAATGAGGACGAGTGGATCGATCGCCGCGATCCGCTTCTTGCGGTTGCGGAAATCAGGAAAGATCTCCCTCTTCTCATTTTACAGGGGACGAATGATCTTCGCATTCCTCTGGCTCACGGGTATGAGATGGTCAAAAAATTGAAAGAACAGGGACATCTCTATGACTACATAGAAATTCCTGGAGGCGATCATTGTCTTGATAATTTTCCAAGTGCAATGGATCTAATCACAGATTGGCTAGAAAAATAAGGCTCCCCAAAGAGCGGGGAGCCGTCATTCACATTAGGATGTGTGGGAGATGAACTCGCACACGAGCGGAATGTTGATCGGAAGGGGAAGCGGGACTTGCTCCATTTGAGGAGAAGAAACCAGCTTGCCTGAGAACTTGTCTCCTTCCAGGAAGAGGTATTCAGGAACTTCTCGGCTGACATACTCTTGGGCCATCAGAATGGGCTTCATCTGGCGGGAAGAAGGCCGGATGGAAACTGTCTGTCCTGGACGTACGATGAAGGAGCGGCGGTCCACTTTCTTGCCGTCGACTTGGATGTGGCCGTGAGAAACGAGCTGCTGCGCGCCAAAAATGGAAGAGGCGAAGCGCAGTCTGAAAACCACATTGTCGAGCCGGCATTCGAGTTGTTCCAGGAAAAGGTGTGCGGTATTCCCTTTTCTTTCGAGCGCTTTTCTATAGGCGTTGACCAACTGTTTTTGGCTGATCATTCCGTAGACAGCTTTGAGCTTCTGGCGCTCTTCGAGCTGTGCGCCGTAGTCTGATTTTTTCTTCCGTTTTGCACCGTGCATTCCGGGAGGGTTTTGTTTATGGAGCATCGGGTTGCGCGCTTTGCCAAAAATGTTAGCGGCAAATCTGCGGGCGATGCGGTTTTTAGGACCTCTGTAACGAGCCATTGTTTCTCCGAAAAAAGAGTTCGATTAAAGCAAAGCAGTGTAGCTGAAGATCGATTTTTTGAACAAGAGCGAAAACGATCAAAATTTTTCTTGCATATTGATAGGATCTCATTTTTTGTATATAAATGTTGCCTCTATGGATTACCGTGTTCTTGCCTACTATGCGATCGTTCCAATCGAGGATCCTCATGCCGAGGTGGCTCGCCATCAGGAATTTTTCCGTTCGAGGGATTTCAAAGGAAGAATTTACATTTCTGAAGAGGGGATCAATGGCCAGGCAAGCGGCCTCGCTGCTCATGTGGAAGAATATATCGTCTGGATGCAAGCTGACCCAAGATTTCAAAAAATGTCTTTCAAGATCCACAAGTCTGCAGAACATGCGTTCCCCAAAATGACCGTGAAATACCGAAAGCAGCTCGTCGCGATCGACTGCCAGGTAGACTTTTCCGACAGGGGAGAGCATGTTTCTCCGGAAGAATGGAAAAAAATGTTGGAAGAGCGGGATGCAGAGACGCTGGTGCTCGATGTCCGCAATGATTATGAATGGCAAGTGGGCCATTTTGAGGGGTCTGAGCTTCCAAAGCTAGAGACATTCAGGGAATTTCCATCCTATGCCAAGCAGTTGAAAAGCGAGCGCGATCCCAAGAAGACGGCGGTCATGATGTATTGCACAGGAGGGATCCGGTGCGAATATTTTTCCGCTGTGTTGAAGAAAGAGGGGTTTGAAAAGGTCTATCAGCTCGATGGCGGCATCATCAATTACGGCCTGGAGAAAGGATCTGAACACTGGAAAGGCAATCTCTTCGTCTTTGACGATCGCCTGGTCGTGCCTCTGGGGGAAGAGAAGGAAGAACCGATCAGCGCGTGCCGTCATTGCGAGAAGAAGCATGACGTCTATTACAATTGCGCCAATATGGACTGCAATGAGCTGTTCGTTTGCTGCATGGACTGTCTAAAGCAGCATAAAGGGTGCTGCTGCTCTGAATGTGAAAAAGAAGACAGGATCCGACCTTATCACGAGGATGGAAGCTCCAAGCCCTTCCGAAAGTGGGACCATCAAGAAAAGCTCGCATGGCGAGCCAAGTCAAAAAATGCTGAAATACAGCATTGAATTCAAAGAATTCAGCCTCCTCGTCAAAATAGAGGAACAAGGGACGAAAAGAGTCCTTTACCTCGATACATTGAAAGCGGTTGCCAAAGAGGCCGATCAAGAAGCCTTGGCTCTTCTTACGCGCATTCACCTCCGGTCTCCCAATGCATCGCTGAGCTCCGATCTTTCCTTTCAATCCATAGAAGTGAGCGGTGCCCAAGTCAGCGAAACGCTCAAGGCGTTGGCCAAGACAGAGCGTCTTTTTTTTCAGGGAAAAAAATTGGCCTGCGAATGGGAAACGGCTGCAAAAGTCTACTGGAAGGGAGAAAAAGGGGGCGCGCTGGGAGCATTCCTCCATTATAAGAACGAAGAAATCCCAATAGAGCAGTGCGAGCGGATTTTTCCAGGCTGGTTTTTGAAAGATGCGCTCTTAAGACAGATTGCGACGCCTATCTCCTGGAGATGGGTGGAGATTTTTTCGAAAGGGCCCCTCTTTTTGGAGGGAATCCAGAAAAAAAAGTTCCTCGAAGAGGAGCCTCCTATTTTGTGGAAAGAACTCCCAAAAGAAAAACCGATCGAAGTTTTGCCCGAACTCCATTTACGCGACGCAACGGGATGTTTTGCCGATCTTTGGATGGACTATGGGATCGGGCGAGTGGCTTTTGAAGACTTTGCTCCTTCTGTGCAAGGAAAACCCCGACAGAAAGAGGTTGAGAAGCATTGGGAGAAAGATCTTCTCGAATCGGGATTCATTCGGAAAAGAATGGACAATTCCCATTACTATTGCCCGAGCGAAAAAATCCGGGAGGCTCTTTTCTTTCTCATCGAGATGGGATGGAAGATCATCGATTTTCGGAAGCGGCGCGTTTTCAAGCAGAGCGGCTTTGCCTTAGAAATACAAGAAGAAAATGGCGCCATTGCTGTGCGCGGGACTGTGCAATTTCAATCGGAAACCTCGCCCCTTCGGAATGCCCAAGGCAGAATGTGGGTCGATTTGAATGAAGAGAGCGTAGGGCTTCTCGATCGGAAAGAGCAGATTGAGGGGGAATGGGAGGGAGAGACTCTCTATCTACGCAAACAGCGGGCAAGTGCTTTATGCGGACTTCTCGATATGCCTGGCATCCAATGGGAAGATTCTTTGAGAAAGGCAATTGTTGGGCTCAAAAATGGAGCCTCGATGGAGACAGCGCCGCCCGGGCCAACTTTTCAGGGAGAGCTTCTTCCTTATCAGCAAAAAGGGGTCGACTGGCTTGCTTTTTTGCACAGATGGGGGTTTTCCGCCCTTTTGGCTGATGAGATGGGACTGGGAAAAACTGTCCAGGTTCTGGCATTTTTTTCTCGCTTGAGGACAAATTTGCCGGTTTTGATCGTAGCCCCTACTTCTCTTACTTTTAACTGGCGCGCCGAGATCGATCGATTTCTCGGCATTTCCGTTTATGTCCATACAGGGCCGGAGCGCCTGACCGAACTCTCTGAGCTTCAAAAGACCCCTTGGATCATCACCTCTTATGCCATATTGCGTCTCGACGAGGAGCTCCTTTCTCAAGTGGAGTTTGAAGTCATTGCCTTGGATGAGTCGAATGCGATCAAGACAGCCTCTACCCAAATAGCCAGAGCCGCTTGCAGACTCAAAGGGCGATTCAAAATAGCGATCAGCGGGACGCCGATGGAAAACAGGGTAGATGAGCTCTGGTCCCAATTCCGTTTTTTGATGCCCGATTTATTAGCCGAAAGGCTTGAACCTATAGACCAGATCAAAAAGAAGATCCGCCCTTTCTTGCTGCGCCGGCGCAAAGAAGAGGTCCAATTGGATTTGCCCGAGAAAATCGAGCAAATCGCCTGGGTTGAAATGGGGGAGGGGCAGCTCCAAGTCTATGATTCTTATCGTGCCGCTTTGAAATCGGGCCTTTTGAAGCAGGTGCAGCAGGATGGAATGCAAGCCCATCGGATGGAGGTGCTGGAGGCGATTTTGCGCCTGCGCCAGATTTGCTGCGATCCCCGGCTTGTCGGATCGGAAATCGAAGGAGCGAAATTGGAGCTTCTAATGGCCGATCTTGAGGAAGCCTTGTCTGAGCAGAGGAAAGTGCTGATCTATAGCCAATTCACATCGATGCTCCAGCTGATTGGGAAAGAGGTCAGAAAAAGGGGCTGGGACCCTCTCTATTTGGACGGTTCGACGAAAGGGGACGCACGAGGCCAGCTTGTCCGCTCTTTCCAAGAAGATCCAGAAAAGCGGCTTTTCCTCTTGAGCTTAAAGGCTGGAGGAGTGGGATTGAATCTGACGGCAGCCGATTATGTGCTTCTTTTCGATCCTTGGTGGAATGAAGCGGTAGAAAGGCAGGCGATCGACCGCGCCCATCGTATTGGGCAAAAGAAAACGGTCATCGCCAAACGGTATCTAATCCCCAACACGATCGAAGAGAAGATGCTCAAACTAAAGGCCCAAAAGCAACTGGCCTCGGAGCAGCTTCTCGATATAGATGCTGAAACCTTCAATTGGACAGAGGAGGATTTGCTTCATCTTCTGCTTTAGTTTTTTTCTGATCGGCTTCTAACATTTCCAAAGCGGCGGCTTTCAACGTCTTAAGCCCTTCCGCAAATCCCAATGCCCGAGCTAAGCGCTCTAAATAGTGGAGCTCTGCAGCGAGCTGATCGTTAATGCTTTCTAGTTTAGCGATCTTTTTCAAGAGGTCTTTATTGCTTTTCATACACACCTCATGGGTTGCCACTCTTTTTAGATGCAAAAACCGTGCCACGAAATTATTGATTGCGGAAAAATTGATTTAGATGCGAATTTAATGATGTACATCGTGTTGAAAATCGTACGCTATGCTTAGTTGCGTCGAATATATGAGAAATAACCAGAGGTTCATTTATGAGTAACATCTCGAAAAAATGGCTCTTGGCAGCTGCGGCTTTAGTGTTTGTCGCTACCGCATGCCAAGGTCAACAATATGATAATCAGAGAAGACGTTCAATGGATGGAGAACGGAGAAGAGGCGATTGTGGTCCTGCTCCCTGCGTGCCAGATGTGCCGGCAAGACCCTATCAACAACCGCAATCCCGCTGCAAAGACAGACCCTGCGGCCCAGATCAAGGTTCATCGATGGGATCCAACGAAGAAATTTTAAATCAGGAAGAAAATTCCGATACAAACACATCTGTAGAGGCTGAAGCACCCGCTCAAGCTGCAACAGAAAGTCCTGCAGTTGCTGAAGCAGTAACTGAGGAGAGCGCAGTTCAAGTGGAATCAGCTACTGCCGCATCTTCAGTTGTCACCGAAACGGTTACAGCACCATAGATTCACTCTTTGAGGGCAAGTCAAATCTCTTGCCCTCAAATTCCAATAATCTTCGTTTGATTTCGATCCCTGACGAAAATCCGCCGATGCTTCCGTCTCCCGCTATGACGCGATGGCAAGGGATGAAAAGGGGGAAGGGATTCCGTTTGCAGACGCCTCCAATCGCTCGGGAAGCGAAAGGGGAACCGATCTGCTTTGCCAATTCTCCATAACTCAAAGTTTGACCGAATGGGATTTTTTGCATGGCTTCTAATACGGCCATTTGAAACGGAGTTAGGTTTGCATCTTCAAAAGGAAACAGCGGAGAATTTCCTTTCGCATAAGCTAAGAGCCAATCGATCAAAGAGGGAAGAGCGGCATTGGTGGTAAATGCGGAATCTAAAGAAAGATGGGCCGATTGAATCGACCCATTCTCCATTTGAACTTGTATAGAAACTTTAGGAAAATCACCGAGCTTCACTAAAGTCGGCATTGATTTGTTCCCGCGTCTCAAGGGATTGGAATTTATCTGCGTTGACTGTTTGGCCTCTAAAAAACCATTCGGTTTCAGAAGATTCTTCCGTGAAGAATTTGCTGGTGCCATGTTTCTTGTCATTGCGCCATTGGATTTCTGCTGTAAGATTTCCTATATCATCGTAATGGATTTCAGTTCCGTGCTTTTGTCCACTGATATAGGGAATTTCAGCGACTTTGATCCCATTGCGGTATACGATTTTAAGCCCATCGAGCACGCCGTGATTCCAGTTAAGCCTCATCAGAGGTTTTCCAGATGCAGTATATTTGAGCTGCTCGCCATGCAATTGATAATCGTGGTAATGGGAAACCGTATGGATTTGCCCTGTTGGATGATAGGTCGTTCGAGCTGCAATCAGGCCATTTTCAATCGAGTCTTTTTCGATGAGCAGCCCTGTTCGATCTCTTTTGACTCTCTCTCCAAATCCCACTTCCACTTGAGCTTCGAGTTCATGCTCAGGGGTGTAGTATTTTCCTTCCACGAGAACTTCATCGTTATATTCTTCAATGCTTAAAGGGGTTCCCTTTTCATCCCAGAGCGTGATGATTTTCCGGTTATCGAATTCATAAGCCTCTTCCCGGATCGGCATTCCCGCAGCATCATTGAGAGTTTCTTTCAAGAGAGTGCCTTGGTCGTAGACGAGGAGTTTTTCTACGATGGAGCTATGAGGAAAAGAATAGGTGGTAGGCCCATGAAGCTGCCCATTTTCAAAGGAGCGGGAGATCTTCACGCCATTTTTCAGCATGGTGACGACTTGTCCTTCTTGGGCTCTGTCTTCCCACTCTTCTTCAGAGACGTCGAATCCATATTTATGGACATAAGTTTGGGAGACGATTTGATCGAGAGCATTGTTGGATTGGCAGGATGTGATCAGTCCGCTTACAGCTAAGCCAATGAATAAATTTGCGATCCAAGGATGGCGTTTCATGAAAACCTCATACAAATTTAAAATCCAGCTTATGGAAGAAAGAATCATTTTGCAAGGAGTTTTGATACTTGGTTCGTTAGTTTAGCGTGTTCTTCTTCGACCTCTTCGAAAGCGATTGTTTTGAGTTTGTCTCGATACGTGAAGCGGAACGTGGCATTTTTTTGGCTTCCGTTTTCTGGTGTATAGAGGTCGATCAGCTCCACTTTTTCCAATAGATTGGATCCCATAGAGTGGATTGCATCGAAAATAGATTGGATAGGCATTGCAAGGGGAAGAGGAATTGTCCAATCTCGATCGGAAGCGGGAAATGAGGGGATGGGAGCCATTCTCGCAATCGCTTTCCTTCGCGCAGCCAAATCCTCTAAATTGATCTCTGCGTAAATCACCCGCTGTTTGATGTCGAACTTTTCAAGAAGGCTTGGATGCACTTCTCCGAATGAGCCGATGGTCAAACCGTCTACGACAAGATTCGCTTGCCGGCCAGGATGGAAGCTGAGGTGTTGCGATGGTTGATAAATGCAGCCCTTCACATTCAGGCTCTCCAATAGGTTTTCGAGTATTCCCTTCAGATCGAAGAAATCGACGTCTCTTGACTTCTGGCTCCAGTTCGAGGGTTCCGTTTTGCCTGTCAACAGGATTGCGGCCATGGGGATTTCGATGACTTTTTCATTCTGAAGAAAATGGATCCTTCCGATTTCAAAAGCATGGATCGTTTGATTTTTTTGATCGATATTTCCTTTTGCGACCTGTAAAAGGCCCGGCAGAAGCGTTGCGCGTAAAACGGAATATTCTTCCGACTTTGAATGGAGCGTGTGTAGAAACGCAATGTGGGGCGCTTTAATTTCATGGGAGATATCAGCGAGTTTCGGGCTGATGAGGTCGCAATTTAAAAACTCTTGCAATCCCAAGGCGACAAGCCGCTTCCGGCATTCTTTTTCAAAAAGGTAAGCCCAATCATGGGGAATCTGGGAATTCGTGCAAAGAGCGGGCCTTTTTTCAATGTTGTTGTATCCGTAAATGCGGGCCGTCTCTTCAACCAGGTCGATCTCTTCATTGACATCCGAGCGATAGAGGGGAACCTCTACGCGGAGCTTTCCATTTCCAATGTTGTGAACCTTGAAGCCGAGCCGCTGGAAAATTTCCTCGATCTCCGTTTGAGAGATCTTGGTGCCGAGGAGCTGATTGATCCTATCCGTGCGGCATAAGAGCTCTTTAGGGGCAAGGGGGTGTTTCTTCTCATCGATTGTCCCTTTTGCCAAAGTCCCGTGGCAGACATCTAAAAGAATCTGGCATGCCGCATCGAGAGCTTCTTTAATTCCGGCGGGATCGATCCCTTTTTCGAATCGCTGGGAACTTTCAGTTCTCACTCCCGATTTTTTCGATCCGATCCGAACTGCCATGGGATCGAAATAGGCGGCTTCTATAAGAAGGGCGGTCGTATCTGAGGAGACTGCACTGTTCTCACCTCCCAAAACTCCCGCGATCGCGATGGGTTTGCGCGTATCGGAAATCAGAAGCGTTCCCTGAGGAATTTCCCGTTCGATTCCATCGAGGCCGAGAAATTTCTGGGTTTTCGAAGCAGCGGCGACATGGATTGTTTTTCCTTCGATCTTGTTGAAATCGAACGCATGGAGCGGCTGGCCATATTTGATCATGATGAAATTGGTGGCATCGACTGCATTGTTGATCGATTTCATTCCGCAGTCTTCAAGGTATCTTTTCAGCCAAAAAGGGGAAGGTCCGATTTTTACCCCTTCGATCAGTCGGCACATATAGCGCGGGCAGAGTTTAACATCCTGGACGGCAACTTCGATTTTGTCTTGGAGATGAATTTTCGGGTTTTCAACAAGAGCGGTTTTGGGATGGTGGATCAGTTTTTGCAATGCAGCGGCTAATTCTCGGGCGATCCCAAGAGCGCTCATGCAATGGCCCAAGTTCGGAGTCAAGGAGATCTCGAAGACGGGGTCCCAGAGAAGAGAGGACAAATCCTTGCCGGTTTCCATTTCATGGGGAAGCTCCAGGATTCGATCGGGCTCTTCAAAAAGATGGAGCTCTGAAGCCGAGCAAAGCATCCCGTCCGAGTGCACGCCGCGAAGGGAGCTCTTCTCAATTTTTCTCTGGAGGCCGTCGGAGTCTGTGATGAGCGCGCCCGGTTTGGCGAAAGCCGTTTTGATCCCAGCGCGGCAATTCGGCGCGGCGCATACGACCGTGTATCGATGAACTCCGTCGCTCACTTCAGCGACTTTCAATTTATCGGCATCGGGATGGGGGCGGGCAGAAAGCACCTCTCCAACGACCACATTGGCAAAGGAGGGGAATTCGTTATGGATCCGGTCGACCTCAATGCCGAGAAGAGTTAAGATTTCACTGATTTTTTGAACAGGCAGATCAATGTTGATGAATGATTGAATCAGAGAAAGAGGCAGCTTCATAAATCTCCGTCATGAAAGGAGAAATTAAAGCACAGTGACCCATTAAGTTTAAAGGCTAAGAAAGAAATTTTAACAGGATACGGCTCGCCTACGCGAGCCTGCAGGATAGCTCCCTTCGGGAGCTGCAGGATCCAGGGGATGCCCCTGGACCCCACACAAAGCGGAGCCGTCGGGCCCGACTGAAAGTCGGTGCTGCGCCTAAGGCGCAGCTGCAAGCTTCGCTTGCGCCCGGCGGCTCTTGTTTTTTCTTCTCATATCCTGCCAGCCCGTTCATAAGACGGGCGGATCCTGCAGGCTCGCGAATGCGAGCCGTATCCTGTAATTTTAATTGCGCGTTTCGCGCATTCTTTTTTCTTTTCCAAAATTTACATGACGGATTTGTGGAAAAAGTTTATTTTTTCCTTGTTAGGACAAAGGATATTGATGGACGACACTAATTTTACCGGCCGATGGGTCAAAAAATTCCGCATTTTGACCATGGCTCTGATCTTCAGCGGAGCTTTAAATATCGGACTTTTAGCTGCATTTATTTTTCAAGTCTTGCAGGAGAAACAACCCTCTCTTCCCTTTGCGATGCCCTCCTCAGCCAAGGAAAAACAGGAAATGGGCAACGGACAGATCTTGAAGGCCATGTCCAAGCTTTCGTTTCGTGAACTCATCAGCTTTTTGACAAACAAAGATTTTGTCGAAGAAGGGTACACAAAGAGGGATTTGGCCATCTCCGCCTTGGTTTCATTCTACCATTTCAACTTGGAAAAGGCCCTTTCGGCCAATCCCGCTCAAAAAAGAGTTTTAGAGTTCCCTGAAGGAACCTATGAAGTCTATCCTGGATTGACTGACGATCAATTCGGAGCCCTCATCCGGTATGCATACGAAGAAAAATGGCCGCTCACTTCAAAAGGCCTTTTCGCCGCATTGCAAAAATTGGGAATCCCCCATGACGAATCCTTATGCCAAGCTTTTATTGTCACCCCTGAGTTTTACGCGCTCCAAGCTCTTTTTCAGAAAACCGAAGCTCCTCAGGATCCTGCTGTTTTATTGAAGCTGGCTACAGAGGGAAATTGGGATATTCTGGAAAGATTCACTCGGGAACAGGACCAAATGCTCGATCTGTCTATCGATAAAAGGCGGAGGCTGCTGCTGAGTTATCTCTCTCTCCATTCCCCCACGGCAGCGCAGCTGATTCTTAAGACCGATTTTGCTTTTGCCCTCAAGCGGCTTGAGGATCGGGGAATCTTAGATCTTTTAGGACTTTTGAAGGAAAAATCGGATGAATCGGTCCGCTTTTGCGTGGAACTGCTCCGCTCGCCGCGAAGCGATGCCATCTGGCAAGCAAGCGCAGCCAAGCTCTATGCTTTCTCTGGAGAAGAGTCCTCAGCCGATCCCAAGACCGCTTTAGCTCGGTTTGCCCCGACTGCACCTCCAATTAAAATGGAACCTGAATCAGCTCCTCCAGCCCCAGTTGCTGCTGCTGTTCCTCCGCCAGCACCTGTCAAAGCGGCAGCTGCAGCGGCTCCCGTGAAGGCAGCGCCTGCCGAGATGAAGCTCCATGTCGTCAAAGAAGGGGAGAGCCTGTGGAAAATTGCCAGACAGTATAAAATCAAACTCGATGATCTGGTCAAACTGAACGATCTTGAAAAGGACCGCCTTTTTCCAGGCATGACATTGCGGATTCCCGATCAAGGGACAGGATCTGAACCGCCCCGATGAAAGGGATGGCAACGGCATATGCGGCGAAAGGTAAGCCAAAAGGCCCGCAATGCCCCATGCTTTTCAAAAGCTTCAAGGGCATAGTCTGAACAGGTGGGAAAGAACCTGCAGCAATGCCCTACAAAAGGGCTGATCGCCGCTTGATAGGCGCGGATGAAAAATAAAAACAGAATTTTCATGATTTGATGATAGAGAAAACGAAATGAAAAAAAAACATCCTTTTGATCAATTTTTGAAAGAATTTATTCCTCAAGTGGAGAGGAAATCGACGCAGCTCAATAAAGCGCTCTGGATTCTTGAAACGACTGGCTCCACCGATGCAGCTGATCTGAAAGCGGATCTCGATACGGAATTGAGATTTCTTTTCAACGACCCAAAAACTTATAAAAAACTTCTTGAATGGGAAAAAGATCCCAGCCTTTCCGATCCGATCCAGAAGAGGCAGTTGAATGTCCTGACCCGCGCTTTCAAGCAGAACCAGATTCCAAAGGAACTTCTGGAAGAGCTGGCCCAAAAAGAAGCCGCCCTTTCGCAGAGTTACGCGAATTACCGGCCTGAGCTCAATGGAAAAAAGGTCTCCGAAAATGACATCCGGGAGATCTTAAAAAAAGAGAATCACCCTGAAAAAAGGAAGGAGGCTTGGGAAGCTTCGAAAAAAATAGGAGAGGTTTTGGCCCCCCAGATTCTTGCCCTCGTCCATCTGCGGAATAAAGCGGCCCAATCTCTCGGCTATGCAGACTACTTTCAAATGCAGCTCGATCTTCAGGAAGTGGACCCGAAATGGCTGTTAAAAACTTTAGATGAACTTTCGCAAAAATCGGAGAAAGCCTACTCAGCCGTCGTCTCTGAAATTGAGAGGAAGCAGGTAGAGCGATTCCATGTTCATATTCCCGAACTGGGGCCATGGGCCTGGAGCGATCCCTTCTGCCAGGAAGATCCGGTAGATCCCCACGAGCTCGACCGCCTGGTCGATGGAGTCGATATTTCCGGAGTGAGCACCGACTTTTATAAACACATGGGCATCGATGTAAAGCCGATCCTTTCCCGGAGCGACATGTATGAGCGGCCCGGCAAAAACCAGCATGCTTTCTGCATCAATTTGGACCGCAAAGGCGATGTCCGCACCTTGAACAATGTCAAAGCCTCCCTGAAGTGGCTGGAAACCGTTCTTCATGAGCTCGGCCATGCCATTTATGAAATGGGGTTTGATGAGAAATTGCCTTGGCTGCTGCGCGAGCCGCCCCATATGATCCCCACTGAAGCGATGGCCCTCATTGCTGGACGGCAAGCCTATCGATACGACGCTCTCGGCCGCCTTGTCGGATCTTCGCCTGATAAGGAAGCCCTCCGGAAAAAAGCCGATATCAGCCTCAAGAGGCGCCAGCTGATTTTCAGCCGATGGGTCCTGGTGATGACCGCTTTTGAAAGCGAGCTCTATCGCAATCCCTCTCAAGACCTCAACCGCCTCTGGTGGCAATGCGTTGAGAAGTACCAAAAAATCCGCGCGCCCATGAACCGGGAAGGGAAGTTCGACTGGGCCACAAAATACCACATAGGGCTTGCCCCTGTTTATTATTTTAGCTATCTACTTGGCGAGATGTTCGCCTCTGCCATCCAGGAGGCTCTGATCAAAGAATGTGGAAACAACGGTCTAGCCAGCGAGAAAGCCGGCAAATTCCTTCAGGAAAAGCTGTTCCATCCTGGCAACCGGATGAGTTGGAGCGATCTTGTCCGCCATGTCACTGGGAAACCTTTAGCTCCAGATGCCTGGCTCCGCGAATTCGCAACCACATAGCAACTTTTTTTGACTTGTGGGGAAGTGGGGAAAGCGAGTATATTTTTCACTTCTTTTCTTTGCGAAAGTGGCGAAATTGGCAGACGCACTACCTTGAGGTGGTAGCGGGGTCACACTCATGGGGGTTCGAGTCCCCCCTTTCGCATTCTATACTTCCAAGCACCGATAGCTCAATGGATAGAGCACTTGGCTTCGGACCAAGTGGTTAGGGGTTCGAGTCCCTTTCGGTGCGTATTTCACAAGGTGAAGTTTTTGTGTTTCGAAAAGATCTCCAAAAGTTGGCTGAGTTAAGAATAAAAGAAGCCCAAGATCTATTGGCTAGGAAGCACCCTTCTGGATCTTATTATTTAGCTGGATTTTCTATAGAATGCGCATTGAAAGCTGTTATAGCTAGAAATTTTAAGGCTAACCAGATTCCTGACAAAAAATTTGTGCAACAAATTTATGAAGGACACGATTTTAAAAAATTGCTTTCTCTAGCAAATTTAAAGGAACTCGAGCATGGTATTGATAATAATGTTCGTGTAGGTGTCAATTGGGCTACTGTGTGCAAGTGGAAAGTAGAAAGCCGCTATGAGATTAAACGCTTAGATGAAGCTAAAGCGCTTCTCTTAGCGATACAAGATCCTTCTGATGGTATTTTAATATGGATAAAGCGTTTTTGGTAGATAGTCAGATCAATGAAGGAAGACTCTTCCTTGAGGAGCTCGATAAGGTGGATTTTGATGTTAAAGCCGCCTTTTGGGTTTATTACGGCGAAGATCCAACTTGGAAATTAATGATTGCATCGAGAGCTTTTGCGTTGGATCCATTGAATGAAAAAGAAAATCCTTATGCTGTAATTTTTAGAGTTCTAAATTCGATACAGAATAGAACTCTATCTATTGCAGATATTGAACCGGTCTCGCTTGCACATCCTTTTGTACGCGTCCTTTCATCCGTTATCTTCACCGGTCCAGGAATTGTAAGAATGAGATTTGTAAATACGGTTTTTAATGGGATTTTCTTCGAGGATCTTTATGTCTATCGAATGAACATTTCAAAAACAAAGAGGTCTCGAAAAGGACCAAACCATAAAACCCATCGTTCAAAACACACAAAGAATTGTTTATAATAA
>Ga0207043_1045_pt1 | contig 18945 bp, 11 predicted proteins | sample Alteio_BWMinCont_71_FD_153304 | JGI IMG/M metagenome (GOLD analysis project Ga0207043, IMG submission 153304) | Enriched cells from forest soil in Barre Woods Harvard Forest LTER site, Petersham, Massachusetts, United States -... | ecosystem: Environmental > Terrestrial > Soil > Temperate forest >... | reverse complement strand
TAAAAGCCGATGTTGGTATTTTGCGCTCTTCCGCTTTTAATGTTTGTTCCTGAAATCACGTCAGCAACAAGAGCTACGTTATTGACAAAAACACCATGATTCGAAGGGGTTCTGAAGCCGGAATCTCCTCCTAGAACAGCGTTGAAAGAAATGGAAGAGGGAGAGCTGGTAAATACAATCGGGCCCAAAAGCTCAACTCCATAATTATTGCCTCCTCCTCCCGAGCCGCTGATGCCTCCAGTAATCGAGTTAAAAGAGACAGCTCCAGAGGAAGCGATAAATGAAGCAGGATCCCAAAGTACTCCGACATTTTGTCCCGTAGTGTTTGTGCCCCCCTTGCAATTGCTGAAAGCGAGAGTAGATCCATTGGCAAGCGTTATGTCGCCATTCATCAAAACACCATCGCTTTCGGCAGCGACTCCGGTTCCGAGTCCTCCTGTTCCAGAAAAAGTGGCAGTAGCTTTGCCTGTACTTCCTATGCTTAACGTAGATCCTGGCACAAATTCGACGCCGTGATTCGCTCCTGTAGTCGCAGCAGCCTGTCCGCCTCCCATTCCAATGAGGGTGAGCGTTCCCGTATCGTCAACGTTTACCGTGCCGGTGCTTTCCACCTTTATACCATCGTTGTTGTCGCCTCCAGCTGCGCCTCCCATAGCTGTGATAGAGATCGTCTGTTCGGAGCCCGTCTGACCCAATGTGCCGGCTAGATCAAAACCATGATTCGTAGCGCCAGTTCCAGTTGTTCCTCCGCCAAGAATAGCGGTTCCGGTGACTGTCGGAGCTGAGAGCACGCCATTCACGCCGGCGATGACGAAAACACCGAAATTCGAAGGGGTCGAGGCTCCGGAATCGCCGCCATTGATATCGTCAAATGTAACTTTGGAGCCGAGAGTGGTCAATAGGAGCGGCATCGAGATCTGAACTCCATAATTATTGCCTCCTGTGGTGCTGTTGCCTCCAGTAATGCCGGTAAAAGAGACGATGCCCGTTGGAGTCGCAAAAGTAGCTGGCTCCCAAAGCACGCCGACATTTACTCCTGCTGTGTTTGTGCCCCCTCCCTTACAATTGCTGAACGCGAGAGTCGATCCATTGGCCAGCGTAATGTCGGCTGCCATCAGGACTCCGTCGCTTGCGGCGGCGGCGCCAGTTCCGAGCCCACCTGTTCCAGAAATATTGGCGGTAGCTAGTCCTGAGCTTCCAATACTCAAGGTAGATCCAGCCACAAATTCGACGCCGTGATTCAATCCTGTAGTTCCAGTGCCCAGCCCCCCTCCCATTCCTGTGAGGGTCAGCACGCCTCCATCGTCAACGTTTACAGTACCGGTGCTTTCTACTCTGATGCCATCGTTGTTGGCCCCTCCGGCTGCGCCGCCGGTAGCTGCGATAGAGATCGTTTGCGCGGAACCTGTCTGCCCTAAGGTGCCGGCTAGATCAAAACCGTGATTCGTAGCGCCCGCGCCATTCATCCCTCCTCCAGTAATAGCGGTTCCGGTGACTGTGGGAGCAGAGAGGACGCCGTTCGCTCCCGCGATGACGAAAAGACCGAAATTCAATGGAGTCGAGGCGCCGGAATCGCCGCCATTTATTGTGTTAAAAGTCACTTTGGAACCGGCGGTGGTCAATAGGAGCGGCATTGAGATCTGAACTCCATAATTATTGCCCCCTCCGCTGCTGGTGCCTCCGGAAATGCCGGTAAAAGAGACGATGCCAGTGGGATTGGTAAAGGAAGAAGGAGACCAAAGCACACCGACATTTGTTCCTGCATTGTTTGTTCCTCCTCCCATGCTATTGCTGAAAGCAAGCGTAGACCCGTTATCCAGCGTTATGGCGCCTTGCAGCAAAACACCATCGTTTGCAGTAGCGGCTCCAGTTCCGAGCCCTCCCTTTCCAGAAATAGTGGCAGTAGCAAGGCCTGTGCTTCCTATGCTCAAGGTAGATCCTGTTGCAAATTGGACGCCGTGATTCGCATCCGAAGTTGCAACCGATTGTCCACCTCCTGATCCGCTGAGAGTGAGCGTTCCCCCAGCGTCAATGATTACGCTAGCACCGCTAGCAACAAAAATGCCGCTATTGCCAGGTCCTGCGCCAGCGCCTCCGGAAACGGTAGTGAAAGAGATTGTTTCTGCAAATCCCGTCTGTCCCAATGTACCCGTTATACTCAAACCAACATTCAGATCGTTGCTAGCGAGCGTGCCGCCGTTGCCGCCGCCTGCAATCAGGGTTCCGGTGATCGTCGCCGCTGAGAGAGTGGCTGCAACGCCAATGCCAATCCCATTATTGCCCTGCGAATTTTCCCCTGGATCTCCCCCTTTGACATTGTTAAAAATAATGGAACCAGAGGGCTCTCCAAGACTATTCGTGGGAGTAAGGCTAAATGTGAAAGCGACTCCTTCATTGTTTCCAGTAACTGCCCCAGCACCGTTTCCTCCAGTGATATTTTTGAATAAAATCACGCTTGCGGCATCCACGTTATACGCAATAGGTCCTGGCGGTTCCCATAAAACTCCTTGATTCCTTGCGAAGGTGTTCGTCCCTCCCATACAATTGATAAATGCAAGAGTAGAACCTCCAAGGAGTGTCAGATTGGTAAAGGCTGCTGGGTTTGGCACTACGACTCCCCGATTTTCACCATTGGGAGCTCCTGTCGCTGTACCTCCCATTCCTGAGATATTTAAGGTCGCTCCCATTTCTAAATCGACAATAGCAGGATTGAAAAGGACGCCAAAATTGTTGAATGCCTGTGCACCAGCACCATTCAACGATCCCGTTCCAATTAAGGAGATCGTGCCTCCCTGAGTTGCCTGGATAGTTCCCCCGTTGATTTCGATCCCTGAATTGTTGGCTTGTGTTCCATGGCCAGCTGCGGTCAACGAAATATTGACTGGGAAGGTAGCGGAGCCCAAATACCCTGAAAAAGTAATACCCGCGTTGGCATTGACTGCATTTCCCCCATTGATGGTTGAACCTGTGATGTTCGGCGCAGAAAGAGTCCCTCCAATCATAAGCCCTATATCTATGGATGAATTAGCCAAACCGCTATCTCCACCAAGAATATCGGTAAAGTTAATAGACGATCCAGCTCCAGAAAGGGTGATATTCGAACCAGTAAAAAGGTTCACCCCTATTTGTTGACTGAGGTTGCTTCCTGGAGGAACGCTGTTACCACCAGTAATGGTATTGAAGGAAAGCGTATTATTGGTGCCGGTGCCAGAAAGGGTTCCATTGATGAGCACGCCATGATCCTCTGCGCCGCCGGAACCTCCTGCGCAGTTTAAAAATTCAACGGAGGTATTATTCCCCAGGAGATGGACGGTTCCGGTTGCGTTGCGAAGTCCAATGCTTGCGCCAAATTGAAATCCGCTGACTCCATTACCGCCTGTTCCTGTGATCGTGATATTGGATCCTGTGAATGTGCTTGTAGCGCCCGCTACAAAGTAGACTCCGATATTCTCGTTGATGCCTGCTCCCGACATCCCACCCCCTGTTCCCGTGAGAGTCAATGTGCCTCCCCCGGTCGTATTGAAGGCCGTATTGCTGATTTGAATCCCGGAGCACAGGCTCTCTGCGAAGGTGCTTTGATTGGCGCCCGTTCCCGTAATCGAGACATTTCCGGTGGTCGATACGACTGGGCCTCCGCTTAAAACAACGCCGCTCAGGCCGCTAGCTGCCACTGCAATCGGCGCAACGCCAGTTCCCGTGACAATGATATTTCCGCCATTGGCAAGCAAAGCTCCTGTAGCTGTAACCGTAACGCCGCTGTATCCCGTCGCAGGGAGAACGGCAGGCACGCGATTGCTTAGATTGATCGCGGTAAATCCGGTAGTCGCTGAGGTATTTTGGATATGCGCATTTACTGTAATTTCATTGTCTGCCACCATTGTCAGAGTGAATGGCATAGTCCAAGGGGTGGTGACTCCAATATCGTCAGTAACTGTGATGGTTCCTGGACCTGCGCAAGCGGCGCCATTCGTCATGCTTGTATCAATAGTTACAGGACCTGAGTTCAAATTTCCGACAAGCAGTGTATTGCTGAGAGTGACCCCCGCATTGCACACGCCTGTATAAGTATAATCAGGAGCGGGTCCAAAACTGGCGTTGGTATTTATTGCGGCATTGGTGATGTTCACATTGACAGGATCGAGGAGGAGGATCCCTGCCTGTCCATGAGGCGCCCAGCGATCGGCGATCGTTTGAAAATCGAGATATTTCCCAGAAACCTCAACAAATCCCCCGTCCCCGCTTTGCGCTCCGCCTCGGGCGCTGATCGGCCCATAAGCGAATGTATTTGCATCGCTCCAGACAATGATCTTGCCCCCATTCCCATTTTCAAGCGCGTCGGCTTTGAGCTGTGCGCCCGATTCGATCCAAGTTTGCAAAGCATTGGGGATCTCCGGATTGCTCCCTTGATAGTCGCCGCCGACTAAAATCTCACCGCCTCCATAGATTCCTGAGGCATCGATCGTAGAACCATTTTTGAGGTGGACCATCTCTCCTAAAACATGGATAGCGCCGCCGGAATCCCCTGTTGCGATCAACTCTCCAGAAATAGCGACGGGGCTGTTATCCGCGCGGAGAAGAATCTTCCCTCCGACCATCACGATTTTCGATGCATTGGGCTCGTCTGCTTGTCTGACGGCAAGGCCGCGGGCTCCATCGCTCTCGATTCTCGTTTGCAAAGCCTGAATCACGCCGCTGCTCTCAATTCCATCAGAAACAATATCAGGGCGGATGTGAAGGATGTCGCTGTTGGAAGAGCTTAAGAGAATCTCATGGCCTGCAATCAAAGAGATGGGGCCATTCGCTGAGATCTCCCCTTCGTTGTCGATTTTATGAGCGATCAAGGTGACAGGGCCCTGAGAGGATTCGATCGTCCCCATTTGAATGATGGAAGCTGTGGAATCGCCTTGGAAAAGAAGGTCTGTATTATTGATGAAGTTCAGATCGGGGATCTGCAAAGTGGTGCCTACAAAGCCCGCAGTGTTGATGACTGCATCTTTACCGATGATCAGGCCGTTCGGATTGATGAGATACACTTGGCCGTTTGCCAAGAGCTTGCCCATCAGCCTGCTCTCTGAAAGGCCCATGACCCGATTCAAGACTGCCGATTGCTCGGATGGCTGCAGAAAGCGGAGCGTTTCCGCTTGGCCGATGGAGAAAGATTCCCAATTGAGGATGGCTCGATCGCTGGCCGTAATCTGCAATAGGTCGTTTTTTTGAACCATCTCCGCTTTTCCATTCACAACAGTTCCTTGTTGTGGAAGAGAGTAGAGAGCGGCAGTCAAACCGATGCACAGTAAAGAAAAATGCTTAGGCATACCCATGTTCCTTGCAATTTTTTTCATGTTAAACGAAAAAAAATATTTACGAATAATAAAAAAATCAAAGCCTTTTACAAAAATTTCTTTGAAGGCACAATATGGTGATTTAGATAACTTTCCGCACCTTGACACTCTCGAAGGGTTAGCCATGCCACGGAAAAGGCTTCTTCCTCTATTTCTTTTTGCTGCACTTCCTCTTATCTCTACAGAGCCTCCTCCGGCATATGTGACAGTGAGCGGAGGCACCAGCTTCATTGAACAAATCGATCTGAACAATGGCGCTCCTAAAGTCGTGGCTTCCATCACAGGAGGAGCAGGTCTCAAGCCAATCGCGGTGACCAACAACAACATGGCCTACGTAACAGGCGGCAACACCAACGAGATTTATCAAGTCAATCTAATCAGCGGCGCGAATACAAGTTTGGCGATTCCAGGAGACCCAGGTCTCGACGGCATTGCGCTTGCCAATCTCAACACCGCCTACGTAGTTGGGTTCAATACAAATAATATCATTCAGGTCGATCTGAAAAATGGAGCGAATAGGATTGTAACTCCCGTCTCAGGGACTACCCTCCTCAATGCCATTGCCCTTTCCATTGATAACGCTGCCTTCGCGATCAATAATACGAGTATTTTTCTGGTCGATCTAAGCAATGGAGCGAATAGCCTTGCGAGCATCGTCCAAGGGAGCACAGACCTCGTCGACATTGCGCTTGCAGATCCCGACACCGCCTACTTAGTAGATAACTTCAACCAGAATCTTTATCTCGTCGATCTGCCCAGCGGCGTTTCTTCGATTGTGACTACCATGCCAGTACCGCCTACGGGCATTGCTCTTTCCGACACCAATACCGCCTATGTGGCAGGCTCCGACAATAATGTTTATCAAGTCGATCTGACCACTGGCGTTTTTACAATTGTGAACACCATCACCGGAGCAGGTCTTCTCAATGGCATTGGGTTCCCGGGGATTCCTACCGGAGGGCTTACTGGCAACAACTTGTCCCTAGCAAATTACCTCAATGCGAATGCCATCCCCATTGCCCATTTTTTTTCCTTATTTCCAAGCTCCGCTACCCTCGACCAGGCATTAAAGAGCATCGCCCCGACGCGCAATGCGTACTCCACCTTCATGGCCCAAAACGCTGCGCTTTCTCTCAGCCAACTTCTCACAGACCACTTGCGTCAACGAACCTTCCAAAGTCTGGTTTACCAAACCAATGGCCAAACAGTAGCCAATGCATATCCACTCAACCCGAATCGGCTATTGGCAGATAGCGATGACGCATGTTGCTTGCCTGACCCCTGCGGATGTAAACGCTACACGGGTTGGTTGGGAGGATTTGGAGAATACGCTCATCAAAGAAGGCAAAATCAGACGCCTGCATTCAGCGCTGGATTGGGAGGCGTGGCCGCAGGGATCGATTATCATGGAGTCAGCTCCAATCTCGTCGGCGGAGGAGGCGCTTTAGCCTATACTCATCTGAACGAGAAAGGCAGGGTTGGGTATGCAGATGTCAGTCAAGGCTTTCTGACGTTTTATGGATCCGTGAACAAATGCAATTGGCACATGGACTTCGCTCTTTGGGGAGGTTATTACCATGTGAACAACTTCCGCAATATTTCTGTTCCCTTCTTTTCCGGCGTGGCAAAATCCGACGTGAATGGTTGGCAGTTCGTGCCACATATCGAAATAGGCGACGACCGATTTAAATGGGAAAGCTGTTGGTTTGGCTTTGAACCTTTTGTCATGGCAGATTTAGTGAATTCCTGGGAACTCTCTTTCAATGAGCACGGAGCCGTCAGTTTCAACATGGGACAAAAAGGGAGATACGCCTGCTTAGTGCGCGGCGAGGCTGGCTTCCGGCTGCATGAAAAAATCGATTTTTGTTGGGGACAGCTCGTTTTTCTCGAAAAAGGGAGCTATGCCTATCGCAAGACATTTGGAACTGGTACGATCACTGCATTTCTCGTTGGATCTCCAGGGACATTTACTGTCGAGACACTCACAAACGGGCAAAGTGTAGGCGTCGGAGAATTTTCTCTGCTTTTTGTCCCCAATGGCAGCTCCCCATATGTCAATCTCAGCGGCCAAGGAGAGTTTGGCTCCCAATATTTATCGGTTCAGGGGCAGCTTACGATCGGAAAGGATTTTTGATGATGTTTACATTGATTTCTTCGAATATTAATTTAGAAAAAAAATTTTTAGGCATTTTATGAATCGCCTCGGTCAAATGCTGCCGCTCATTCTGCTCCCCTCGTGGATCTTTGCACTCCCTTCGGAACCTTCTGTCGCGTCGGGATTCGCCGCCTTCGACAGCCAAGGAAAAAGCCTCATCATCCAAAGCGCAGATAAGACCATCATCAACTGGCAAAATTTTTCGATTGGCGATGGGGAGCTGGCCAGCTTCGTTTTGCCCGATAGCAATGGCTCTGTTTTGAACCGCGTGATCGGCGCTGATGTGAGCAGCCTTTTTGGAACCTTGGCTTCGAATGGCCAAGTGTTTCTGATCAATCCCAACGGCGTCCTGGTTGGACCCAATGGCTGCATCGACACCGCTTCCTTCGTCGCGGCGACGCTCGATCTTTCCGATGAGAATTTTCTCGCGGGAGGCGCCCTGCTCTTCCAAGGCGATTCCCAAGCCTCCATCATCAACCTCGGCACAATCCATGCATGGGACGGAGACGCCCTGCTGATCGGCTACCATATCGACAACCAGGGAGAAATCAATGTCCCGAATGGGCTTTCTGGAATCGCAGCCGGAAAAGAAGTCGTCATCAAACCTTCTGGTGATGAGAGGATCTTCGTCTGCGCAAATGTACCCGTTGGAGCCCGTTCTGAAAACGGCATCGACCATAGCGGCGTCATCCAGGCCATCTCGACGGAACTCAAAGCCGATGGCAATCTCTATTCTCTCGCCATCAATTACACAGGCAAAGCCGAAATGACAGGCGCAGAGATGAGAGACGGCAAAGTCTTCCTTGTCGCCAATAAAGGCTATATCGAGTTCCAGGGCAAAGCCTATGCCCGCAACGCCGACGGCACCGGCGGCGAAGTGCGCATCCTCGGAGAAACGATCCATCTCGCAGATACGGCCATGATCGACGTCAGCGGCGACTTCGGCGGCGGAACCGCCCTGATCGGAGGAAACTATCATGGCAAAGAGACTCCTGGCCCCACCGCCCAAATGACCTACATAGAAAAAAACGCGCAGGTCCTTGCCGACGCGCATATTTCCGGCGATGGCGGGCTGGCCGTTTTCTGGTCGGATAAAGATATCGCCTATTTCGGCAATGCCTCCGTGAGCGGCGGCGAAGAGAGCGGCAACGGCGGCACGGTCGAAGTCTCCTCCAAAGGCCCCGGCTATATTTTCAACGGTTCCGTGTGCACGAATGCGCCGCAAGGAAAAGCGGGCTTGCTCCTTCTCGATCCCACCGATATCTTTATTGAGTCATTTGGGAGCAGCCCTGGCTTCGCAGCGCCGATTACTACTGGAACCAACACTCCGAATAGTTGCAATCCCCCTCATCCAATCGCAGACATCGGACAGATCACCTCCGCCCTCATGCTAGGAGACGTCACTATTGCGACCAACAATGTTCTGAGCTGCCCTCCTCAAACAGGGACAATTACTCTGAACGGCGCGATGGTAAGATCCGATACAAATACGTTGACTCTCGATGCTGCCAATGCCATCAACATCAATCCCAATACAGGGATCACAGGTTCTGGAAGCCTAGCGCTGACCGCTGGCGGAGGGATCACCATCAACTCTTCGATCATCACAAGCCTCGGCGACATCACCATGACGTTAAGCGGCGGCGATATTGTGATCACCCCGGTGACTGCGAGTGTAGAGGTTTCCTCCACCAATCAAGTGACGAACGGCATATCGATCAATTATATTGGGCCCGGCTCCGGCTCTCTGTTCGTTGAAGCTGGTGCTTTCTCTGCACAACTCGGCTCGACGGCGCCTATTGTCAATTGCGATATCTCCCTCACTTCAATCACCGATACTTTTGCTACCAGCGTCGTCGTTTCGGGAGGGAGCTCCCCAAACGCCTATGCGCAAATTGGACATAACGGGGGCACTTCGATCGCCGGAGCGATCACAATCATCAACAACAACGCAGATATAGACGTGACGGCGGGAACGGCTGTAAACACCTATGCGCAGATCGGACATGCGCCCAATACCAGTTCTCCCACTGCCATCAGCGGCTCCGTTCAAGTCGCTTTTTTACCAGCAGCGCAAACGAATAACATCAATGTAACAGGCGGTTCGGCCATGGGGGCTTATGCCCTTATCGGAATAGGAGGACAAGTGACCCCTCTTCTCACTTTAACGAATCTAGTGGGAATTTCAGCTGTCGACGTCGAATGCATTGAAAGTATGACTTTGACCGGAGGAACCGATGTGGATACGTATGCGGCCATTGGAGTGACCGGCGGATCCAATGTCACATTCACTTCGCCAGGCGTTGCTGGCGCAGCTTACAAAATCTTTGTGATGGGAGATGAATTCATTGCCGTACAAAGCGGAATGGGCCCTTTTACCTCAGGAGCTTATCTCGGTTACTTTTTCTACGACGGAACGCCTGGGACCATCACTGTTCCCCCAAGCCCGAATGATTTTTTGAGAGCATTAATTTATACCGATGGAGATCTCTCGTTCACTAGCCAGGCGGGATTCCCTTCCACTGCCGCCATAGGCATCGATGCACAATCGGGCACAATCGGGGATATCGGCATCGATCTGCTATTTTTTTCTACAAGTACTGAATTCACCGACGCCGGTTCGAGCAATCCCACAGGCGGCGCATTTGCTCAAGATGGAATCGGCAATCCTCTGAATCATTCGACTTCAACAGCTACGACCATTTTTGTAGGGGGGCCGCTTTCGATCACTTCATCGACTACCAGTTCGGCCTATATCAATGCGACTGGCCCTGTTGACATTTTTATGTACGGAGACATGACTCTGACTGGCAATACTTTCCCTGCTTATATGAATGCTCCGAATGGAAGTGTCACTTGCCTCGATTTGGTTCTTCAAACCAATGCCTACATCAATATCCCGGAGACGGGGGGCGGGCTTCTCACCCTTTCATCCTTTTTCAACACCTCCATTACAAACAATTCGTATATTCAAAGTTTGAGTCCAACCGGAAGCATTACAATTGACATTGATGCCTTTACCTCTTTCCCAACGATCGGCACCCAAACCTTCGTCTTGGACAGCCCCGACAGCTTTATCAGCCTGGTTGCCGGCAATCAGCTCCGCATTTACACCGACCAATTTTCGCTCAATAATATCCAGGGAACTCTCAACGGCGTCCTGTTCACAGGAATCGAGTTCGTCAATGACAACCAAAATCAGTATTCCGTATTTTATCCAGGCGGAGGCTTCTTCCCCTTCTTCCCTTACTATCGAGTTTATTACCGAGAACCTGGCATCGTACCGCCAACGCCTCCCTTTCCTCCTTTCATCGTAGTTGGAGTCCAGGTTGTGACATTCCAGGGAATCCCCGATCTGCAGCTCTACGACCAAATGGAAGTCTGGTCCAATGACTTCACCATCGGATACGATGACGCCTCCTTCTCAGTTGCGGAAAACCCAGAAAGAGTCTTTCCTTGGAATTCCCTCTCAAGCCAGCAAGTGATCGATATAGAGCGTTATTTCGAACGGATTAAAAAGCACCTCATGAACCAGGATCCCCTTTAAGCGATGAAACTAATCCATTTTTTCTGCCTCTCTCTCGCTCTCTTTCCGATGGCCTCGACTTTCGGACATGACAATTCTCCCATTCCTCTCGATGAGGTTCTCGCCCCCTGTCTAAAGGGCATCCTGCTCTCCTCTTCCAATGATCAGACGATTCTGAATCCCGAAATGGAAGGCGTTCATTTGGAAGGATTGAACCTGGCAAGTGATGAAGAATCAAGCCTCATAACGCGTCTCTGCGGGCGTTTAGAGAAACCCCTGACGTTGTGCTCCATCCAAGAAATCAAACGGGAGATCATCCTCTTTTATCGCGACATCGGCCGTCCTGTCGTTCTGGTCCTGGTGCCCGAGCAAGAACTATCCAATAGCGTTCTGGTGATCGAAATCCTCGAATCGAAAATGGGCGATGTCGAGGTTTGCGGGAACAAGTGGTCCAGCGACAATAAATATAAACGGATGGTCCGGCTCAAATGCGGCTGCCCTATCGACGCCAATACCCTCGTCTCCGATTTGAGATGGATCAACCGGAATCCTTATCGCAACGTCAGCGCCCTCTATAAATCGGGTAAATGTCCCGGAACGACCGACGTCGAGCTCTTAGTGAAAGATCAATTCCCTCTCTCGGTCTATAGCGGCGTCGACAATACTGGATTTAAAGATGTCGGTTTGCAAAGAGTCTTCGCCGGCCTCAACTGGGGCGACGCCTTCGGCATCGACGGCTTCCTGTCTTATCAATTCACCGCTTCGACCTCCCCCAAAGAATTTATGTCTCATGCCGGCAGCTACACACAGCCTCTTCCCTGGCGCCACATCTTCCTCGCTTACGGCGGCTATTCGTTTGTCGATACGCACCTACAAGGTCGATTGTTCAAATTCCATGGCACCAGCATCCAGGCGAGCGGCCGTTACCAGATCCCCCTTCAGGTCGGAAAAGACTTTCTCCAACAAATGGGCTTCGGGGTTGATTTCAAACGGACCAACAATACAGTCGATTTCGGAGGGTTCACCGTCATCAACCACTTAGTCAACCTCTTCCAATACGTCGCCGAATATACCCTCACCTACAATCCGAAAAACACCAAAATTTATTTAGAAACAGAACTGTTGGGTTCTCCAGGACGGACCTTAGGCGATATGAGCAACAGCCTTTATGAATTGCTCCGCTTCGATGCGAAGAATGTCTATTTGTATGGAAGAGGAGTCTTCAGCATCGAACACAAAATACCGCGAGACTACTCTTTTTACCTGCGCCTTACGGGACAAGGCTCCACCGCCAACCTGCTCCCCAGCGAACAGCTCGGCCTGGGGGGATACAATTCTGTGCGCGGCTACTATGAAAGACAGATCAATGTCGACGATGGCATCATCAGCAATCTCGAATTCAGAACATGCCCGCTGTCTCCCTTTTGCAGAAACAATTGGGACTTTCACGGGCTCGCATTCGCCGACTTTGCCTTCGGCCAAGAACACAAAGCGGCCAGCTTTGAAAAACCGCAATACTACCTCTTAGGCGTCGGCCCTGGTTTGCGATTCTCCAATGATTGGTTCCTCGCCCGGCTTGATTGGGGTATCCGTCTCCTCAAAACCCAGCATGACGGTCCAGCCACCCGCCTGCACTTCAGCTTCATCGCCAGGTACTGAAATTTTGATTATCAGGAAGAGAGATCCACAGTACGAAGTGTTCTCTTAACTCTCTCTACGAGTGCAGAATCGGCGCCTTTGAAGTGTTTCTCCATAAACTGGTCGATAGAGAGATCGATCTTTTGGGAAATTGTTTGGATTCCTTCTTTGACTTTTTTCAATCGTCCCTCCGCATCCCTTTTAGAGCGCTCAATTTTTCCCTGAACGTTTAAACAATCCAGCTTCATTTGAAGGGCAGGTAGTTTGCCTCTCATCTCAGAAATTCGAGATTCGATATCTTGAACTTTCCCCTTCGCTGATGCTAATCGAGTTTCAGCGCTTTTCAACAAATCCTGGCGTCGGCTTTTCTCTTGCATTGCGGGTCCGATTTGCGCATTCAGTTTTGTTTTTGTGCTCGAGCCGGGCGCGTTCCTTGCATATCTTCTCGAGTGAATATTCTGAAATTTGGCATTGGCAGCATCTCTCGCTGCGGTTGCGCTGTCAACATCCGTTTGGCATTGAGCTTGTTCCTTTTTTACTACCTCAAGTCCGTTTGTGAGCACGACTATTTTTGCTGAGATAGAAGCAATCTGCTCTTTCACTCCAGATGTATCTGTTGCGGAAGGCTGCAAAGCAATCAAGATCTCTATTTCGTTTCTAATCCCCTGGATCATTCTTAGATTCTGCCGTTCAATCCTTCTCAAAGGTTCGAGTTCCTGCAAGTAGTCAATTACCGCATTTTTAGAAAGGCCCCATTCGGCGCAAAGGCATTCCAAAGCTTCCTCCGCATTTTGATGAGGTCCATGTTCGCAAGGACGTGGGTTGTAGGGTCCCATTTTAAAATCTTCTCGAGATCTGGCTGCTGCACTAACTGACATAAAATACCTTTATTAATTACAGAGGGTGAATAGTTTACACCTTCCGACGATTTTTAAACACAATCTTTTAAGATATTCAGAAGGAAACTGCATTTTGTTATCATGTTTTGCATGACAAAGCCCATTTCTTCCAATCTGCAGCCGCATTCGGAATACAGACAAATCTATAGAAATATTTACATTGAGAAGCGTTCAGAATACTTTCTTTCGAAAGTCAGGGAATATCTTGAGGTAGTTACATCCTGCGAAGTGGGAGAAAGGCTTGTCCAAAGACTGAGAGATGGGAAACATCCTGTCTACATTCACTCTACCGCGGAAAGGACTTCAGCCTATGCGCTGTCTGCCGAGGACTCTGGTATTCGAGGCAAAGGGAGCCCATCGGTGATAGAATTTAACGATCGAATGGAGAAAGTGTTTGGCGAATCATTAGAACCCATTGACTTTACTCCTGACACCAAATTATTCCACGAACTGGTTCATGCCTATCATTATCAAAGAGGCAAAAGAAGCAGTCAGGATGTCAATTGCGATTCAAAAGTCTGGACCCATCCTGAAGAGATCCATGCGATTTGGGGTTTTCCTTCAAAAAACCCGAACCGCTCCAGGCCAAAAATTACAGAAAATGCATATCGAGCTCAAATGAAGTATGCACTCAGATTCAGTCATAAAACAGCTGGAATCGCGAGCCGAAGATTAAAAGTTTCCGCCATTGCGAATAGAGTATGCGGTGTCGCCCGTCGGTTTTTTTCTTTCAATCCGCACAGTCCTCCTTCCGTTGTGAACTTCCAGAAGCAAATATCTCTAGAAGATCTTTTCGCTGCCAGATATCCCCCATTGTCGCCACGAGAACCGGAGATAGACGCATCCTACGATATCTACGCATAAGAAGAGAGATCCACCACAGAGAAGAAAGTACACAGAGATGCACAGAGGGGAAGAAAATGTTGAGGGTCATTTTTTCAGAGGAAAAAATGCCATCCTCTCGCCGTGAAGCACGTCGAATAGATAGATTATTACAGCTCTTTTCTTGCGCGCCGAAGGCGCCAGGATTTATTTTTTCCCTCAGGAAAAAATAATTCTTCCTCTGTGCATCTCTGTGTACTTTCTTCTCTGTGGTGGATCTCTTCTTTTCCCTTACCCCTTAGAGTTCCAGCCGGTCCATTGGAGGAATTTGATTCCCGCTGCCAGCTTAATGAGATCGCCGACGATGAAGGGAGCCACTCCGACAAGGAGAGCCTTCTGGAGGCCGAGGAATGTAGAAAGATAGCTGGCGCCGCAAAGATAAATCACCAGATTGCCAGCTGCCATCGCAAGAGATGCGTTGAGAAGAGTTTTCTCTTTGCATTTTTCAATGATGTAGCTGACAGCAAAAGCCGCAGCGAGATAGCCGATCAGATATCCGCCTCTGGGTCCTAAGAGAACTGCAATTCCTCCCAAGCCTTGTGCAAAAACGGGCATGCCCATTGCTCCCTGGACGAGGAACGCAAAAACAGCTGCTACGGCTCTTTTGCGCCCTAAAAGGACGGAGAGCAATAAAATGAGCGTCGGCTGCGTCGCTATGGGGATTGGGGAAAAGGGAAGGGGGATTGCTACCTTTCCAAAAAGGCCGATCAAAATGCTGGAGAGGATCACGATCGTTATATCGCGTAAAAAGGAAACGGTTTTCGGATGCTCGAGAGTTAACGTTTTAACGTAGGACATAGGGGTTCTCCTTTAAGGACATTATCATAGATTTCCAATCGATGCATGGGGAAGCAAATTCCGGCTCGGCATGGGTCGACCATCCGGGTATCGGAGAAATGAGGGTTGCGCCTGATTTTTGGAGCAGGCAGAATTTTTCGTGGTCTGCTGTGATCGCTCGGTTTTGAGAAAAACGGCGGTGGACGGGGAGATGTTTCTGAAGGGTTTTCATCGTGCAGGCAAACGTATTCGTAGTCGAGGGGGTTGTGCGCCAATGGCAGGATTTCGAAACGAAAATTCGAGAGGTCAACTTTTCATACATCGGAAAGAAGTACTTATCGCGATGGTCGTAGAGGGTCGCGTAATCGGCCAATCGAAGGCCTTCGAGAAGCACTTCGGTCCAATTGGGGCGGTGGAGATAATCGTCTTCAAGCAGGTAAATGGGGGTATCGGGATGGAGATTCCGCTGTTCAATATGTTCGAGCAGACGAAGAAAAGATCCAGCCTCAGTCCCCTCTTTCACTTCAACGATGGGGAATCGCTTTTCCTGTTTTAAAAAGTGGTCTTCCAGAGAGCCTTTTGCCGTATCGAGGAAAAAAGTGAGATTGGCCTTTTCGAGATCGATCGTCTCCAAGAGGTTCTTGTGGCAAAGTTCGCGGCTGAAATGGGGAAAGCGCTTCTTATGCTGGCTGATCGATGAGGAGATGCAATGGCGGACAAAGACTTCGATTTTCCCCGACACCTTCCTTGGCTGGGTAGAGGGAGAATTAGAAAAAAGTTTTTTCCAGATTGTGATCATTGGAACAGGCTAGATCTTCGGAAGAATTTTTTCAACTTGGGAAAGGATTGTCTTTCCTTCAGCGTGGGTGACTTTCTCAAGAGCTTCGGGGAAGGGAACCCAAATGCCGTCTTGGATCTCTTCTTTTTGAAGAGCGACCGTTCCTCCCACTTCCGCAATGAAATAAAAGACCCGTTTGAAGACCCTTTGCCCTTCTTTCATGAAATAATATTGTTCCATCAAGGGTTCGTTTTGCAGATAGCGGATGAAATCGAGATTGGTCTCTTCTTTCAACTCCCGGAAAGCCGCTTGTTCGGGGGTTTCGTTCGGCTCCGCATGTCCTTTGGGAAAACCCCAATACCGTCCTCGAGTATGCTGGATCAGGAAAACTTCCCAACGGCCACGGGCCTTCGAAAGGGGAATGACACCAAAAGATTCGTCTTTTTGCACTGGATTTCCTATGGGTGGTACGGTGCAAAGACGAGACTGGAATTATGACCGCCGAATCCAAAAGAATTCGAAAGGGCCACTGTGACTTTAAGCGGTTTTGCCACATTGGGAACGATGTCCAGATCTCCAAGAGACGGCTCAGGATTTTCGATATTGATGGTTGGGTGGACCATTCCAGTCAGAATCGCTTTGATCGTTGCAATCGCCTCCAAACCGCCAGCTGCGCCCAAGCAATGGCCAGTCATGGACTTGGTGCTATTGATTTTTAGTTTATTGGCATGGGGACCGAAGACTTTGCGGATCGCCTCGATCTCGCAGAGATCGCCAGCCTGGGTCGATGTTCCATGGGCATTGATATAGTTGATCGATTCTTTGGGAATGCCGGCCGATGCAATCGCATCTTCCATACAAAGGGCCACTACTCCCCCATCGCTTCGGGGGTCTGTCATGTGGTAGGCATCGCAGTTGACCGAGCCGCCGAGGTATTCCGCATAGATTGGAGCTCCCCGCGCAAGGGCATGCTCCAACGTTTCCAATACGAGAACGCCAGCTCCCTCTCCCATAACAAAGCCATCGCGGGCCTTATCCCAAGGTCTGGAGGCTTTCGTCGGATCCTCATTGCGGGTAGAGAGCGATTTGATCGCTACGAACCCGGCAAGGCCGATCGGCGTAATCGGCGCTTCAGCTCCGCCGCAAAGCATGACATCCGCTTTGCCCTGCTGGATCTGCTCCGCTGCTGCGTAGATGCAATTATTAGACGTCGCGCAAGCAGTGGAGATCGAAAAGTTCGGCCCTTTGAAGCCAATATCGATCGCGAGCAGAGCTCCACCCATATTGGTGATGATGTAAGGGACGAAAAATGGAGTCAGCCTCTTAAAGCTTTTGGTCAAAATCGTTTCGACTCCGTCGTAGAAAACACTCATCCCACCCATGCCGGAACCGATGATTACGCCGCAGCGGATCTTATCGAGTTTCTCGAGAGCCTCTCCGGTCAAACGGCTGCTCTCCAATGCTTTTTTTCCCGAGACCATAATGTAGCGGATAAAAGGATCTACTCGACGGGCTTGCTTTTTTTCCATATAGTCGCCCGTATCGAAATTGCGCACGCATCCAGCAAAACGGGTCGGATAGTCGGCGCAAGGAAACTCTTCGATGGGAACAATCCCGCTCTTCCCTGCTAGAAGCTGTTCATAGAATTGGTCAATATCGGTCCCAAAGCAGGAGACGAGTCCCATTCCCGTTACAACAATCCGTTTTTTAGCCATATCTCACACCAATGAAAAATTTGGAGAAATTAAAAATTTCTTTCCCAGTGGAGATATCATACCAAAAAAGGGGGTGTATGGGCAACGGGGAATTTCTTATCTAATCTACGACTTCGATATATACGCGGATCGCATGCAGAGAAGGGATGTGAACTGCCCCTCGGGCGCCGACAGCATCTCGGATCTTCTCCTTAGAAACTTGAGTGAGAAGAGGGTCGTTTTCTTGAAAATAAAGAAAAGAATGGGTCTCAGGAGCTTCCAATTTCATTTTCATGGGAGGAGTTGCCACGAATCCAACGGATTGGGCGATTCTGCCAACCACTGGTTCAGAATCGTTATAGAGTTGTCTCATCCTGCCGATCAGAGAAATACCCGCTTCTCTTTCATCGTAGCCTAATTGGAAATTTTTCTTTTGAGGAATAGAAACCAGTTTCTCTAGAAGAGCTTCAAACTGTATCTGCCCTTCAAAGCCCTCTACAGCCACGACCCTCTGACTCGACCAGATCGAAGATTTCGAACATTTTGCATCTTTCAATAAATTATTTAATGAAACGATGTCCGGCTGACTGCCAATCAATTGATCAATTTTTTCTTGGATTTGCATAGAATAATTTCATTCTTTTGTTTCCCCTAATTATAGCAAGAAACACGTGAGCAGCCAAGATTGAAATTATCTTTTGGATTCGCCGACTGCGGGCTTGGAAACGTCGATTTCGAGATCGACGATCTTGCTTTCGCCCCAAAGCCGCTCCAGGGAGTATCTCACGCGGAGTCCAGGCATAAAGAGGTGGATCATGATATCGCTATAGTCGATAACGACCCAATCCCCTGTGCGAAGGCCCTCGACGTGGACGGGGGTCTGCCCCCTCTCTTCCATCTCTTCGACAATGGCCTTGGCGATCGAGGTGACATGGCGGTCGACGTTTCCCTCAGCAATAATAAGATAATCTGTGATGTTGGAAAGTCCCTGCACATCAAGAGCTAGGATATTGAACCCTTTCTTGTCGTAGATGACTTGGGCGATCGCATTGAGGGTCTCGAGAGGAGTTAACTTCATAATCAGCAAAATAGAAATTTTCCTATTTTTCGCAAAGGCGAAAATTTAATTATGCGGAATGTATACCCAAATTGACTAAAAATCAAGGGCTCTAGCAACTTCGTCATCATTCATATGCATCATTTTAAGAAAAAAAATAACAGGATATTAGGATAGTCAGGATAAAGAAAAATAAG
>Ga0207043_1044_pt1 | contig 19316 bp, 18 predicted proteins | sample Alteio_BWMinCont_71_FD_153304 | JGI IMG/M metagenome (GOLD analysis project Ga0207043, IMG submission 153304) | Enriched cells from forest soil in Barre Woods Harvard Forest LTER site, Petersham, Massachusetts, United States -... | ecosystem: Environmental > Terrestrial > Soil > Temperate forest >... | reverse complement strand
GCGTGATACCGGCTGTTTTCATGGCGATATCGGTCCCCGTCCCCATAGCAATTCCCACATCTGCCTGGGCAAGTGCGGGGGCGTCATTGATCCCATCGCCTGCCATAGCGACAATATGCCCTTCATCCTGAAGCCGTTTCACGATTTGCAGCTTGTCTTGAGGGAGAACGTCGGCTTGGAGCGCATCGATCCCTAAAGATTTTCCAACAGCTAAAGCTGTCGTGCTGTGATCTCCTGTGAGCATCATGATTTTCAGGCCATCTTCATGAAGCATTTTTATCGCTTCGTCAGCAGTTTTCTTGATCCGGTCCGAGACAGTGATGATTCCCAAAGGCTGATTTTCCCTAGCCGCGAAAAAAACAGTATTTCCTTCCTGGCGAAGTCTTTCTGCATCTAACTGCAGAGAAGAAAGATCGGTCTTGGAATCGGTGAAAAAAGAGATGTTTCCGAGTGAAAATTGTTTTCCTTGAATGGCGCCCGAGACTCCTTTTCCCGCAATCGCCTGAAAATTTTGTACAGGAAGCAGGGGGATCTCTTTCGTTTTAGCCTCTTCCACAATGGCAGCGGCAATTGGATGCTCGCTGCCCACCTCAAGGCTTGCAGCCCATTGGAGAAGATCGTTTTTATCGACCCCTGGAATAGGGAGGGCCCTGTTGAACCGGAGGGTTCCCTCCGTCACAGTTCCCGTTTTATCGATCACGATGGTGTCCACACGGCCCATCTTTTCCAAAGCTTCTCCATTCCGAATCAGAATCCCTTGCTTCGCGCCGATGCCAATCCCCACAGTTAATGAAAGCGGGGTAGCAAGCCCTAAAGCGCAAGGGCAGGCAATGATGAGAACAGATACGGCATTGATGATCGCATGAGTGAATCGAGGTTCGGGACCCCAAAAAAACCATACAACGAATGTAATCACCGCAATCGTTACGACAGCCGGAACAAAATAACTGGAAACGCGGTCGGCCAGGTTCTGGATGGGAGCCCGGGTTCTTTGTGCCTCGCCTACCAGATGGATGATCTGGGAAAGGAGCGTCTCTTCCCCTATCCGAGTCGCTTCCATGATAAAACTTCCATATCCGTTGATGGTACCGCCGATCACCTTGTCGTTTTCTTTTTTATCGACGGGGATCGATTCTCCCGTAATCATCGATTCATCGAGGGTCGTCGATCCTTGCACTACCTTTCCGTCGACAGGGACTTTTTCTCCGGGGCGCACCCGCAGCCTATCCCCTTTTTTCACCTGATCGATAGGGATCGTCTTCTCCGTTTGATCTTCCAAAACCAAGCTGGCCGTTTCCGGCAGCAGCTTCAGTAGTTCTTGAATCGCCGCGCTCGTCTTTTTACGGGCCCGCAGTTCCAATACCTGACCCAGCAAGACAAGCACGGTAATAGCCGAGGCGACTTCGAAGTAGACATCCAAATGGGCCCAAAGGGCGTACAAACTATATAGATAGGCAGTGCCGATCCCAGTTGCAATCAGTGTAAACATATTCAGACTGCGATTCAGGATCGATTTCCAACCCCGTTCAAAGAAAGGAAATGCACCCCACAAAACAACAGGCGTGGCCAAAAAAGCCATTCCCATTACCGGCAAACCAAGGGGAAGAATCATCGGGATCGTCAATATCAGAGAAATCCAGAAACGGAGGCTCATCCTTTTCAGCTCAAGGTCCTCCTCCTTCACCGGAAGCATCGGCTCTAAGGACATGCCGCAGATAGGACACGCTCCTGGCCCCTCTTGAACGATCTGGGGATGCATCGGACAGGTATATTTCACACTATTTCCTTAGGACCTGCTGATACACCTTTTCCATTTGATCCAAAGTATGACTCAGGAGAAAACGGTCTTCGACTAATTGCCGGGCCCTTTGGCCTAATTGTTCTCGCAAGAGGGTATTTTCCTTCAACTCAAGAACTGCTTTCACTACCTCTCCAGGAGAAAAAGGGGGGACTTGCAACCCCGTTACTCGATCCAGGCAGACCTCTCCCAATCCGCCAACGGGAGTAGCAACCAAGCATTTTCCTAGATAAGCCGCCTGGAGGATGGCTTGGGACACTCCCTCATGCGCGGTGCTTAAGAGCGCAAAAAGATCCAGAGAGGCGATCGCGGGAAAAGGATTTTCGAGATGCCCTGTAAAAAGGACGATCCCATCCAGTCCCATTTCTCTGCAGAGGTTTTTATAGGTCTCTGCATGTCCTCCCCCTATAATCACCCATTTCAGATCTTTCCTATTCCTTAGCTGATCGGCCGCTTTTAATAAATCTTGGAGCCCTTTCCAAGAGCGCATAAAACAGGCTGTGCCTACAAGAAAATCAGTCTGGGCAATCCCCATTTTCTTCCTGAATTCCTCCATCTTTGTCCGATCGAATACAATCTTTCTCCCATCTACGCCCGTGGCAATAGAGCGGCACTCCTCAATTTTTTTCCCAGATTGGGCGCAAATCATAGGGATGATCGCCGAACACGTCGTGACGACAAAATCTGCGAGGGAGCCGTAGAGAAAACGGCTGTTCCATCCCGGTTTTATCGGAGTGGATAAATGGCGTGTGCGGACAATCGAACAACAGGCGATCCGGCCAGCAATCCCCCCAATCCATGCATCGAGAGAGGAATGGGTATTCACCAGTTCAATCCGATGCCGGAAAAGAATCCAGAGAATACGGAATAAGGAGAAAATCCAAGACAGCTTATGGAAGTTGATCTCGTATACGGTAAACCCCTCCTTTCGCGCTTGAGGAATCAATCCGCCTCCCTTCATCACTCCCAAAACGACCTCATGCCCTCGTGAGCGCATCCCTTGCGCTTCGCGCAAGATTCTGATTTCTTGGCCGCCCCACCCGGGAGACGCTTCTAAATGAAGAATTCTCATTTCTTGTTCTCCTCTAAAAATAGAAGAATTTTTCTATGGCCAGAGGAAAAAGGGAGCCGGGCCAGCTCTTCGATTGGGACCCAACTATAACTTTTCATATCTTGCAACCATTTTGCCTGGTATCGGATCGGATAAAGGTAGGCTTTATAACGGGTAAATGTATGCTTGACTTCGGGTAATTTTTCGACAAATTCTACTTCGAGACCCAGTTCTCTTTGAATCGTTTCTAAGATTTTTTTCTGCGGCCACCGCTCCTTCCCCATCTCAAAATAGGGAAACTCATACAGGTCGGCCATCACTTTCCCTGCCTCCCCTTTGCGAAGGAGTATTTTTCCATCCACTTCAATAATCGCAACAGAGCGTATCAATTCAAGAGTCTTTACTTCCTGTTTCTTGATCGGGAGCGCTTCTGCTTTATTCTGCTGATACGCCGAACACCCCTTTTGAAGAGGGCACACTTCGCAACGGGGCTTTGGCGTGCATAGGGTGGCTCCCAGTTCGATCAGAGCCTCTGCGCTCACCCAAGGCTCATTCAAATCCAACAATTCTTCAGCCCTTTTCTGGATCTTTCTCTTTACATCCGTCTTACAGACATCTTCCTCGATGCAAAAATAGCGGGCGACGACCCGAGTCACATTTCCGTCGACTGCAGCGGCCTTTTGCTGAAACCCAAAACTCAAAATTGCACCCACGGTGTAAGGACCTAAACCCCGGATCGATTCAAGATCTTCCCGTGAAGAGGGGATTTCTCCTTGGAATTTGGCAACAATTTCTTTAGCTCCTGCGTGGAGATTGCGAGCTCTGCTGTAATATCCAAGCCCTTCCCAGGCTTTGATGACTGTCTCTATGGAAGCCTCAGCCAAAGCCCTCACATCGGGGAAAAGAGCCAGCCAACGGAGGAAATAGGGGATCACGACAGAAGCCCTGGTTTGCTGGAGCATGATCTCAGAAACCCAAACTTTATAGGGGGTGCGCTCCTCTCTCCAGGGAAATTCCCGTTTATTTTTTTGAAACCAGTCGCGCAATTCTTTCATAAAAAACAACCAAAGCAATTATGATGATTGCATGATGCCAGCGGGATTGATTTTCGATGAATCGAAACATTATTTAGACCATTTGGGCCCTTTTTGCGCCCTCATGGGGTGGCCGCTGATCGTCTGTGAAGACAGCATGGCAGAACTGGCCAAAAAATATTATCCAGATCTTGAAGTCATTGAAAAAGATCCCTTCGAGCTGGCCCAGCCATCTCATATTGTCGCTTGCGACACCCGCCCTCTTCTTCAAGCCGCCTTCCCTCGCTGGCGTTTTGAAACCATTAAGACCTTCTGGCTTCCTCATGGAAATTCCGATAAGGGTTGGAACACCCTTTTTTTCGAGGCTCTTGAAAAAGAGCCCTACGCCCTTGTCTATGGCCAGAAAATGATCGATTTCATGAAAGCAAAAAACGTAGATCCCCAAATGTTTCTCGTGGGCAATTTCCGTTACTCTTATTTTCAGCGCCATCGCGCCTTCTATGAAAAACTCCTCCCAGCGCTTCCAAGAAAGACCACCTTTCTCTATGCCCCGACTTGGGATGATGGAGAAGGAAGTAACTCATTTTGGAAAGCCTTTCCAGTCCTGGCCGATTCCCTTCCCAACACGATGAATCTACTGGTCAAGCTCCATCCCAATACCAGGCGGCAATTTGAATTCGAATTGGAACGGCTGATGGGGCAATACGAAAGAAAGAAAAATATCTTCTTTCTCGAAGAATTTCCCCCCATTTATCCCCTTCTGCATCTTTGCGACGCCTACATTGGCGACATGTCGTCGATCGGATATGATTTTCTCACGCTCCGAAAACCCATGTTTTTTCTCAATTCCAATCAGAGGGATCAGAAAACAGATAAAGGGCTTTATCTTTTCCGTTGCGGCCTTGAAATCTCTCCTCATCAGTATCGCTCTCTCTTTCAGCAGTACAATGGGGCGAATCCCTTTTCCGAGATCCAAAAAGAAACCTGCGAATATACTTTTGCTCCCCTTCCCAATTGGGCAGAATTCAAAAACAGGCTCTTAGCTCTATGACTCTCCGATGCGCAGCCTTCAATACAGGACCCGATTTTCATCTGCTCGATCACATCGCGCCTCTCTCCTCTTTGATGAACATGCCTCTTTATACCACGGAAGAGAAGAACTCCAAACTGGCCCTCCACTATTATCCACAAGTCGAAATCCGCTATGAGCCAGACCTCGAATTCAAATTGAAAAACTTGAGCGAAGAATTCGATGCCCTCTTTGAATGCAAGTATTGGGCGCCCCATCTCTCCTCTCTTTTCCGCCAGCTTTATAAAAAAGAAATGCATCTCGTTTTTTGTCCTCATGGGCAATCGGATAAAGGCTTTAAGGCCCCACTCCTGGCTCCCTATGCGCAGCAAGACGCGGTTCTTCTCTATGGAGATTTACTGATTGAGATGTTGAAGGAGTTGGGAATATGGACTTCGATCTCCCGCTATGCGATCGTCGGAAATTACCGGCTCCAATTTTATAAAAAACATCAGGCTTTTTATGACGCGCTTGCGGAGAAAGAGATTTTTTCCCGCCTCGATCAAAAGAAGCCTACGCTTCTTTACGCCCCAACATGGATGGACGCAGACCGCTCCACTTCATTTTTTGACTGCGGCCGTTCCATCATCGATCAACTCCCCTCCCACTGGAATCTCATCTTGAAACTCCATCCTCTCTTGGAGCAGCGCGACCCAAGCAGATATTATCCCCTAGAGTCCCTTGTAGAATCGAAGCCCAATGCCGTTCTTATCACTGAATTTCCCCCCGTTTATCCCCTTCTTTCCCGAGTTGACGCCTATCTAGGCGACAGCTCATCGGTCGGCTACGATTTCCTAAAATTTCAGAAACCTCTGTTTTTTTTCCCCACCAAGAACCTCGGAAGAATTCATTCCTGCGGCACAGTTCTCTCCAGCATTGAGAATATTTTTCCTGCACTTGAAAAACAAATTTCCCCATCGATCCAAAAAAAACAAAGGGATCTTTACGATTTCTCTTTTGGGCCGCCTCTTTCTGAAGAAACGATCCGCCAAAGGATCTTCGCCCTCCTAGCCTAATATGTTTCTCAAATCATAAGCGCAAGTTTTAGACGAAAAGGCGTTCTCTGAAGAACCGAAGATACTATAAATATTCTTGGGTATTCTACGATCCTTATTGAGGATATCTCGAATTTCGATTTTTCTATCTCCGACTGGGAGAACATTATTCCTGTGAACTCGATCTGAAGGATAGCCTGCCACCTCGCTCCCTTCAAAAAAAACACAGATATCAGAACCATCTTCAGAGACCATTTCTCCAAAGAAATAGAGATCTTTTTGTTTGGGATTTGCAGCTAAAACAGTCTTCCGATAGTCGAATATGGAAACCTCTTCGTGCCTCACCATTGCGACGCCATTTGGAATTTTGACGTGGAGGAGGCCATTGCGATCCATGCCGATGACTTGTCCTTCCATCTGTCTATAAATAACTTTCAAACCTCGGGAATAAAAAAAGCTTAAGAGATCAATTTTGGTGAGCGGCTTCAGCGCCGCACCTTCTGCAGATGTAGGAGTGACAGCTGTTGGTATTGGTGCGGTCTGCTGAACCGGACTCTCTTGGCTATAAGAAACTGAGTGAGTTGAGCCAGTGACTGAAGAAGCCATTTTTTCCTCTTACTATGTTTATCACTTAAGTTGTTTGATCAAAAGATGAGCCGAAACGGAGTCAGCGCCACCAGCCAATGGAGTAATAGTGAGTGCAGTACTGTTTGCAGCAGGATTTGTAATCGAAAGAACAGAATTTGCGCTTGTCGTAGTCACAAGGGCCATTCCTACTATTTGAGAAGTCCCCGTTGCCCGCCCAACCACCGTATAGGGTAGTTCTACTCCATTAATCGATATATCGAGTTGTCCTGCTTCCGTCACACTCACTTGAAATTGGACTTCATAAGTACCAATGGCAGCTAATTGAAACGTTGAAGAAGTTAAACCAGTGATGGTTCCAGCACTAGTAGGTCCATCTTGCGGGAACTCTACGGCGGCTCCGACTCCAACAGTTGCCGCATTATCCGGGGGCATCAACGCATAAAAATCGGCAAAGTCCAAAGCCGAACCTGAAGCTCCCGTTGCGCCAGTAGCACCCGTTGCCCCCGTTGCGCCAGTAGCTCCCGTTGCTCCCACTGCACCTGCTGGGCCCGTTGCGCCCGCTGCACCTGCTGGGCCCGTTGCGCCCGCTGCACCTGCTGGGCCCACTGCACCTGTAGATCCAGTTGCGCCAGTAGCTCCCGTTGCTCCCACTGCACCTGCTGGTCCCGCTGGTCCTACATCACCCGTCGCGCCTGTAGCACCCGTTGCACCTATAGCCGCCGCTACCCCCGGTTCACCTGCTGGGCCTGTAGCACCCGTTGGACCTGGAATGCCGACGCCTCCTCCTTCTGAAAGAAGACGACTCCCTCGCTCGGTGCCAGCGAACAATGTTAAGCTGCTACCAATCGCTATCAGCGATACAAGTATGCGGAGAATCATATTTTATTCCTCTTGATACTGACTCGTCTCTAAAAACACTTTGTACCGCGTAATTTTTGAACCAAATTTTTATCAAGAAATTTTGTGAAAGAAACAAGATATTGTCAAATATAAACGGACTTTTGTCCATTGCAATTCTGCTTTAAAAGATTTCACGGTGAAGATTTTCGCAGTCTTTTGCGAACTTGATTGGATAGATTTATCATGATTTGAGTATAGGGATCATTTTGTTTTGCAAAGAAAGAAAAGTATGCAAAAGGAATAACTAGAAGTTCAGTGTCTTCTAGTGTGCGAACTGAAGCAGACCTAGGGGAGCGATGAATCAGAGCCATCTCTCCTATCGAATCCACCGCTTCAACGACCAAAATGGAGCGCTCAACGCCTGTAGCTTCATCTTTCTTAAGGATTTCAACTCGCCCCTTAAGAATGATGAAGAGTTCTGTTCCTTGTTCCCCTTCATGGATAATGTATTCCAGCTTGGAAACTCTTCTCACTTCAGAAGAGAATAGAATGAAACGGATCTGATCATCGCTTAGCCCAATAAATATAGGGCTGTCTTTAAGCAGAGAAAAAATTTCTCTTTTATCCATTTCGACACCTAAGAATGGCTATATCAGAGATGGAGAAATCCCTGCCATAAATAGTGAGATCTATTCAAACCCGAATTAAAGGGATGGGTTCAAGCGGAGGGGTAGAATAGTGTTAAATTAATGTGATAAAATAAACTTTAATTAATTAACAAATATTAATAAAATATTTACTAAACATTAATAAAACGGGAGCCGTTATGTCAAGCCAGTATATTTCAGACAGTTTATATCCCCTATTAACGGGATACTATCAAATGAGAGACTTCGCAAGAGAGACCCCGGTCAATATAGGTTCGGTCGAGGCACTAAATACTCAACTGAAAGCTATTCCAGCAATTACAGGGAACGATAGCCGGGTCAAATCCTGGATAGAAACAACCTATTCGAAAGCCCTTGAGCGCAATACGGTGGAGAAAAAAACCGTCACGGTTCGGATGAGAACGATGACTCGTGAAAGAACCTCTAGTACCTCCCTTAACTAAGTGCCCCCCTAAACTTTTCCCCCAAAAATGTTCCATTTTTGGGGGACCCTTTACCTAGATCGCTTCCTTAGATTCATCAACAGTTTGCAAACAGGGCTGGCAGCAAGAGAACCCCAAAGAGGAATCAAATACATTTCCAATGGACTAAACCAATCTTTAGGCCAGCTTAAGTAAATCAGAAAAATCCCTACTAACGCGACCAACACCCGAAAGGCGGCTATGAGAAGGGTTTTGGGTGGCGGCAAATAGAGATGATATTTCAGAGAAAGACAGGCTCCCAGTCCGAAAGCTAGGCTTGGAATCGTATCCAGCAGGGGTTCAGGAAAAAGAATCATGTAGAGAATAGGGAGGGCCTGGCTTAGAGTGAAAGCAACCCAATAACCTTGTTTTTTTAAAAACTCCTCGCTCGGTTCAATGAAGCGGATGAAGAGGAGAATAAGGATAAAACCAACTGTCCACCCTCCAAGAACATCTCCAGGAAAATGAACGCCCAGATAAATCCTTGAAAAGCTGATCAAGAGGATATAGACAACGCCAATAATGGTCGTCAAACGGCTCTTTCCATAATAAATGAGAAGCGCCCCGAAAACAAAGGACATTTGAGCCCCTCCGCTGGGAAAACCGTTGTTCGAAAAATCGAGCATTCCCAGTCCCGGAATTTCTTGGCTTGGCCTAGGCCATCCAACAATGATTTTAAGCCAGTAGTTTACCGCATAGGAGATGACGATGAGATAACTGAGGCGGATCCCCCATCGATAAGAAAATCCCACTGTAACAGCAGCAGCGATCAGAGAAACGGCTTCAATGCTATCAAATAAACCGAAAAATCGAAAAAGAAGATCGAGAACAGGGCCCCTAAGCTGAGAGACCCAAACGACAAACTGCAGTTGTTGTTCGTGGAATGGCATAACTCCTAAATTTCATTTTTAAGGACTTTCGTCAAGAGATAATTTGTTTTAAAGTGAGCAGCTTGTTAATAGAAGAAATATGAGCAATCCCTGGTTGTCGATGTGGATCAGTCCGAAACAGACGATTCTGACGATCGTTGAAGAAAACCCATCGCGGGGCGTTTACCTGCTGGCCACGTTTCTTGCCCTCGAAAATTTCTTCTTTTATGCGAACATGTGGTCTTTAGGCCTGAATGCCCATTTCTTAGCGCTTGTTGTAATTGGCATAGCGATCAGTCCATTCTTAGGATATTTCTGGATCTTGATCATGGGCCATGTTTTTTACTACACTGGCCGCTGGATGAAGGGTGCCGCCCCCGTAGAGCATTTGCGCGCGGCCGTCGCTTGGTCTAAAATCCCTGCAATAGGAATTCTCCTATCCTGGATGTGCATATTGGCCATAGCCCCCGAGGAAGCGTTCATTTATTCGGGCGGAGGAAATCCGTATGTTTTGATCTTTAATGTGCTGAATTTAATTTTTGCCATTTGGTCCATCTGGATTCTATTCGAGGCTATTCGAGAAGTGCAACAATTCTCAGTCGGCCGCACCATTGCAAATATCCTTCTTTCCTGGTGCCTTTTTTCATTGCCGCTGACAATCGTAATTTTTATCGTTCTTTTCCTTTTGAAGTTTTGAGAGTGGATGCGTGAAAAAAATAGTATTTCTGATTCTTTGCCTTTGTAAAGCCTACGGAGAGGAGAACAGTTCTGATGATGGGTATTGGTTTCGGAATACCGAATTTCAGAAATCACTAGATGAAAAAACCCATTCGCGAGGTCATAGTGGCAACCAAGTCAAGCTCTACGTCAATGGTGAAAATTCGCTAAAACAAAGGCTCGCCAATCTAGCTAATGCCGATGTAATTTTAATTAAAGCCTACGAATTTTGGAATGACATATCCAGTAATGAAATCCTTGACGTGTTGATTGATCGTACCAAACAAGGAGCCAAGGTTTTTATTCAGTTCGATGTCAAAGGCACCTTCTCGGGAATTAAACCCGATTCAGAAGCCGATCTTCGAGAAGGGCGTTTAAATCCGATTCCTGATTATTTACAAAAATTCTTACAAAAATCAGAAGGGAATGGCTTTGTGATCCCGACCACCGTTCCCTATTCACTCCTTTCGACTGGGTCGTGGGTTCTTAAAGACCATGAGAAATCTTTCATTACGTGGGAAAGGAAAAATCAAGTGAATCCCGTCAGAGTCATATTAGGGGGGATGAATATTGGAGATATGTACCTTTTGGGGGGAGTGAAAGACAAAAATGGGAATTTTGAAACGGTTTCCTACTATCAATCAGAAGGCTTTTCAGGATATTCAACCCTTCCCATGCGCGATACGGATGTCGAAGTCATCGGAACTGTCACTGAAGATATTGTCGCCCGATATATCGATGCTGCCGAATTCCAGTTAAAAAACCCGAATGTCTATTTTCAAAAGGAACAAGCCCCACATATTCAATTAGCACTCAAAGAACTAAGATTGATTCAACAAGACATGCTTCAAAACCATGCATTGGCATTCCCGGAAAACGTAGGACATGCACTTGTTAGATTTATTTATAAGACAGCCAAAGAATTTGGCTCTCGAGAAATATCGAATATACAAAATTTCTTCATTTCAATGCTTAAACAGGTGCCTGATCATTCAACGATTCAATTTGCCACTGGTTACTTTCTTCCCACCAAATTATTGTGGAAAGCGATTAGCGAGGCAACTCATAGAGGTGTTATTTTCGATATCCTCTCCAATCGGCCGCAAGGACCGGAATCGGCGATCGCGTCAATAGCCTTGCCGGCGCGCAGTCAAATTCGCCATTATTTAAAAATCGTTCCGAGCGGTTCAATCAATTTTTACGAATGGTTCGGAAATCCCCTCGAGGGCATTGGTGTGGTCATGCATCAAAAAGTATATTCTTTCGGCCTTGGAGAAAATCAACCTTGCGCCATCGGCTCTGCCAATCTGAATACAATGAGCTTGTACTGGGATTCAGAAGATCTTCTTGTGATCCAAGAACCCGATTTTAAAAAACAGCTCGATGAGATGTTGCGAAAGGACTTCACAAGTCCCAATTCGGAAAAGATCACAATGGAGCAATTGAAAAACGAAAGCTTTCTCCATCAAATCAAAGAATTCCTCATCAATAAATTCGCTCGCGATTTCCTATAGTTAGATAAACAAGGCACAGGCGAGAGGGACCACCCCAAAAACGATGCGTTTTCGGGGGCCCCGGTAAAGCCCTCTCGCGCTCTCCCATAAAAATAACAGGATGTTAAAATTTCTAGTTCTTTTTTTTGGGTGGGATATCCTGTTTTGCTCGCGAGTTCCTATTCTGAGCTTAGAGAGGGGAGAATAAAGACGGTTTGAAGATCGTTTAAGTGGGGGGTGCAGGGCTTCGCTTCGATTTCATAAGCATAATTCCCTTCCTTCAGGGGGCCTACCCAGTCCACAGTGCCCACGAGCAGCCCAGGAGGGAACACTCCATCGAGGCCAGAAGTGACCAGCAGGTCTCCTTCCTTCAATATAGGTACAGCCCCTGAATAAGCGCCAACAGGCCGCCCCGTTCTCAATTCTCTTGCAGATCCCTCTTCGTCGGGATAATCATAGTTGAATCCGATCCCTTTCAGTGTTTGACCCCGGGAACGCCAGAAGGGAGCGCTGCTTCCGTGAAGTTCTCCTTTCGCTAAATAACCATCTTCCCATCCAAAATTGACTTTGGACTTTAACTGGGCGACGCGGGTCAGAAACAGCTCTTTTTCTTCACTGGAAGAAAAAAGATCCTCCCGAGTCTCCAATCGGCTTGAGACAGTTTGTAAAAGGGCAGCCAATTCCCGATTTTGAACAGCCCCTCTCACAGCGCGGACGGAAGGGGCCAGCCCAGAATCGGTAATCAACCGAATGCGGGATTGTTTTCTTCCAACAAAATCAACGACGCCGACAAGAGATGCGCCCAAGACAACAGGGCTATTTTTTGCAATCACCTCGGTTCCCAAAGCTTCGTTTTCTTCTTCCCCGGCATTGACCCAAAGACTGCTGCTCCAAGATGTGGGATCGCGGTAGATTACCTGCGCCGGAATGGACATCATTTGCTTTTGCAAATTCTTGCGCAAATGAGACGCCCGTCTTTCAAAAAAAGAACGCCAGTGTCCATCGGGGCTGTGATTCTGCTCTTGAGATATCTTTCTATAAAGTTCCCATTGTTCCCCAATTTTCCCATCGGAAAGGAGCCATTCGCAAACAGTCTCGATCTGCGTCCGTAAATTCTGGTTTTCTAGCGAGAGCCTGGATAGTTCTGTTTCATTTGCCCTTTTTGAAGAATCGAGAAACAGCTTCGTGCCCCATTTCCAAACCGGAGTAAAAGATGCCACTGTAAAAGATCGGGCTCTATCGGAAAAACTTTTCGGAAGGCTTACCCAACAAAAGAGAATTAACCCCAATGCCAAATAGGGGTAGGCAATCGACTTCCTTCTCACTTATGTCTCACAAACAGCGATTAAACAATCGGCAACGTAATCGATATTTTCCATACATAATCCAGCGACATTGATCCTCCCATTGTCCAGAAGATAGATCGCATATTGATTGATGAGCTTCTGCACTTGGCTTTTGTCGAGATCCACGAAAGAAAACATTCCCTTATGATTCCGGAGGTAGCTGAAATCGATTGTTTTCGCCTTGGCTGCTAACCGCTGGACTAAGAGATCCCGCATCGATTTCAACCTAAACCGCATCCCATCTAAATCCATCTCCCATTCTTTTCGTAAGTTTTCATTCTTCAGGATATAGGCTGCGATATGAGCCCCATACTCGGGGGGATTGGAATACAGAGCGCGGATGATCCTTTTAATCTGGCTTCCGACGCGAAGTTTCACTGCTGAGTTCTCGTCGATGATAAAAAGAGCTCCAACCCGCTGGCAATAAAGGCTGAAATTTTTCGAGCAAGAATAAGCGATCAGCATTTCATGCCCCTCTTTGGCAAAAAGCTGGACCGCTGCGACATCTTTCTCAAGCCCATCTCCCAAACCTTGATAGGCGCAATCGAAGAACGGGAGCAACTTTTTCCTCTTCATCAGCGAAGAGAGTTCTTTCCATTGTTCTAAAGAGGGATCCAGGCCTGTGGGATTATGGCAGCAGGCATGCAGTATAACCGCTGATTTTTCTGGCAACGCTTCAAGCCCTCTGCACATTCCCGTAAAATCAAAGTTTCTCTTTTCCCGGTTATAGTAAGGATACGTTTCTACTTTGCAGCCGGCCCGCTCAAAGATTCCCCGATGGTTTGGCCACGTTGGATTCGGAATGCTAACGATCTTTGTGACTTCTTGAGCTAAAAATTCCCCCCCGACGCGCAAAGCGGCCGTCCCGCCAGCAGTGTGAGCGCTATAGATTCGTCCATGTGCTTCTTTCCAGAAGCTTTCTCCTAGGATCCTCGGCCCCAATAGCTCCAATAAAGGCGCGAAACCATCCATGGGTAAATAATCAGCTAAAAAATCGTCTTCTACGATCAGCTCTTTTGCTTTTTTAACTGAAGGGATGATTTTTGAATGGAGCTTTTCATCTTTATAGATTCCAACAGTAAGGTCCACCTTCTGAGGACGCATGTCGGCTTGGTAAGCTCCGGCAAGACCAAAAACCGCATCTGGCTGGCCTTCGAGCACTTCGCTAAAAAACATAAATCCCTCGGCTTTTAGCCTATTCTACCGATCCAAGAAATTTAGCGACAGTGCCTAGAGAATTCTCGTTCTTGAATAAAATAGGGACGACGCCCTAAAATCTTAGGGCTTAAAATCCCTTAAATCGGGGCGTTAGCTCAGTTGGTAGAGCGCAACAATGGCATTGTTGAGGCCATCGGTTCAACTCCGATACGCTCCAATATTCTGAAAGAAAAATAGAAGAGGTTATTTTTTCCCTTTTCTGCCGAGGAGGAAAACTCCAACGCCGGCAACAATGAAAACGATTCCGCCGATCAATTCCCGTTTCGTTTCCTTCGAAGAGCCACCGATCACTTTTCTCTTAATTTTCTCTCCATAAGATGCATTATCCCCCCTAAAGGACATTCCAACGAGAGCGATCCCAAGGACAACAAGGACAATCCCAACGATTTGCTTAATATTCACGGCATACCTCCATAGAAATACCTAATCCTATTTCTAGCAAAGAAGGGAAGCAATGTAAAGCAGCTTTACATAACCGATTCGGATAAGCCTTGAGTATCAGCCCTATTCGCCTTCGAGAAGATCTAAAAAGGCTTGAAGTTGTTTGGCTCGGGTTGGGTGGCGCATTTTACGAAGAGCTTTGGCTTCGATCTGGCGGACGCGCTCTCGGGTGACTTTAAAGCGGACGCCAACTTCTTCCAAAGTCTTAGGCTTGCCATCGAGAAGTCCGAAGCGCTCGATGAGAACGGTTCTTTCGCGATCGGTCAAGGTCGCGAGAACTTCATTCATTTTATCTTTCAGGATCGCATAGCCTGTGGCTTCTGCTGGAGATTCGATCGCAGTGTCCTCTAGGAAATCGCCGAATTGGCTTTCTCCTCCATCTCCCACCTCTGCCTGCAGAGAAATAGGATGTTGGGCGATCTTATAGATTTCCCGGACGCGCTCTGGGGTAAGACCCAGCTCGTTCGCCAATTCTTCCGGCGTCGGCTCGCGGCCCGTTTCCATCATGAGCTTTTTCGCGCCCCTGAGCACTTTGTTGATCGTTTCGATCATGTGCACAGGAATACGGATGGTCCGCGCCTGGTCGGCTATGGCTCTGGTTACCGCCTGGCGAATCCACCAAGTGGCGTAAGTAGAAAACTTATAGCCGCGGCGATATTCGAATTTTTCGACGGCCTTCATGAGGCCCATGTTCCCTTCCTGGATCAAGTCGAGGAAAGAAAGGCCGCGATTTGTGTATTTTTTTGCGATCGAAATGACCAGGCGGAGGTTTGACTCCACCATTTCCCGCTTCGCTTCCTGGCTCTTGTCCATCCAGCGCTGCAGCATCCGGACGTCTTTTTTGAACTCTTCCAGGTTGCGGCCTGCGGCGAGTTCCCGCTTATAAAGCTTCCGCTTTGCGGCGGCGAGTTTGCCAGCGGCGAATTTATTCTTCTCGGCGCGAGGGGTCAATTCCTGGATCTCTTTTTCCAGCTGCAAAAAGCGGTCATAGGCAGCCAGGATGACTTCGCCGAAATCTTCGATAATGTTGTGCCTGCAGCAGAATCTGCGCAGATAGGCCTGAGCGCGAATACGGCATTTTTCGACATTCTCCAGAAGCTGCGCCCGCTCGTCTTTTTTCAAACCAAGGTCGCGGAGTTGAATGAGGAGTTCTTCGAGGAGCTTGTCCTCGCTCTTCATCAATTCGCAAAGCTTGGGAAGGAGGTTGAGAAAATGGGCTTTGTCAGCGACCTCTTTCTCAGAAATAATTTTGTCAAATCGTTCTTTTCCGGAGATCAGATAGCCTGCGATCGAAATCGCTTCCCGAATCGAATAGCGGAAGCGCATGATGATCTTTTCAATCTGGATCTGCGCCTTTTCGATCCTCTTCGAAATCTCCACCTCTTCTTCACGGGTCAGAAGGGGGACTGATCCCATTTCCTTGAGGTACATCCGGACAGGGTCGTCCGAGGTTCCTTCCGTTCTTTTCGGCAGCCCCTCGAGCTCTTTCGCTTCCTTTTTTCTCTCTTTTTGCCTCTCGACTTCCGCCTGGTTCAAAACCTGGATGTCCATCCCGCTTAAGAAGATCAATACCTGATCGATCTGTTCAGGGGAGTCGAAAGTCATCGGGAGAATTTCATTGATCTCCTCATAGGTGAGATACCCCTGCTCTTTAGCGATGGCAACGAGTTCTTCGATTTTTTGTTGATGCTGGGGGTTGCTGAAAGATGTTGTACCGGTCATGCTCTCCTAAGCCAGGGATGGGATAAAAACTAGGGTTTTGGTATGGTTCTACAAAAAGTGATTTTAACTAATAGAAAACGAAAATATTGTGAACAGATACCCCCCTTTCTGTCAACATCATATAATCTAGCCGATTAAATGCAACCCTTTCTTATGCATCACTATGGCGCTTTACGCATGCGATGAGGACGATTATATTTATGCAGCCTCTGCTGAACCTGCCAAAGAATACTGGTGCATCGAGTGCTTTGGGACGGTAAAAGTCCGTCGAGGCAAAGACCGATTTCCCCATTTCTACCACACCCAGGCTTCACCCCGATGCCGGCTTTACAGTAAAAGCGAAGACCACTTAGTCGCCCAGCTCCAGCTTCAAAACCTTTTCCCGCCCGGGGAGCTCCGCATTGAACAACCCTTCCTGCCGATCAACCGGGTGGCCGACCTTTGCTGGGAAAAAGAAAAACTTATTTTTGAAATCCAATGCTCTAAACTGGAGGTTCCTGAGGCAGAGTCCCGCATCCGCGATTATCGAACTGCCGGCTACAATGTAGTCTGGCTGCTTGACGACCGTCTCTACAATCGAAAAAACCTTCGCCCCTCCGAAGAATTTCTCAGAGAGCATATAAGCTATTTCTTTCATCTCAAGCACTCTAAATACTACGACCAGTTTGAAATCTTTGCCGACAATAAAAGGGTGAAAAAGGGAAAACCCCTTTACATCAACCTGCAAAGGCCGATCCCCATGCGCCCCCCTGACAGCGACTTGTTGCCCAAGCAAATCCAGCGCCGAGTCCAGAACACTTCCAAATATTTTCTTGGCGATCGGATCGACAGGGCATTTCAACCCCCCTTTGCCCTCATCCTGGAAAACTGGCGGGTTCTTGAAATCCACCTCGCAAAAAAGTACAAAAAGCCGAGTCGCTGGGTCCTTTGGCTGAACCGCCATCTCCTACAACCCTATCTCAATCTCCTAAACCGCATTGCCGTCTGGATGGATTAAATAAATTGCATATATCTAACTTGAAATTTTCCGATTGATATAGAAAGTCGGGCTGCTACGCTAATGCTCCGCCCCCGCTTCCCAGGTGACTGGATTCCGGCTTCGATCACCAGTCGCGCGAATCATTGCCGCCAACTTCGTGGCGGCAGATTTCTGGATGGCACTCCCTATTGCGCCTACGGCTACGCGACCTAGAGGTCAGCTCCGCCGTTGTTGACGGCGCAATTGCTCTTTGCCGGCCGCTTCACTCCGTTTCGCTAACCAGTCTCGGGCTGCGTCCCGGTTCCCACTTCGTGGGCCCCTCCGGGCGCAGATGGGCCGCGCTACTTCGTGCGCGGCCAAGGCAGTCGGGGGAAGCCCCCCGCTGCCCCCATCCCACTTTTCATTGAAAGCAATTCTTCCTTCACATCGAATTATTTGGCAAAGCAAGGAAGTTCCTCCTTACATGAGACAAATGTTTGAAAATGAGAGAGGGGGGCTTTAGCCGCGCACGAAGTAGCGCGGCTCATCTGCGCCCGGAGGGGCCCACGAAGTGGGAACCAGGGCGCAGCCCGAGACTGGTTTCGGCAAAGAGCAATTGCGCCGTCAACAACGGCGGAGCTGACCTCTAGGTCGCGTAGCCGTAGGCGCAATAGAGAGTGCATCCGGAAATTTGCCGCCACCAAGTTGGCGGCAATGATTTGCGCGACTGGTGATCGAAGCCGAAATCCAGTCACCTGGGCAGCGGGGGCGGAGCCGTTTCCTTGCGAAGCAAGGGGCGTAGCTACCCGACTGTCTATATTCTATTTCTAAAATTATTATTTATTCGTAACTATTTAGTATTTAAAATAGAAATTGGGGTGGATGAGGAAGGCGAGAAGCATTCTGAAGAAACAAGAGATGATGGCAAAGGGCAGCAAGACCCAGTCCGCCAGGTCCTTGGCTAAAGCAGCGACTCGTTCCACAAAAAATTGGCGAAGACCCTCAGAGGTGCCTAAAGTCGCTGTGACAAGGATTGCGCTCCAGATCACTCCGAGAGCTCTTAACACTGTTTTATATGCTTTATAGAGGAGGGCAAAGGGAAGAATAAGAATTTTTTTTAGAAAATCCTGGAGACAGAGAAGCTTCCCGCGGAATGAATGATCTTCTATCTGCTCCGCATGAGCGGAGATTTCAAAAAAACTTTGCGAAGAAGAAGAATTCATCTCAAAATCCAGAACTATTTCAAATTATTATAAAGACAAAAATCTTATAAATCAACTGACTGGATTTTTTTAATTAAAAAAATGAAATACAAGATAACTCCGTAGCAAATCAAGGTTCTGACTAAAAGACCTACAGGGAAGTCCCGTTCCAAAGCCGAGTTTTGGGGGTTTTTCGGATTGTACCACACAATCAAGGGCTCTTTTCCCTTTTCCTTTAGATCGGCGACTGCAAGGGCCTCGTTGAAATACCGCCTCTTATAAGTATAGGTCCCATTCCAAAATTTTCCTTGCGTCTCGAAAGAATAGACAGCTTTCAATAAATATTTAGTTCCCGATTCTCTCACTTCCCACTGGCCGACTTGGGCCTTGGCCATGCTGTTTAAGGGATAAAAAGAATAAATAACGCAACCCAAGCGCAGGGTGAAATAGATAGCGATAGTCACTATACCCAACAACAAAAACAACTGAATGCGCCTCGGGGAAAGGATGGCCGTGATCATCTGCCTTTACGAATTTATGGATAGAGATTATAGTAATGGCATTTAAATTTCGCAATCCGAACATAGAGGAATTATGGCTGAAGAAAAGGCCCCAGCAGAGAAAAAGAAACCTGAAGGCAAGCAAAAGAAGCCTTCTGCTTTAAAAAGAAACTTACAAAGTGAAAAGAGACGTCTGGCTAATCGTTCTGAACGAGCTGCCGTCTTGACATCGATCCGCAGCCTCGAAAAGTCTCTCAATGATAAAGACTCTCCTGAAGCGGTAAAAACAAAATTGAATGCTATCTATAGCATGATGGACAAAGGCGTGAAAAAAGGCGTTTTCAAG